>Ga0256830_1002032_pt1 | contig 13730 bp, 18 predicted proteins | sample 128326metaG_FD_190537 | JGI IMG/M metagenome (GOLD analysis project Ga0256830, IMG submission 190537) | Hydrothermal vent microbial communities from Lau Basin, Pacific Ocean - 128-326 | ecosystem: Environmental > Aquatic > Marine > Hydrothermal vents | place: Pacific Ocean: Lau Basin | collected...
TAAAAGGTATGCTGACATTAAAGAGAGAGTTTTGAGACAAATTGAGTAGGGTCTCCAGATTGGGGAAATAAAAAAACATTAAACCGCCTGTCTGTGCGTTAACACGTCTTTAACTTTTTTACTAAGATGTTGACGTATCTGTTGCCTATGGCACGTGTTAAAAGAGTTATCAAATAATTTGGTGAGAGAACGAGCTTAAGAGGAGGAGAATAATCAGAAGAGGAGATGTTATCGTCATGGACAAGGGATTCTACGCCTACAGAAACTATCTGGTTGGGATGAATGAATGCAGGGTTGTCCCTCTGATCTTTCCCCAAAATAACTTCGATATAAACAGGCTGGACGGGATGCTCAGCTATCCTTTGAGTATTTTCGATTCTAAGAACCTGTATGAGGAAAGGAGGAGATTTAAGGCTTTAAAGGCAAAGCTGATGAATTTGTTGCAGAGATGGCAGGAGTTTAAGCCAGTGAGATCTGCTATTGAGGATGTGTTTAAACTTGCTAAATCATTCGGATTGAGGAAGTTCCATAGATATACGGGGAGATCCATGAAAAATCAAAGAAGTCCTGGCTACATTGTGTTCCAGCCGGAGCGAGTATGAAGCTTGCAGAATGTACACAGCGTTTTGAGGGACATCTCAGAGGGGCGGTAAACTCAGATTCAAAATTCATCTGGCAGTGAATTCAGCATCCAAAACTTTATTTTAAATTTCGGGAATATATGCTGGAGAGATGAAAGAGATGAGGTCACTGGAAGAAATCAAAAAAATAATTTCAGAGCAGAAGGAGGCAATCAGGGAAAAATATGGTGTAAGAATAGTGGGTTTATTCGGCTCTTACGCGAGAGGGAAGCAAAATGAAGTTAGCGACGTGGACATCCTCGTGGAACTCGAAAAACCAATAGGGTTGAAGTTCTTTGAACTCTGGGACGAGCTTGAGAACCTCCTGGGTGTTAAGGTTGACCTCCTGACAGTAAAAGCGGTAAAGCAAAAGCAAAGGCTGTGGGAAAGCATAAGGGAGGACCTGGTTTATGTCTAAGAGGGAGTGGAGGCTGTTCTTGACGGATATTCTTGAGAGCATCCAAAAGATTGAGAGCTACATCTCCGAACTATCCTATGGAGAGTTTCTGGAAGACTCCAAAACGAAAGATGCTGTAGTCAGAAATCTCGAGGTTATTGGAGAAGCGGCAAACCAGATTCCATAAAGTATTCGGCAGAAGTATGCGGATATACCGTGGTCCCAAATTATTGGGTTAAGAAATCGTCTTATTCACGGTTATTTTGTCGTCGATTACGAGATCGTGTGGAGTATTGTGAGTGAAGAGTTAGCTGTTTTGAAAGAAAGAATAAAAGAAATTCTTGAAAATGAGAGAATGAAATGAATGATTTTACACTACCAATTGTGAATCAGTTTTCAGCTACCGAACTCCCCTTACCAGAGAACCACCTCGATGCAGTCTCCATCCACATTACTGGAAATAGCGTCCCTTATCTCCGCCTTTCGGACCTCTTTTATTCAGACTTAAAAAAGCAAATAAGGTATCATAACTCGGAATCACCTAATCCAGAGGATGTCTGGATAGACTCCATCGAACTCCTTATCTCCTGTCACGATTATCCCTTTCTTGTCAGTAGCGGTTGCAACAACAAAGGCATCGGCATAGGATAGTTTGTGCACAGCTTTGATTCTTGCAGCGATCAGTGCGATGCTCTCATCAACTCCAACAAACTCCATATTCCACCTCTTCACGATTGCTATTGCCTCATTTGCATTTACAACACCCAATTCTCTTGCAACGATGTAGTAAACCTCACCGAGATTGACATAATTCATGAACAGCCTTATCTCTCCTCTTTCAGCCCTTTCAAGCAACTCCTCAACCTTCTCCGCTCCATCCTCATCGCCAAGATATGCGAGAACTGTCACAGCATCGAGGACGTGGTTCACTTTCTCATCTCCTTTCTCTTCTCTTCTTCTTTGTACTCAGCAATTATCTCGTCCAGTTTCCTCCTGAACTTCAGAAGTCCCCTTCCTTTTGTTTCTGGAACAGGAACAATAACTATTTCACCCCCAAAATCAAGTATTTCAACCTCTTTTCCTGCTTCAATTTCGTATTTTTTCCTGAGTTCAGCAGGTAGAACAAGTTGCCCTTTTGTTGACACTTTCACTGGCATAATAATTTGTCTTACCTAACCAGTTATATGTTTTACCTTTCTGAATTACGGAAAACTTGATCAATAAAAACACACATTTCAGCCCTCAGGCTCCCCGGGTGTTCTCGTCCTGTTGCCACATAAACCCCCAATCTGAGGCAATTATTTATCCTCTCAAAGCTGAATAAATGCAGGTGGGAACATGTTGATTGGGATGAACTGAAGAGGGAGCTTGGTGTTTATAGTTGTTGTTCACAAAAAGGTAAACGAGGAGTTGAAAAATCTGCAAAAAGCCCTTTTAAGTAAATTTGATGAACTTCTGGAGATTTCAGGGTGATCTGTTTTCTCGATAATGCAAACAAAACAATTCACATTCTCAAAGTTGAAATGAGGGAGAAGGAGTGTTGATTAAAACCAGCCCATAACAATCGAAATTTTCAAAATAAAACCATGCGGGGGGAGGGATTTGAACCCTCGGACCCCTACGGGACGGGACCCTCAATCCCGCGCCTTTTCCTGACTCGGCAACCCCCGCTGAGGAAAACTCGATTTAATCTCACTGATGGGGATTTATTATAGTTACGGTTCGTTAAAAATTATTGTCCCAAAAATAATGTCCCATGAAGAGGAAGAAAAATTTTATTCTGATGAGTTGGTTGCGTTAAATCCTGCTGGTATGTTTTTGCAGGAGCTCTCTGAGCTTTTTTCTGGTAAATGGTTTTTCAAGAATGTCCTTGGCACCTGCCTCCAGAATCTCATCTCCTTTATTGGATGCAAATGCAGAAACACCGATTATGATTGCATCAGGATGTTTTTCCAGAATTTTTTTAGTTGTCTCAATTCCGTTGAGTTTTGGCATCAGAATGTCCATGAGTACAACATCAGGTCTGAATCTCTCATACATGGATATTGCCTTCTCACCGTTGTCTGCCTCGTAAACCTCATGATGTTTGAGCATCAGTTTGAGAAGTTCTCTCATGGTTATGTCATCATCAACAACGAGTATTCTCATTTTTTCACCGAATATAATAATATTTCAGATGCTTTATATTAATTTCGGTCTTCAGTTTCTCCATCCATTATTTTTTCAATCCTATTCAGGATTTTTTCACTTGTCTCCCAGTTCTTTTCCACGTTTTCCAATAGGTGGGTCATTCTTTTTGTTTCCTCTCTTATCTTGGAAAAAATGATTTCCGGGGAATCCACATCTTCGTGAAGTTCACAGTATCCACTTATGACTGCAAGCGGATTTTTTATCCTGTCAATTATCTTGGAGAACTCTCTTATGTTGTTTTCAAGCTGTTTCAGTGCTATATGCTTTATATCTTCAAGCTCATGTCTGTAATGTGCGTGTGAAATTATGAGTGAGATCGCCTCAAGTATTCTGGATTCCTCTTCACCGAAGTGATCTTCAGAGAATATCACAAGATACCCTGTGGTTTTTCCTCCCATTTTCAGAGGAGACAGAAAAATTTCAGAGTCAACTTCACTGAATCTCTTCAAACACTCCACAAATTTCTCATGTTTTTTATCCACTGGTTCGTTCCCGCTGCCGAATATCTCGTCCACACACCGATACTCATCGCTGATTTCTGTGTCGCTATCTTTTCCCTTGATGATCTCATACCTGTTTTTTCTTTTTATTGCTATAAACACCTTCCTGTATTCTTTTTCAAGCTCACTGACCGCAGTCTGAAGAATGAACTTTTTATTTTTGAATATTGAAATAAAATCGTATATCTTGAATAACGATTTTATCAGTCTAATGACTTTACGTTTTTCGGTAATATCCCTGAAAACTGAGACGTAAAGCCATCTGCTTCCTGACTTCAGAAGTACTGTCGAAAGACTGACCTCAATTTTTCTACCTTTTGAGTGTATTGCAGTCTCAATCTCAAATTTATCTCTCCCGGAATACCGTAGGGACAGGATCCCCCTCATCACAGATTTTTTCATTTTTGGAGTAAAGAAATCAAAAAAATCTGTTTCGTAAATCTCATCACCGAACAACCTTTCAGCAGATCTGTTACATAATACGACCCTGCCGTTTTCATGAACAACTACGGGTGTATCTGAAATATCAAGGGCCGACTCAAAAACAGAATTCTTGAGCTTGATCAGATCTGTTTCGAGAGCAAAGTCTGTGATGTCTGCCAAAATACCAACATGCATCTCACCAGCTTGTGCAATGGAATAAAGGAGACAGCAGTCCTTCCCTGCGTAATTTAACTTAAGGCAGAATGATCTGCCATTCTGATCACCGAGGTCCAATTTTCTGAAGTACCTTTCCAGAGTGTCTTTGAACTTTTGAAAATTTTTGCTCAATCCCACAATCCTTTTCCTTCTGTCCAAGATTATGATACCGGCTTTCCCTGAAAAATCAAGAGAAAGGGTGTCATAAATCGATGCTTCACCGGTGTTCTCTTTTTTAACAGTCCTTTTTTTGCACCTTTCAATTGCCTGTATAATTTCACCTTTTTTCAGCCCTGACACTTCATCAAAGGTGTGTTTTAAATTATCAATCTCTGATGAGCCACCAATAAAAATCACAGGACAGTTCTTTGATTTCAGCTTTGATAGCCATTTATCATTCAATCTTCCAAAAAATTCTGAGTCCACCACCAGAATGCTGCTGTCTGGTATTGCATCTGGAGATGAAATTGAAGATGCCACAACATGCTCAATGTCAAGCTCTTCAAATATCTGTGACAGTATCCTTCCATTTTCACCATCAACCAGGGCAAAAATCCTCATTTACTGTAATTTACTGTAAGGGACAAATTTAACTCTTTTGATGTTTAATTATTCAAATTCCTGCCAAGAATTTTTATCAGTACCCAGTACACAGGTTTGGATTGATTTAAATAGCATTGCCGACTTCCGTTTATCATGCATCTTGCTGAAATATCAGATAACGTGTTCTGCATTACTGGTGCAACCAACATTGGAGTGGTAAGGTCTGGAAAGGAGGTTGCACTGATTGACACAGGAATTGACAGGGAATCCGGCAGAAAAATAATGAAGATTCTTGAAAACAACGGTCTTGAGGTTAAAGTCATAATAAACACCCACTCCCATGCAGACCACTTCGGAGGTAACAGTTACATAACAAAAAAGGCTGATGTCAGGGTCTATGCTCCGGAAATTGAAGCGGGAATCATTCAGTACCCGTACTTGGAACCTTTTTATCTCTTCTCAGCCCATCCGGTGAAAGATCTGATGAACAGGTTTCTGATGGCCAGACCCTCAAGGGTTGATTTTGTTATCAGTGCTGGAGGACAGTCAGAAATTGAGTTCCCCGGTACTTTTGATCTGAAAATTGTACCACTTCCGGGACATTCTCCGGCCCAGATAGGTGTTGAGGCTGAAGGAGTCCTTTTCTGCGCTGATTCGGTTTTCTCGAAAAGAGTAATGGAAAAATATGGGGTGCCACTTTTCATGGATATCGGAAAGCAGAAGGAAACTCTTTCATTTCTTGAGAGATCTGATTTTGAGATGTACGTTCCCTGCCACGCTGAGCCGGTAAAGGATATATCAGATCTTGTTGAAACAAATCTGGGTCTGATTTTGCAGGTGGAGAAATTGATTGTCTCACATAAAAAAGCAACAACCGAGGAGATTATGAAAAACATCTGCAGAGAGTTTGGAATAAAACCTGAAAGTTTCACCGAATATTCACTTATGCTCTCTGCGATAAAGGCATATCTCAGTTATCTCTACAACTCAGGTCTGATCTCGGTTGAATTTGATGGTGTGCTTCACTGGAAGATAAGGGAGTAACGGGGAGTTCAGATGATATTTGCTGTCAGTTGGTGTTGCCTATCTTCTGTGGGCAGCACCCACCAGGTCCTCGAGCCTCTCCTCTTTCATTCTTGCATAGGCTATCAGACTTTCCTTCAAGCTGTAAAAGATCCTGTTTGAGTAGTAAAGAGCAGAGCCAACCTGAACAGCTTTTGCACCTGCCAGCATGAACTCTATGACATCCTTCCAGCTTGAAACCCCTCCCGAACCAACAATGGGTATGCTTAACTCCTCATAAAGATCCCAGACACACTTTATCGCTACCGGCTTTATTCCCTCCCCGCTCACGCCACCGCTTTTGTTGCTGAGGATGGGTTTTCTTGCAAATATGTCTATTTTCATTCCCTTCAGGGTGTTTATGGCGACAACACCATCTGCGCTTCCCTCCTCAGCAGCCTTTCCAATTTCCACTATGTCCTTTACATTGGGAGAAAGTTTTGCAAACACCGGCTTGTTAGTGGATCTTTTAACAGCCATCACTATCTCCTTTACCAGATCCGGATCGCTTCCAACAGCAAGACCCGTATCATCTACATGAGGGCAGCTCAGATTAAGCTCAAAGCCATCTACAAATGGGAAGAACTCAACCAGCCTTGCAAATTCTTCAGGAGTTGATGCAAAAAGGCTAACAATAAGGGGAGAATAAAACGCATACTCTCTCAGCTCCTCTGCAAATGCTCTGGCTCCTGGAGATGCAAGTCCAACAGCGTTTATAAGACCATGAGAGTAGTTTATCACGGCAGGATTTCTGTAACCTTCAACAGGCTCAAGTCCGACGCTCTTTGTCACAACAGCTCCTGCGTGCTCTGAAAGCCTGTTGAGGGAAGAGGAAAAGCTACCCATGATCCCGCTGGAGAGCATGAGGGGATTTCTCATCTCAATTCCTGCCAGATTAATCTTTATAGCCTCGCTCATTTCAGCATCTCCAGAGCTTTTTTCAGAACCTGATTCCCTGCCTCAAAGTGTTCTATGCTCCTCTCTATCATTCTGGAAATATCACTTCTTTCATTTTTAATCTTTTCAGCCCACTCCACGTATTTGAGGATGTGTTCTTCATTATGTTCAATCCAGTGTTCCAGAAGGTGTCTGAGCTTTTCGAGCTCCATGAGCTCAATTCCATAAAGGGCTATAAAATTCTTGGCATGTCAGCAATTCTCACAACCCTTATAAACATTGTTCAAACAATTCCCGGTAGGTGATGAACATGAGACTAAAATGGATTCCTCTGATTGTTTTGCTCATTCTATCAATTTTTTTAACGGGATGTTCCCAGGAAAAGGAGATGGGAACTCTTACCGTAGGTGTTATCGTCCCTGAAACCGGACTGTTCTCTCCAGCCGGAAAAGCAATGAAAAACGCTGCATATCTGGCTGAAGAGCACATAAAAAAATACGGGATCTCAGAATTTGAGGTGAAGATAGTTGTTGCCGATGGAGGTTCCACTCCAGAACAGGCAAAATCCGCATTTATGGAACTTGCAAAACAGGCAGACATAATTGTTGGAGCCTATTCAAGCGATCAGAGTGTTGTCTGTGCTGAGGCAGCAAAGGATACAGGAAAAATATACATTGCAAGTGTTGCATCAACGTCTCAACTTGAAAAGGCTGTCAGAGAAGGCAACAGATTTGTTTTCAGAAATGCCTACAACACATCGTACTGGGGAGTGCTGGCTGGAGAATTTCTCGAACTTTCAGGTGCCAGGAAGTACTATTTTGTTGGATATGATCCTCTGAGAACGTTCAATCAGGGAATGCTGAAATCGTTTGAAGGAAAAACGAATGCAGTCAAAATCGGAGAGGTTTACTACAGGAGCACAAGAGCAAGTCCCAACGACTATGCGATAAAGGCTGAGGAGGTGGCGAGGACAGCAGACAGTGAAACTGCAGTTATACTTGGAGATCCGGGTGCAACAGCAATCCAGTTTGTAAAAACATACAGAAAGGCTGGAGGTGAGGGGCTTGTTTACTCTGTTGGAGGTGTTCTGGCACTTCCAAAAACCCTTATGACAATAAAGGTGAATCACATAGCATTTCAGAGCGCTGCACTTGAAAATACAGAAAAAACAAGGTTTACAGGGGCATATTTTGAAGATTACAGAGAGAAGTATGGGGAGGAGGCAAACAACTATGCCGGAATTCTGACCTACGATGCCGTTTTAATTGCCGCACAGGCGTGGAGAGGGGACACAGAATCAACAATTCAGGCCCTTGAAAGTGAAGAGTTCGAGGGTGCAGCTGGCATTTACAGATTTAACTCAGAACACCAGGCTCTTTGGGGTAGCGAAAAGCTCAGAGGAATTATTGCAGAATACTTTGATGGAAAAATAGAAATACTGTACCCCGAGGAATTCAAAACATCAGATGCTGTATGGCCCTGAATTTTCTCATATCTTTTATTACGCTGGCATTGATGGCTCTTCTCGTTTCGTTAAACTTCAGGATTGGCAGGTTTCTCAATCTCTCTCTTGGAGGTCTTTTTGCTGCCGGAGGATACATTGCCTACTTCACTCCCAGCCCGTTTGTGGCTCTGATAGCAGGATTGATTTTCGGATTTCTCATGGCTTTAACCATATCCCGAATTTGCAGAAGCATAACCGAAGCAACCATACTGAGCCTGGGTGCAGGAATTCTTATAGAAAGGTTTCTTGAGATGATTCACAGAAGCTCATACTACTACTTTGTCAGCTTTGATTACTCACCGTATCTCGTCGTTCTTGGGATTCTGGCATATCTTATCATTTTTGCAGTCTATACCTCTCCATACGGACTCAAAATGAAATTTGTTGAAAGCGATCATGAGCTTGCAGAGCTTTATGGAGTGAATACCAAAAGAGTTTTCACAGTAACAACATCCCTCACATCGGCATGTGCAGTCCTTGCCGGATTTTTTAGTTCTGGCTTGCTGGCGATCAGTCCAACAACAGGTTTTGGCTATCTCCTTTCAGGTATAATGGTATCAGCACTGACAGCACAGTTCAGACAGATTGGAGCAGTCCACTACCTGACACTGCTTGCAGTCTCATTTGCATCTGTAAGGTTTCTGGGGGTGTTAATCTGAGAAAAATTCTGATAGAGGCTACATCAATAGCTGCCGCAGGCATTCTTTTATCAGTATCACCGTATTACAGCTGGCTTTTTGTTCTGATGTCGATCTATGCTTTGCTGACGATTTCATGGCTTTTCATGAGAAGAATTGGAAGAATCAGCATGGGACACTCATTCCTTTTTGGTTTTCCTGTTTTTGCAGGAGCTGCAGGATACACCTTTTCAGCTGAACTCTTCATCCAGCTGTTTCTGGCTGGTTGCGTCCTCAGCTTTTTGATATTTTACCTTTTCTCCGAGCTTACAGGTAGAACCGCCTTTGTTTTCCTCACTCTGGTTTTCTCCATATTTGTCTGGGTGGCATCTCCAAAGCTGGTCTTTGAGAAAGATGGGTATCTCACTGGAGGTGAGGTTGGATTTAGCTTTCCTGCCATAACCCAGAGCAGATTGCACATTACTGCAATTCTGATTCTTGTGGTGATTTTTGTTCTCTACAGATACGTCGAAAAGTCCAGAATCGGATACTTTATGCAGGCCATAGGGGATGATGAAACCTCATCCAGAGCGGTCGGGATAAATTTGAGAAAGACAAAAGCCCTGTCTGTCCTGCTGTCATGTGTTCCGGCATGGAGTGCAGGGCTTATATACGGATTTGAGTTCGGACACATCTCTCCTGAGATATTCTCAATTGAGATTTCTGTCTTTCCATTTATAGCATCGCTCGTTGGGGCAGGGAATCCACTTCTTTCTGTTTTTTCAAGCTTTGCACTCGTCTATATTTCAAAAATACTTAATTCCATTTATCCGGGATTGATGGGGATCGTTTACTCTCTGATTCTGATTCTGTCGCCAAAGATAGGGAGGTGGGTGTATGTTAAGGGTAAAAGACTTGGTGAAAAGGGTTGACAACGTTCTCCTGCTGAGAAACATAAATTTTGAAGTTGAAAAAGGAGAGGTGATATGTCTTTACGGACCAAACGGAAGTGGAAAATCCACTCTTCTCAGAATTATTGCCGGACTTGAAAGGGCAGATGGCGGAAATGTGTTTTTCAGAGGGAGGGAAATAACAAATATCAGTCCGTGGGATGTTGTTGAGTCTGGCCTGGCGTATGCGTTTCAGATACCCAGACCTTTCAGGAGCATGACATTTCATGAGAATCTTGCGGTAGCATGCATGAGGTATCTTGAGGTAGAAGAGGCTTTTGATCTGGCGGAAAAGACTGCTGTGGAGTTTGGTGTGGATCATCTTCTGAAAAGAAGTTCAGATAGACTTTCTCAGGGAGAAATGAAAATTCTTGAGATTCTTAGATCCTATCTGACGGGAGCAGAGCTTTTACTGCTTGATGAACCCTTTGCAGGTCTTGATGTCGAAAATGCAGGTATGCTCAGGGAAAGACTTCACATCCTGAAGGGTAAGGGCGTTTCCATGATCATAACGTCTCACAGAAAAAGAATTCTCCATGAAATTGCCGGAAGATTCATTGAACTGAAAGAGGGTGTGCTCTATGCTGAGGGCGGATAACATAAGGGTGACATTTAACGGACTTGAGGTGCTGAAAGGTATCACACTTGAGATTGAAAAAGGGCAGTCGGTGCTTGTTGTTGGGCCAAACGGAAGCGGAAAGTCAACCCTATTCAAAGCAATAATGGGTGCTGTTGACTACACCGGAAGCGTCAGCCTTGATGGTATGGATCTTGATGGCATGCCCCCTCACATGAGATTCAGACTCGGAATAGTTCTTGCTCCGGAAAAGATGAGAGTTGCAGAGGATCTGACAGTGAGGGAAAACATAGAAATTTCCGGAAGGTTTCAGGATGCTGTTGATATATTTCCAGAACTCAGACAGATTGCCAGGAGAAGGGCAGGAATTCTCAGTGGAGGAGAGAGGCAGATGGTGGTATTCTCAAGGGCGATTCTTTCTGAGCCATCATACCTTTTGCTTGATGAGCCTTTTCAGGGATTGAGTGATGAGAATGCAGAAAGAATAATCTCTGCAGTGGAAAAACAGAAAAAAAAATCCGGAATTGCTCTAATCTCTCATGACAGAATTGAGGATTTGCTTGAGATCTCAGACAGACTTGTGCTTATGCTTTCCGGAAAGGTTAGAAAGGTGATGGAAATCGACAGTCCGTTCCATGCAATCAAAAAGCTTGAAAAGTACATGATACTGTGAGGTGTTGATGCTGAAACTCAGCGGTGATGCAGGCAAGATATATTCCCGGATCAAGGGATATTTCACTTCAAAATGTCCATACAGTGAGCTTAGGGAAGAGATTGAAAAATTTGTGCCGGCCAGAGACGCTGAAATCATTCAGGAGAGACAGAGGTATGTTAAAAAAATGATCGACATCTCAGGCAGGGTTGATTTTCAAAAGGTGAGAATGCTTGAGAAAGTAAAGGTTAAAAAGATGTTTCTCAGTGACAGGGTTTTTGTTGCTGAAACCCATGAAGAATACCAAAAAGCTTCAAAACTTGGAGTGTGTCAGGTTGTCAGGGAAAGGGATGAACTTCATTTCCCTATTGTTCTTAACGATTTTGTCAGAGATGTGTCTCCCGAGAACCTTGCACCTGAAATGTTCATCTATCCGCTTCTAAACAGCATTGATTCTTTCAGATCCCTTGCTGAACTTGAAATGAGCGCAACTGGAGACAACAGATACATGAAAATTCTTTATGAGCTACTTGAGCTTGAAAAATTTTACAGGAGAATTGAAGAAATCAGGAACCTGAAAAAGATGATCAATGAACTTGAAGACAGGATAAATGCTGAAATTGAGAGAAAGCTGTCTGACATAAAGGTGACACTAACCGCAGATGAGCTCCTGAAGATCATGGAGAGCAGAGAGATCACAGGAGAAATTGAGAGAGAAATAAATTCTGTAATTGAGGAGTATGAAAAACAGCTTGAGAAGTTTGGCATAAACGAGCCTGTGTTTTTGAGAACGTATCCTGTCAGAACTGACAGAGATGCCATTTCAAAAGCGTTAGATAGTTTGAGAGAAAATTTATCTCTTGAATTTTATCTGAGATGTCTGAAATTAGTGGAAAGGGTGGATCTGAACGAAATCAATAGGAAGATCTCGTATTACAGAAGTCTATACCTCTACAGAACTCTTCAGAACGAAAGATTTGTTTTTCCCGAATTCGGCGATGGAACTGAGTTTATCAATGGCAGAAACCTGTTCATTTCAGATCCCTTGCCTGTCAGCTACTGCATAGGAAATTCATCCTTTTTCAACCTTTCAGAGAGGGTTGTTGTTCTTACAGGAGCCAACTCCGGTGGAAAGACAAGTCTACTGGAACTTATCTGCCAGATTGTTATTCTTGCCCACATGGGATTTCCCGTGAATGCAGAGACAGCAAGAGTCTCGGTGTACGATGAGGTATTCTATTTCAAGAGAAAAACGTCTGCTTACGGATCTGGAGCATTTGAAAGGGCAATTAAAAACATGGCAAAAGCCATATCAGGGCAAGGAAGAAAACTCATTTTGATCGATGAGTTTGAATCAGTGACAGAACCGGGAGCCGGAGCAAAGATTCTCAGCTCTCTTTTAAAAATTGCAGACAGGAAAGGACATCATGTGGTTGTTGTCAGTCATCTCGGCCAGGAATTCCAGGAACACGATTTCCTGAGAATCGACGGAATTGAAGCGAAAGGCCTTGATGAAAGACTCAACCTTGTTGTGGAGAGACAGCCAGTTTTCGGGAGAATTGGAAAGAGCACACCTGAATTAATCATCGAGCGACTCAGAGAAAAAAACAGGGGTGAACTGAGGAGAATCTTCACGGAGATCCTGGATTCATTCAGATCTTAGAATCAAGACCTGATGGTCTCTGGTTTTGAAAGACATGTGCAGATGCATATGCAGGTAAATGCTTTCATGCAATCTTAGCTACATAATTATTTACCATGTTTACTACAGAATTAAATGCAAAAAATTGATTTATATTGTCATGATCATAATCAGAACTGTCAGAGGAGGTGAGCAAAGGTGGTTAGGAAAAAGGGTTTGAGAAAGGACGAGAAGGGTGCGATCGGTATTGAAATACTGATAGTCTTTATCGCCATCGTCCTGGTGGCGGCAGTGAGTGCAGCAGTGCTGATACAGACAGTCGGCTTCCTGCAGCAGAAGGCACTGGCTACTGGAAGACAGACAACCCAGGAGGTTTCAAGCGGTATTAAGGTTGCTAAAGCTCTTGGACATGTGGATCAGCCAAGAAATGCAAATGGTAAAGTGGACCTAATGGCAATATATGTCGAGGTAAATAGTGGTGGACAAGATATAGACCTTAATGCAACAAAGATAACGCTCTATGACGGATCAAAAACAGTTACCTTCACTCAAAATACTGCAGCGTTTACAAATGGGAAATCAGGAATATCCAACACATTTGACACAACTCAGAAAGCATGGGCAAATCTGTCTACTTCGACAGATTTTGGAATAATTGTGTTGCAGGATGAGGATGGATCCATAACTTCAGGTGATTACCCAGTCATTAACTCTGGAGATAAAGTGATTCTTACCATAAACGTTACAGCTGCTTTCGGTGGATGGTCTCCAAGAACATCCATATCTGGTGAGGTCAGACCTGAGTTTGGTGCCCCAGGCATAATCGAGTTCACAACTCCACCAGCCTATACGGAGAACGTCGTCGAACTTCAGTAATTTCAAGAATTTTTTTATTTATTTTTTGAGGTGATTTTTATGGGGCTGAATTTATTTAAAAAAT
>Ga0256830_1002033_pt1 | contig 13727 bp, 10 predicted proteins | sample 128326metaG_FD_190537 | JGI IMG/M metagenome (GOLD analysis project Ga0256830, IMG submission 190537) | Hydrothermal vent microbial communities from Lau Basin, Pacific Ocean - 128-326 | ecosystem: Environmental > Aquatic > Marine > Hydrothermal vents | place: Pacific Ocean: Lau Basin | collected...
CCTGGCGGCGAAAATCTCCAGGATGGGCTGGATCCAGGCGCTGTTCTGCATGGGTTCGTCGTCCATGACGACCAGCAGCCCCATGGTTTCATGCTTGCTGTCGATGAGCGGTATGGCTATGTAGCTCTCCACATTGAGATCCACCAGCATGGCGTCTTCGGGGAACAGTTGCTGCACATTGCACAAATAGGCACAGGCGCCATGGGCAATGACCTGCTGGCAGGGGGTGCCGTTGAGGGCGTAGTTCAGGTTGTCGGCGATTTCGCCGTCGACGCATACGGCCTGGGTGCGGATGGAGCTGCGCGTGGTTTCGTCCAGTATACCGATGACGGCGTATTTGACGTCGAAGATCCTGGTCAGATGGATGACCAGGGATTCGAAGAATTTTTCCCCGGTTTCAGACGCTACGCCTGTCGCAATATCGCGGATGGCGTTTTCCGTGCGCTTGCGCTCGGTGATGTCGGTGATGGTGCCGATGAAGCCGCTGATGGCGCCGCCGGGTCCCGTCACTTCCATGGCCTGCGCCAGCAGCCAGGTCACCCTGCCGTCCGGGCGCAGGAAGCGGCACTCGGTCTTGAATGGCGTGTGGCTGGCCGCGGCAGTGTTCCATTCAGCGAAGACACGCTCTCTGTCCTCGGGGTGCAGGGCCATGACCCAGCCCTCGCCCAGGGCCTGCTCCGGCAGCATGCCCGCCATTTCACACCAGCGCTCGTTGACATACAGGCAGTGACCATTCGCATCGGTGTGGAAAATGCCCACGGGCGATACCCTGGCGAGGGTCTGAAAGCGCTGTTCGTTTTCCCGCACGGCCTGTTCGGCGAGCTTCTGATCCGTGATGTCCTCATAGCAGCCCAGGACGCCAAAAATCTTGCCCTTGACATCCCGCAAGGGAATCTTGCTGGTGCGTAACACGCGGACCGAACCGTCGGGCCGGGTCTGGGGCTCCTCGTAGTTGATGCGCGGTTGGCCGCTGTTGATGACCCGGGTGTCGTCCTCGCGGTAACGCTCCGCCTGTTCCGCCCACCCCAGGTCGAAGTCATTCAGGCCGATAATGTCCCCGGGGTTCTCAAGTCCCGCGTCCACGGCAAAATGCTGGTTGCATCCCAGGTAGCTCAGTTCGAGATTCTTCCAGAATACGCGTACGGGGATGGAGTCCAGCACCGTTTGCAGCATGCGGTGCGTTTCGGTGAGGGTTGTGACGGCCCGTTGATATTTGCTGAGGTCGTTGGCAATGGCGACGAGGACGGCTGTTCCGTTTTCCGAGGCACACTGCAGGCGGATCTCGACGGGATAGCAGGAGCGATTCTTGCGCTGATGCACCGTTTCCACTACGATCGTTTCCTCTTCTTCCTTCAGCAAGGGTTGAATCAGCGACCTGAAGTCTTCCGTGGCGATCTCCGGTGCGATATCGGTGTGTGAGAGGGCCGCCATGTCCTCCATGCTGTAGCCCAGGTTTCTCAGCGCGCCCCGGGATACCTGCAGGAAGCGCAAGGATCCGGGGTCCAGGACGTAGATTTCGTCGTAGGCGCTTTCCAGGATCCTGCTCCAGAGACCGGGTGTCTGTTTGTGTGGCGGTGTCTCCTTCAGGATCTTCATGTCGAGGCGGCCGGATCCCCGGGTCAGGTGGACGGTTGGCCGGCGTGCTTGCTCAGGAACTCCAGGATGAGCGCGGCCGCTTTCTCGTCGGGCGGGGCGATGCGGCTTTCGATCATGTGCTGTTTCATGCGTTCGTAAATAAGGGGCCATTCATTGGCCGTGTATTGCCCGGGGCTGGGCAGGCCGTGGCATTGCGTGCAGGTCTGGCGGAACGCCTTCGCTTCCAGGCTGTCATCCTCCATCACGGTGGAGGATGCCGGGCTCATGGAAGTCATGGAACCCATCATGCTGGTATGGTGCCGGCCCATGTCCGGGATGGCCAGTAAACCGATCACGATCAAAAGAATGACGGCCACCCCGATGAGCAGAATACGGTTGTTTTTCATGTATGGCTACCTGTTCCGCGGGCGATCGAGGCTACATTGTACCTCATGCGCGGGATCATTGGGACTCTTGGCGGGTGAGAGCGGAGCGGGCAAAAAAAACCCCCGGCATCAGGCCGGGGGTTTCTGTCCGGGGCATGGCCTGCCGGGCCATGCCGCACGGCGGTTTTACCGCTCAATGTGTGTGATCGTCATGGGACTCGTTTTCGTGCCCGGCATGGTCGTGGTTGTGATCACTGAGTTCCGCTTCGCCATGCTCGTGATCGTGATCGCTTGAGCCGGCCGCGTGGGAGTGCTCATGTTCATGCTCGTGCATGTGGGCATGGGCGTGGGTGTGGCCGTGGGGGTGGCTGTGCGCCGTGCCGTCGCTGTGGGTGTGGAAATGCTCATGCTCCGCATGGGTGTGCTCGTGCTGGTGTTCGTGGCTGTGCTTGTGTGCTCCTTCCATCGGTAGTCTCCTTTTATTGTGATCGGGGTTGGTTTCTTTCGGGTGGCGTTCCGTCGCTGCCAGCAGTTACTTTCGGCAGAAACTGAAGGCGCATTAATCTAAGCAAATACCGCGCCATAAATGATTTCCTGCAATATATTTCGACCACCAGGGCGAGTCTATTATAAGGCTGGGTCAGGGTCCATAGCCTGTCTGGCGGCGCCGCCGCGATTTTGCATCAAATTTTCCCCTGCCATGTCGATAACCCGGTATCGGTCAATATTAACCCGGCAACAGTATGTGTCGTGTTCAGCGCTTCAGGCCCGCGCGGGATCAAGGCGCGGCCCGCGGGGAATGGCGAGCCCTTGCCAAGGGGCGCAACGCCGAGCCCGCGCGGGCCTGAAGCGCCTAACCAATTGGTTTGAAAAGACAGGCCGTCGCGTGCCGGCCCTCGGACAGCGTTGGCGTTGCTTGCCGTAGAATGACTACGGCGGCACAACGCCGTCTTGCCGAGAACCGGCACGCGGCGGCTGAACACGATATATACTGTTGCCGGGTTAATAATATGACGATGAGATAATTTTTCACACGATTGTTGTCCGGCATTGATTTGTGTGTTGAATCAATCATTCATATGCGGTATGATTATTAATTATTATGTCATACAAAATTCTTCCGGCATGGATTGGCATATGGCATAGCGTAAGGAAGCAATCCCTCTGATTTCAGATTATCCCAAAATTTACAGTGAGATAGGAGATATTCATGCATTCGAGAAACAGATCTTTGGTTAAATCGGCTGTCCTGGCTGCCGGGGGGCTGGCCTTGTTGACGACACAGGCAGCGGTTTTTGCCCATGGTGAATCCGTGCGCGGAGGCGGTTCCGGCAGCATCAGCTCCGTCGGCGCCAATATCACGGAGGATGTCTCCTTTGGATTGCGTTGGGATGCGCGCCGCTACGAAACTTTCACGGATCAGGAGCTGGTCGATTTCAAGAAACGGGGTGAGGATGTTCACATGCATTCGAAGGAGGATGCCTATTTCATCTCGCTCGGCCTGCCCGTGACCGAGGACATTGATCTGACGCTCATGACCCAGTACAACAATTTCAAGGGCTTCAAGGACAATGGGGACGCATTTGCAAATGAGTGTTTCCAGAATAACGGCTTTATTGTCGACTGTATTTCCTCGACGAAAGAGTCGCCGGGCTGGGGTGACACCCTGCTGCTGGGTCGTTACCGCTTCTATAACGACGGGACCCACCAATGGGCGGGCATCCTGGGGCTGCTGATGCCCACGGGTAAGATCACCAACAAGACGGACAATGGCGAGATCCTGGGCACGCATAACCAGCCGGGCAGCGGCGCCTACACGGTTCAGTTCGGCACTGCCTACAGCGGTCACCTGAGCGAGAAACTGGCCGTGGATGCCGACTGGATTTACCGTGTCAACGGGCCGGGCGCCAATAACTTCCGTGGCGGTAACTCCTGGCAGGCCGACGTGGCGGTCAGTTATGATCACCATTCACGGTTTACCCCCGTGCTCGAGCTGAACGGCATTTTCTTCAAGAAGGATGTCGAGAACGACGAAACCAAGAAAAACAGTGGTGGTGATGTCATTTATCTGTCGCCTGGCCTCAACATGGATGTCACCCGCAGTGTGGGCCTCTATGGCAATTTCTCCTATCCCATCTACCAGAAACTGGGTGGTATCTCCAATGACGAGAAATACCGCTGGAGCCTGGGCGTGACCTACACGATGGGACAGGGAAGAACCGTGCATGGGCATGATGACTGACGCAATGCTGAAACCGTCCACCTGGAAGGTTCTGGTGACGCTCGCAATGTGGGCGGCCGGCGCGATCGCGCCGGCCTACGCCCATTACCAGATGCTGATTCCCTCCGATGATGTGGTGACGCACAAGGAACGGCGGGCCATCGATCTGGATATCCGTTTCAATCACCCCTTCGAGGGTCTGGGGGTTCCCATGGAGGCGCCGGCCCGTTTCGGCGTGTGGGTGGCGGGCAGGGATACCGATCTGATGGACCGCCTCAAGCCTGTCAAGGTGACCGACCGTGTGGGGGAGGTGTTGCCCGCCTACGCGCTCACCTACTCATTCCGCAAGCCCGGTGATCATATCTTTTATGTGGAGCCGCGCCCGTTCTGGGACGAGGCGGAGGAAATCTTCCTCGTCCAGCATGCCAAGGTGGTGGTCAACACCTTTGGACTGGAAGAGGGATGGGATCATGAGCTGGGCATGAAGGCGGAGATTGTGCCCCTGACCCGTCCCTATGGGCTGTGGGCCGGCAACGTGTTTCAGGGAATCGCCAAGCTGGATGGCGAGCCGGTTCCCTTTGCCATGGTTTCGGTGGAGTATTACAACGAAGACGGTAAAGTGCCGGCGCCCGATGCCGATCCCTTTATTACGCAGAAGGTCAGGGCGGACGCCAATGGCGTCTTCACCTATGCCATTCCCAGGCCGGGCTGGTGGGGTTTCTCGGCCCTGGTTGATGACGGCAAGACCATGGAGCACAATGGCAAGGCGTACCCCCTGCATACCGGCGCCGTCATCTGGATCAGGGCCCATGATATGCCTTAGGGGGCTGTTGGATTGCAAAATATGGGGTACTGGGGTTGTGAAAGGTGCATGGTGCAAGGCACAAGGTACAAGGGAAGTAGCCTTTTGTATCTTGTACCTCGTACTTTGTACCTTCCCCGGAAAACCAGGCGTGACGCCAATGCCTGGCTTGGCACTCGCTATTCGATGCAACTGCCGGTTAAGGAACCTCTGATTCATTCTGGACCGGATGGATGGCGAGATGAAATGTTCCGGATCAAGGCGAAAAGCGCGGGTAATAGCGTGCTATTGCCAAGATTTTCAACGCGGAGCCGGGGCATTTCAGCCGCCAGACGCCGGTTCATGAATCGATCAGAGGTTCCTTAAGAAATGGTCAACGTATAAACAACACATGGATTGATGCGCGCCCGCGCCGGCCATGGCTACCCGTCAACAAGACAAACTCTGGAGTTCAATATGAGATCGAACAATTCGACTGCCCGTAACGGAGTCCCGCGCTCCCTTCCCGCCTCCCTTCTCGCCGCCGCCCTGGTGTTTTCTCCCGCCATGTTGATGTCCCTGTGGGCCGGCAAGGCCGAGGCGCACAAGGGGCATGGCGGCCCCATGGTGACCATCATGAAGAAAAAGACCGCGCTCAAGGCCATGCTGCCGGCGGGCGCGAAGGTCGTGAAAAGAAAGCAGAAGGTCAGCAGCGAGGCAGCCAGCCGCGTGGAAAAGGAGTACGGCGTGGATCTGGCCAACAGTATCTATACCTATTACCTGGCCAAGAATCGCGACAGTGGAGAATATACCGGCGCCGCCATCATCCAGAAATTCAGCTACCGGCACGGAGATGTTTCCATTGCCGTGGGGATTGGCGCCGATCAGCGCATTACCAAGGTGGCCATTACTGGCGTGAGCGAGAAATACATCCCCGAGTTCGAGGGAACTGTCGGCACTGGTTTCATCGAAAAATATGCGGGCATGTCCCTGAAGGACCTGGCCGGAGAAGCGGCGGGCCTGGAATCCGCGGACAAGCCCACGCGCCTGTTTGTTTCCCGCCTCCTGGAGGCGGCGGCTCTGTTGGACGCATTCCTGCACAGTGCCAGATAGCTTGTTCCGTTTTGATGCGCGGGCAGCGGCGGGCCATGTGCGCCGTGGCGTCCGGGTGCCTGGTCCGGTGGTGCCCGCGAAGTTTTTTGTGTTAGCATGACGCGGACATGAAACGCTATCTCATACATCTGTTGTTGCTGTGCACGCTCGTTTCCAGTCAGGCGTGGGCATGGGACAACCACGATGGCCTCATCAGCGAAGACCCCGTGGCGGCATCCCTGCTGCTGACACCGGACGGCGGCCCGGGCGTTGATACGCCGGTGCCCTGCGATCATTATTGCTGCCACGGCTTCGCGCACCTGGCCGGGCTCTCCCCGGCGTCCATTTCCATCGATTCACCTCAGCCCGGCGCGCTGCGGTCCACCTGCCAGAACCGGCCGGTTTCCCACGTGCGCGAACCGCTCATCAGACCCCCGCAAGCCTGAATCCAGTTCTTCCCGCAGGCCGGCCATGCATGTCCGCGCGGCCCGCTTCATGTTGTACCGATGAACAAGGATTCACCCTATGCGAAATTTAATATGGACTTTTCTGCTGCTCGCCAGCTTGCCGGGCGCCGCCCTGGCCCAGGCTGACGGCGGCATGCCGGAGCCTTCCCCGGCGCTGGTCAAGCTGGTGTCCGGGGTGCTGGCCGAGCATCCCGCCGTCCAGGCCGCCCAGGCCAGCCTGGACGCGGCAGAGGCGCGCAGCCGCGCGGCCGGCCGCCCACTCTACAATCCCGAGCTTGAACTGGACGCGGAGCGGGCGGAGACAGATGTCGTCTCCCTGGGCATTTCCCAGTCCATCGACTGGTCTGGCAAGCGGACGGCGCGCGCCGACATGGGCGCCTTTGCCGCCCGTTCGGGCCAGGCCGGGCTGGACGCCATGCGGCAGGCCATCATCATTGAATTGCTGGCGACCCTGAATACTTACCAAACCACCCGCACGACGGTGCAACTGGCCGACCGCCGTGTCGAACTGCTGGAGGAGTTTTACGGGCTCGCGCAACGGCGATTCGACGCCGGCGATATCGCCAAGACCGACGTGGACCTGGCCCGCCTGGCCCTGAGCGAGGCGCGCATGCAGGCGGCCCGCCTGGCTTCCATGGCCGCCGCCGCCAGCGCTGAACTCGATGCCCTGGTTTCCGACAGGCCGGCGCAGTGGCCGGTTTTCCCGCCCTTGCCGGCCCGCCTGGCGCAGGCCGATGCCGACGCCCTGCTGGCCGCGCATCCCCGCCTGCGCCAGTTGCGCGCCAGCACCGACGCGGCGCGCGCGGCCGTCACCCTTGCCCGGCGCGAGCGCAAGGCGGATCCCACCGTGGGCGTGCGCGGCGGCAAGGAGGAATCGTCCAACCTGCTTGGCGTGACCCTCACCATTCCCCTTTTCGTGCGCAACAATTTCCGCGCCGAGGTGGAGGCCGCCAGCGCCGAGGCGCTGCAGAACGAACAGGCCCTGCGTGACGCCTACCGCCGCGCCCGTTCCGCCCTGGAGGCGGCGACGGCCCGTTTTCAGTTGACCCGCGCGGCACTCAGTGACTGGCAGCGGGGTGGCCAGGCCAGCCTGCGCAATCAGGTCGAGTTGCTCAAGCAGTTATGGGAAGCCGGCGAGATCAGCACCACCGAATACCTGGTGCAACTGGGCCAGACCCTGGACACACGCACCTCCGCCGCGGAGCTGACCGGCGAGACCCGGGCCGCCTGGATCGACTGGCTGGACGCCAGCGGCAAGGCCGAGTCCTGGCTGGGTCTGGGAGGCAAGCAATGAACACGAATTTTCCGAGAGAGATGACAATGCGAAATGTATTCCTGATTTTTCTGATGCTGGGCCTGTTTCTGTGCGCCCCCGCCGGCGCCGATGAGGATCATGGCGAAGAGGGGCACGGCCATGAGGAGACGGCCGCCGGCCACGAGGAGGAAGGCCATGGCGCCGGTGAGGAAGACCATGGACATGAAGAGGGTGCCGGCGGGGAAAACCATGAGCATGAAGAGGGCGCCGGTGGCCACGGAGAGGAGCATGGCGAGGAGGGCGTTGTGAAAATGGACGCCGCCCAGCGCGAGGCCAATGGCGTCGTCACCGCCCTGGTGGCGCGCAGGTCCTTGAGCGAGGAGGTCGTGGCGCCGGGCGAGGTGACCATCAACGTTTACCGCTCCTCCCAGATTACGCCGCGCATCAATGCGCAGATCGTGGCGCGGCATGCGCGCCTGGGCGATCCCGTGAAAAAGGGTCAGGCCGTGGTGACCCTGTCCAGCGTGGAAATGGCCGAGGCCCAGGGCGGCCTGTTGCAGGCAGACGTGGAATGGAAGCGGGTCAAGAAGCTGGGCCGCAAGGTGGTGTCCGAGAAGCGCTATATCGCGGCGCAGGTGGAGCGCCAGCAGGCCTATGCGCGCGTGCGCGCCTATGGCATGACGAAGTCCCAGATCGACGCACTCCTCAAGCAGGGAGATGCTTCCAAGGCCACGGGTGAGTTCAAGCTGCTGGCCGGGCAGGACGGGGTGGTGATCAGTGACGACTTTATCGTCGGCGAGGTGGTGCAGCCGGGGCGTGTCCTGTTCGAGATCAGCGATGAGTCGGTGTTGTGGGTGGAGGCGCAACTCTCTCCCGTGGATGCCGGGCGGGTGGTCATCGGTGCGCCCGCGCGGGTGCGCCGGGACGGTGGCCAGGCCTGGTTGTCCGGGCGGGTGGTGCAGTTGCATCACCGCCTTGACGAGATTACCCGCACCCAGTCGGTGCGCATCGAGGTGGACAACAGCAATGACGACCTGCATCCCGGGCAGTTCGTGGAGGCCGCCGTGCAGACGGGGGCGGGCGCGCCGGTGATTGCCGTGCCCAAATCGGCCGTGGTGCTGATGAAGGGATCGCCCACGGTGTTCAAGGTGGAGGGCGACGAATTGCACCCGCAGGTGATCGAGGTGGGCGCCAGCCGCGGAGGCTGGACGGAAGTGCTCAGCGGCCTGCCGGAAGGGGAGGAGATCGTGGTGCAGGGCGTCTTTTTCCTCAAGTCCCTGATTCTCAAGTCGCAGATGGGCGAAGGTCACGCTCACTAGGAGGGCAGTGCTATGTTGAACAAACTGGTTGAGGTTTCCCTCCGCTACAAATTTCTGGTGATCATCATCTTCCTGGTGGTCGCCGCCATGGGATGGCGGGCGGCCACCACGGTGCCCATCGACGCCTTTCCCGACGTGACGCCGGTGCAGGTGAACATCTACACGGAATCTCCGGGGCTGGCGGCGGAGGACGTGGAGCAGTTGCTCACCTTTCCCATCGAGTCGGGCATGGCCGGCTTGCTGGGTGTCAAGGAGATCCGTTCCGTGAGCCTCTTCGGCCTGTCCTATGTGGCCGTCTATTTCGAGGACGACATGGACATCTATTTCGTGCGCCGCCTGGTGATGGAACGCCTCCTGGAAGTGGCGGACCGCATTCCCGAGGGGTACGGAACGCCGGAAATGGGTCCCAATTCGTCGGGACTGGGACAGGTGTTCTGGTACACGGTGGAGCGCGCCGACGAGAAGCTCAAGGATTCCATCACCGACATGGATCTGCGCACCCTGCAGGACTGGACGGTGCGCCTCATCCTGCGCACCGCGCCGGGCGTGGACGATGTCCTCTCCTGGGGCGGCCAGGAACGCCAGTTCCAGGTGGTGATCGAGCCGCTCCAACTCATCAAGTATGGCCTGGGGTTCCGCGATGTCATGGAGGTGCTGGAGGCCAACAACCGCCAGGTGGGCGGGCAGTACATCAACCTCGGCCCGGAACAGTATCTGGTGCGGGGGCTGGGCCTGGTGAGGGACGAGACGGACATCGGCAATATCGTGGTCAAGGTGGTGGATGGCACGCCGGTGTATCTGCGCAATGTGGCGACCATCCGCCAGGCCCCGGCCCTGCGCTTCGGGGCCGTGACCCGTGACGGCAAGGAGGTGGTGCTAGGCATGGCCCTGTCGCGCATCGGCACCAATGCCAAGGAAGTGGTGGATGCCGTCAAGGATAAGGTGGACATCGTGCGCTCCGCCCTGCCCGAGGGGGTCAAGATCGACCCCGTCTACGAGCGCACCGACCTGGTGGAGAAGGCGGTGGAGACGGCCGTGAACGCCCTGGTGGAGGGCTCCATCCTGGTGGCCATCGTGCTGTTTTTGTTTCTGGGGGAGCTGCGCTCGGCCATCGTGGTCATTGCCGCCCTGCCGCTGGCCATGCTCATCGCCTTCATTTTCATGGAAGAGGCCGGGCTTTCCGCCAATCTCATGTCCCTGGCGGGGCTGGCCATCGGCATCGGCATGATGGTGGATGGCGCGGTGGTGATGACGGAGAACGCCTTCCGCATCATGGCGGAGTGGCGGGAACGGGGAGAAAAGGTGGACCGCACGGCGGCGGTGCTCACCGCGGCGCGCGAGGTGGCCAGCCCCATCGCCTTCGCCATTCTCATCATCATCGTGGTCTTCCTGCCGCTGTTTTCCCTGGAGGGGCTGGAGGGCAAGCTGTTCAAGCCCATGGCCTTCAATATCAGTTTCGCCATGGCGGGCTCCCTGCTGCTGACCCTGACCATCATTCCCGTGCTGGCGGCCATCATTCTCAAGCCCAAGGAGGAGCGCGATACCTGGCTGGTGGCATGGATCAAGCGCGGCTACCTGCCCACGCTGGCCTGGTCGCTGGCCAACAAGAAAAAGGTGGTGGCCGCCGCGGGCGTGCTTCTGGCGGGCAGCCTGGCCCTGTTTCCCTTTCTGGGCAAGGAATTCATGCCCCAGCTCCAGGAGGGATCCATCATGTGGCGCGTGACCTCCATTCCCTCCACGTCGCTGGAGGAGTCCATCGAGGTTTCCAAGAAGATCGAACTCGCCCTGTCCGAGTTTCCCGAGGTCACCACCACCATTGCCATGATCGGGCGCGCCGAAAAGGGCGAGACGGCGGATGTCAACTACATGGAGATCTATACCGGGCTCACCGACAAGAGCGAGTGGACCCGTTCCATCGAGGAACTGGTGGACGACATGCGCGAGACCCTGGAGCGGGTGGTGCCCACCACGGTGGTGGCTTTTACCCAGCCCATCCAGATGCGCGTGGAGGAACTCATTTCCGGGGTGCGGGCCACGCTGGCGGCCAAGCTCTATGGCGAGGATCTGGGGGAGCTGGACCGTCTCAGCCAGGAGATCAAGGGGGTCATTGCCCAGGTGCCCGGCGTGGCGGATCTCTCCCTGGAGGCCAATGTGGGCAAGCCCCAGGTACGCATCCAGGTCAACCGCGAGCAACTGGCGCGCTATGGCATGAATGCCGACGAGGTGCTGACCGTGGTGCGTACGGGGATCGGCAGCGAGCCCGTGTCCGCCCTGCTCGACGGGGTCAAGCGCTTCGACATCACGGCGCGCCTGGGCGATGATTCCAAGTCCTCGGTAAACGCCATCCGCAATATTCCCCTGCGCACGGCCGACGGCGCCATCATCCCCCTCTCCCGGGTGGCGGATGTGACGGTGGCGGAAGGCTATTCCTTCGTGCGCCGCGAACAATTGCAGCGTTATGCGGTGATCCAGATGGACGTGCGCGGGCGCGACGTGGACGGTTTCGTGAAAGAGGCCAATGCCCTCATCGAACAGCAGATCGATCTTCCGCCGGGCTACTGGATCGAGTGGGGCGGCGCCTTCGAGAACCAGCAGCGCGCCCTGAAGCGCCTGTCCATCATCGTGCCCTTGACCATTTTCTTTATTTTCGTGTTGCTCTACACGGCCTTCAACTCGGTCAAGTTCGCCACCCTGATCATCGCCAACGTGCCTTTCGCCACCATCGGCGGGCTGGTGGCCTTGTTCATCAGCGGCCAGTACCTGTCAGTGCCCTCCGCCATCGGCTTCATCGCGGTGTTCGGCGTGGCCATGCTCAATGGCATCGTGCTGATCAGCTTCATCAACGAGTTGCGCGAGAAGGGCCTGTCGGTGTCCGAGGCCGTGCGCAAGGGTGCGGAGCTCAGGCTCAGGCCGGTGCTGATGACCGCCAGCGTGGCCATCCTTGGCCTCATCCCCATGCTGCTGTCCAGCGGCGTGGGCGCCGAGACTCAGCGCCCGCTGGCTTCGGTGGTCGTGGGTGGCCTGTTTACCTCGACTCTGCTGACCCTGGTGCTGTTGCCGGTGATCTATGAGTGGATTGAAACCCGAAAGGAGAAGCGATCATGAAAGAGATCAAGGCCTTTATCCACAGCAACCGCGTCGCCGACGTGGTGCGGGCGCTGAAGGATGCCGGTTTCCAGAACCTGTCCGTCATCGATGTCAAGGGCATGCTCAAGGCCCTGGACACCTGGGAGCAGAATTATTCGGTGGAGGTGGGCGAGAAAATCATCACCGAGGCCAAGCTGGAACTGGTGTGCGAGGACGGCCGCGTCGATGAGGCGGTGCGGCTGATCCGCGAGAACGGGCGTACCGGCCAGCCGCTGGCGGGCTGGGTGTATGTCAGCGATATCGTCCGGGCCGTGCCCATCGGAAACGAGGATGGCTGAAGACCCGGAGGCATGAGCGCCTGTTGCGGCCCTGGGGGGCGGGAGTATTCGGGCCCATGGTGGTATTTCCCCCCCTTGCGCAATGCGCTGATCGCCGGTGCCCTGGCGGGGACGGCCTTCGCCCTGGCCAACCTCGGGATCATTTCCGCGGGCGCGGAGCGCTTGCTCTACTGGCTGGCCATTCCCATCGGTGCCTGGTACTGGACGCGGGAGGGCCTGGAGGCGTTGTTCGCCGAGCGCCGCGTCGGCATCGAGCTGCTGATGATCGCCGCCACCGTGGGCGCCGGCATTCTGGGATTGTGGGACGAGGCAGCCGCCCTGGTGGTGCTCTATGCCGCCGCGGAGGGCACCGAGGAATACACCTTCGCCCGCACCCGCAACGCCATCCGCGCCCTGCTGGACCTGGCTCCCAAGGAGGCGCGCCTGTTGCGGGACGGCGCCGAGGTGACGGTGCCGGCCACCGAGCTGCGCCCCGGCGACCGCTTTCTCGTCCGGCCCGGGGAATCCGTGGCCACCGATGGCGTGATCGTCAGCGGCAGCTCGTCCCTCGACGAATCCGCCGTGACGGGAGAGTCCCTGCCCGTGGACAAGGAGGCGGGCATGAAGGTGTTCGCCGCCAGCATCAACGGCCAGGGCGTGCTCACCATCGAGGCCACCGCCGCCTTCTCCGACAATACCCTGTCGCGCATCATCCATCTGGTGGAAGAGGCCCAGGAGCAGAAGGGGCGGGCGCAGCAGTGGATGGAGCGCTTCGGGAACCGCTACAGCCCGGCGGTGTTATTGAGTTCCCTGCTGATGCTGGCGGTTCCCTGGCTCATGGGGCTGGACATGGTCTTCTGGGGCGAGCGCGCCGTGGTCCTGCTGGTGGCCGCCGCCCCCTGCGCCCTGGTGATCTCCCTGCCCATCGCCATGGCCGCCGGCATCGCCGGGGCGGGACGGCGCGGCATTCTCATCAAGGGCGGCGCCCACCTGGAACACCTGGGCGTCGTCCGCACCATCGCCTTCGACAAGACCGGCACCCTCACCCATGGCCGGCCGCGGGTCACCGACGTGCGGGTATGGCGGGGTGAGCGGGAGCGCCTGCTTTCTTATGCGGCGGGCCTCGAACAGTATTCCGAGCATCCCCTGGCGCGGGCCATCGCCACCCATGCCGCGGAGTCCGCCATCGACCCCGTATCCGTCGAGGATTTCCGTGCCCTGACCGGG
>Ga0256830_1002034_pt1 | contig 13715 bp, 16 predicted proteins | sample 128326metaG_FD_190537 | JGI IMG/M metagenome (GOLD analysis project Ga0256830, IMG submission 190537) | Hydrothermal vent microbial communities from Lau Basin, Pacific Ocean - 128-326 | ecosystem: Environmental > Aquatic > Marine > Hydrothermal vents | place: Pacific Ocean: Lau Basin | collected...
GCCTGCTACTGTTAAGAGGTGGAAGGTGCAGGAGATTTCTGAAGTAGCTGAGGCGAGGATGCCGAAGGTGAGGAAGGACTATCTCAAGGCCCTAACAGACCTTGCAAAGGCAAGGCTAAGCAGGATTGAAGCGAAAGCAGCTGAGGCAGCCAACTTGCCTCCGGAGATCAGGACGAAGGTTGGACTTCTTGTAGACGAATATAAGAAGCTCACTACTCAGCTTGCTAAGCCTGAGATGCAGGAGAGGGAAGCAGCAAGGAAGAGGAAAGTGCCACTGGTTGGATTTGAGTTCGAATCAGGTTCAAAAGCCAAGAAGGCTATGGTTGAGAGGCAGAAAGAGATTGAGTGGCAAATAGACGCTATGATGGCACTTGCTGAGATGCCTCCAGGCAGGTATGAGGTAGACGGTAAGGAGGTTGTGTGGACAGGAAGTGATGTTATGACTCCAGAGGAGTATAGTAGTATGGTTGAGGTGAGTGGTGCCGGAGATTAAATACATTGGACCTCTTGAGACGAAGCCTCAAGTACCTCAGAGGTTTGAAGGTAGGGTTAAGTATCTTGGCCCGCTTCAGAGCGTTACTGTTGAGAAACCTAAGCAGACTACTGCTTCAAGTGATGGTGAGGGGTGGTTTAAGACAGTTGGGAAGGGGCTTGTTTCAAAGTTTTATGACTTTACTGCATTGTTGTATGAAGGCCTTGCTGACGCTGTTTTCAAGTATAGTGACAGGCTTGCAGAAGATATAGAAAGGCTCACTGGACTTCCAAAAGGCGGCGCTCTTGCAAGACCTGCTGAACGATACATTAGGGGTGCAGCGTCAAGTCTCAGGGCTGAAGCCAAAGCTGTTGCACCAAAGAAACTATCCTTTATACAAGAACTTGTCAGCTCTCTCGGAGCCTTCCCAGCTGGTGCAGCTGAGTTTGTACTTGGTATCCCGTATGCAGTCTTAAAAGGCTATGAGCAGGGTGGTGTTGAGGGTATGATAAAAGAAGGTGCTATGAGGGCCCTGCTTGGCAGAGGATTTGAGGCTGCTAAGGGACTTGGTGCAGCAAGAGGTGCTGTCGGGCTTGGCCTTGGTATGGGAGCTGGTACGTATGCTGAGACTCGTGACACCAGAGAGGCTGCGAAAGAGTTTGTTGTTAATGCTGTGCTCGGGGCTCTTGCAGGTAAGGCTGACAAGTTGACTCCTTCAAACAGGCTCCTCCTTGAGATGTCAAAAGAGGAGTTGCCTGGTGTTAGTAGGAAAGCCGCGCTTGAAAAGAAGGCTGAAGCCATTGACAGGATTGTTGAGTCGCAGCCGGAGGTGAAGGATGTTATTGCTGAGTCAATCAAGAAGAGGCTTGATGAGATTAGGAAAGTAGACCCTAAGAAGATTCAGGAGCAGATAGAGGCAGAGATTGTCGGTAAGGGTAGAGAAGTTAAGAGTGCTGAGGAGAGTGCAGCAACAATACAGAAAGAACTCTCGTCAAGGGAGAGACTGAAGGCAATTGATGAGTTGTTTGATGTGTCTGGTAAGAGGGCTGAAGAAAGTGCAAGGGTGTTTGAGAATCCAGAGGCTCAGAAGCAGTATAGAAGGGAGTGGGCCCGTAAGATTAATGATGCTATTGAGCAGGAGGTTGTGACAAGGAAAGAGGCGATTGAGAAGATTAAGGAGCGGAACCTCAAGTTGATGGAGATAGAGAGGAAGGAGGAGTTGTCAAGGCAGCAGAGGTATGCTCTTGAGGACGAGATAGAGTTTGGGAAGAGATATGCTAAGTTTCTTGCTGAGGAGATGAAGAAGGGAGAGGAGACTTCACTGACTCCTATTGGAGAGAGGTTACCAGCTAAAACTGAAACTGCCAGAACTGAGTTGGTTGAGAGGCCCGAGCTTGAACTCGAACGAGTGAAGAGTGTGATGAGTGATGTTGAGAAGAAGTTGATGGAGAAGTTACCTCCTGAGCAGGCAGTTAGACAGGTTGCCAGGGACAGAGTTGAGAACCCACTTGTTGTAGCTGAGAGACAGCTCAAGAAGGGAAGGTATGATGAGGCAATAGAGTCTGCTAAGAGGGCACAGGAGAATGGTGCTGTACTTGAGAAGGCAGACGGCCCAATAACTGAGGAGATGGTGCAAGCAGCAAGGCAGAGAGCGCAGCAGATTATTGATGAAGCTACGTCGAGGAAGCAGGAGGAGCTTGGCACAAGACTTGAGGGTAAGCTACCAGAGATTGACAAGACCCTTGAAGAGATAGAAGCATCAATGGAGCGTTACAAGCAGAAGAAGGCTGAGGCGCAGGCCGAAGTCAAGCTACCAAAAGCTACAAAGGAAGAGATCAAGCTGCTGAAGAAGAGACTTAAGGAGTATCGGAAGTCAAGGGAAGAACTTGAACTTGAGAAGTTAATAGAAGAGCAGAAGAGAGAGATGAAGGAAGAGGAAGATATCTATCGGTCTGCTGTAGATGAGATCACTATGATGGATATTCCTGAACCGAGTAAGGGTAGCAGGACTATGGCAGTGGACGAAGCCATCAGGGAGCAGTGGAAGATAATTGATAGGAAACTTGGACCAGACACCCTCAGGAGCGGCCTCGACCCAACTATCTTTGCAGATGTAGTGAAGCTTGCCAGGCTCTACGTCAAGAAGGGTGTGTACAAGTTTGAGGATTGGGCATCTGAGATGCTCAAGATGTTTGGAGACAGTATAGTGCCTTACCTTGATAAGGCGTGGAAGAGTGCCACAAAGCAGGCAAAAGAGACTCTCTTCAAGAACGAGGAGCTTAGGAAGTTTGGTGACCCGTCAAAGGTAGTTAAGCAGAGGAAAGTGAGGCTCAAGGATGGTACAGTTCTCAACGTGATTCCAGTCACAGAAGCTGAAGCATCTATGGTGCTTCAAACCAAGGAGCTCCCAAAAACACTCCTAAACAGAACTTTTGAAACTCCTATCTACACATTTGAGAAGCTGGACAGCATTAGTGGTACTAATTGGAAGGAGACACTGTATCGCCCCTACCTTGCTGCTATGAAGGCTGCACGCCTTGAGTACCTCAGCACAATGGATGCTATCAAGAAGCTCAAGAAGGGACTCAGAAGAGGTGCATCAAAACGTATTTATGCTTATGCTGTGTCTAAACAGGAAGGCGGGCTTGAGACTCTCAGGGAGATGGGAATTGAGGTGCCAAAACTCACTAAGAAGGAGATGCAAGTCTATGAGGCAATGAGGAAGGTGTTCGACAACCTCTACTCAAGGATCAATCGGGCAAGGGAGCTTGCAGGCAAGGAGCCGATAGAGAAGATTGAGGATTACTTCACATTCAGCAGGGTTGTGGATAGACTTGACCTTGATGGGCTCAACATTCTTACTGCACCAGGAGAGTACCTCAACAAGCTGATTAAGGAAGCAAAGGAGAAGTACGTACCGGAGGAGAGGATGTCCCAGAAAGATTGGGCGAGAGTGAGGCCGCGAGCAACGTCATTTAAGTTTGTAAAAAGGTTTAAGGGAAGTAGGGAACCTTTCAAGATGGACGCCTTTGGCACTTTCAGAAACTACACCCTCAGCTCCCTTGAGCATATCTACCTTTCTCCTGTTATTGCTAAGGGGAGGGAGATGATAGGAGCAATCAAACTGCCTGACGGTAATGTTGTGTCACTTAAGGAGCTTGCCCCCCGTACCCATATATTTCTTGAGGAGTGGCTCGACGCCATAGCAGGTAAGAAGCAGACTGGACGTTACTTTAAGATGCCACAGTTTCTTGAGACAAGAGTTCAGCGGCTTAACAGGAACCTTGCCTTCGCGATACTGTCAGCAAACACAAGATCGTTTATGATTCAGCCTGCAGCCCTTGCAAACACTGTTGGTGCAATTGGGTTTAGGAGTACCATAAGGGGAATTGAGATGCTTACCAATAAGGAGTTGAGGAAGTTGGCTATGGAGAAGAGTGATGTGCTCATTTCGAGAGAATATGATATTGCTGCTAAAGAGGCTGTAGGCAGGTTTGGGTATGGGCTTGTTGGTAAGGCGAAGGAAGCTGTTGGTGCTGCTGGCCTTAAGCCACTCCAGTACATGGACAAACTTACAGCCACTGCTACTTGGCTTGGTGCTCTCGACAAAGCAAAGAAACTTGGTCTTAGGGGGAAGGAGGCTTATAGGTATGCAGATGACATAGTGACCAAGACACAGGGGTCAGCTCAGAGAGGTGATCTTGCACCAATCCAGCGCACTGCCCTCGGTAAAGCAATGACACTCTTCCAAACATTCACAATCAGTCAGTGGAACTTCCTGGCTAAGGATGTGTTTGGAAAGGTGGAGGCGAAGAAACTATCAACGTGGAAGGATGCAGCAGCTTTCATAGTAGCATCAGCCCTCATCAGCACACTCTACGAAGAGGTTGCAGGGGTTACATCACCTCTTCCAACACCACTTCGAGCCTTCTACAAAGCCCAGCTTGAAGACAAAGGTGCTGACGAGGCTGCTATGATTGCGGCGAAGGAGCTGCTTGAACTGGTACCTGTTGTTGGAGGTAGTGTGAAGTACGGTACAAGTATGCTTGGAGCCCCTTTCGAGTATATGAGGGACATTTCAAAGACACTCTCCGGCACCAAAGGCATTAAGAAGCCACTGTGGTTCTTACTGATGGAAGGTGCTGGGGTACCTGGTACAGCACAGCTCCGCAAGACTATGCTTGCTTACAAGAGGGATGCCAGAATATACGATATGATTGTTGGTACCCCACCTAATCACCGCAGACTTCTATTGGAGGTACTCTCAGAGTAATGTTAAACATTTCAGAGGATAAGTTGAAGGAGCTTATCACCCAGGCCGTAAATGAGGGGCTGGATGAGAGAATTAAGAGGTTTTGGGTGGACCCAAAGGAGCACTACCTCGACCATCAGCTGCTTGGTAGGGTCAGAACCAGGATTGGTAAGCTGTGGATGACTGTATGCAATACCATAGTTTATGCTATACTTGGGATAATCCTCACCATCCTTGGGTTAGGCTTCAAGTCCTGGCTCAATAAGTAGGAGGCTACATGGACCTGTGGGATTACGTTCAAGGCTTCAGCAAAGAAGAGAGTTGGGGCAAACCAGAAAAGTTGAATGGGATGCTGCTTCTTGTGCTTGATGCTGTCAGGGCACTCTTTAGGGAGAAAGACCCAACAGCATCCTTCATCATCAACAACGCCTACGCCACCAAAGGTCATGCTCCAAAATCTCAACACTACCGAGGCAATGCCGCTGACTTCCACATCAGAAGTCAGCTGCCATTTTGGCAGCAAATCCTTGTGGTGGTTGATATACTTGAACAGTTGCAGCTTACTGATAGAGTTGGGCTTGGTATCTACCCAGACTGGAGAAGACCTGGCTTCCATCTTGATGTCAGGGGAAGTAAAGCGAGGTGGGGAAAGATCAATGGCAAACCTGGATACGTTTCGTTTGAGGAAGCTTTTGTGAGGGCGAGGATGAAGGAGGCAGGTTAGTGTTGTGGCCAATGATGAAGTATTCCTTCACTAAGGCTTTTGTGGAAGGACACAAAAGTAGGACGGAGGTTGTGTTGAAGGAGGGGGTCAGTAGGGGTGATGCAGAGAGTTGGTGCAGGGTGTCAAACTGCCAAGTGAAAGTAGTGTTTAAAGATAAGGGGTGGTATGAGGCTGCTGAGAAAAGGGTATGTGAAACGTTTTGCCACTGGTACAAGTGGCAGAGAGGAGGAAAGTAGTGACTTGGAAGGATGTTGGTAACTTTCTTAAGGATGTGGCTCCAAGGGTTGCAGGACTCCTTACTAACCCAGTTGGGGAGGGGATAGAACTCATCACTGATGCAATATCTGGGAAGCTCGGGGTTAGTAATAAACCAGAAGAAGTGATGAGGGCACTCAAGAGTAACCCAGAAGCACTCATTAAGGTTAGGCAGATGGAAGCTGATCTTGAGGCACTCCGCATTAAGCAGGAAATCAATGAAGTAGATAAAGCTGCATCCATAATTCAGACTGAGGCATCATCAGATGACTCCTACGTTAGAAGGACCAGGCCGAAGATATTGAGGGACTCCTTCATGTTGCTTGCTATTATGTATGTTGTCGGGTTCATGTCTCTTGTTGTAATGGCATTGGTTGGGGTGAAAGAGAAAAGGATAGACCTTATTATTGGATTCCTTGAGGAGGGAATCAAGTATCTGACTGGGTTGGTGACAGTTGGTTTTCTTGGGTATGTTAGATATCGGAGTGTGCACGACAAGAGAATTGAGAAGGGGCTTGAACCCCAGTCAGTGGTTGATGATATTCTGAAGGTTCTAAGAAAATCATGAACGTAGTAGACATATTTGCAGGCATCGGTGGTATTTCTCTTGGTCTTGAACGAACAGGGATGAAAACGATTGCATTCTGTGAAATAGGCAGAATGCAGCAGAAGGTCTTGAGAAAACATTGGTCAGACGTTCCAATATTTCCAGATGCGACGAAGGTGGAGGAGATATATGAAAAACTCAAAGACAAACAAATCGATCTCATTGCCGGCGGTGATCCGTGCCCTATACGGTCACGAGCCAAAGGTGCCAGAAAAACGAAACATCCCGACCTTTCCGGATACTTCCTTGCCCTGGTCGGACTCGTCAGGCCCCGGTGGGTTCTCCGCGAAAATGTTCCTGCACCAGACAATAGGGACTTTACTGCCGCACTGGAATTGCTTGGATACAGAACGGTTATTATCCGGAGTAACGCCGCGGCGTATACTGCTCAGAACCGAACGAGAGACTTCATTGTCGGATGTAATTCTGTCCGAGAGTTCCAATGTTTCTATTTCCTACTTGTCAGAAAAAGCGGTAAGAGGGTTTCTACGCCGGGACTCAAAAATAAGGCGTGGTATCCTTGTCTTACTACGCGCAGGTATGACCCACGTAACGGTCTCATATGGGATCACAAAAGAAGGCAACTTAGAATTGCAGATAAAGAAGAACGCAGGCGACTGTCCGGATTCCCTCCTGGATGGACTGATGGATTATCTGAGACGACATGCGCCAGGCTCTACGGAAACACCGTAGTGCCGGCACAAGTTGAGGAGATTGGAAGGTTGATAATGGAGAGTGAGAAAAAAGGAGGTCTCGATGTCAGACTATGATATCGTTTTGATTAGGAGGCTGTATGAAGAATATATCAATTTGGAGCAAACTTAATCCCCTGTGGTGGTTCGGCAACATAGACATGCCAGAACCACCAGGATGGTACAGACCTAAATCAAGCAGACGTGAGCGTCTACTTGGATGGTTCAGGAGAAACAACCTCCACAACTTCACATGGTACGTGGTTGGGATAGCGGACAAAGAGAGGGAGGTTATTGCCAAAGACCCATACCAAGTTTTTGTTGATGGTCTCAACTACTCCTACACCAAAACTTCTGTCGGGCCAATGGACTTCACCTGGGTACCGGCTGTTGCACTTTTTGGTTATGGGCACAAGGTTGCTGGAGCATTGCTGCTTGCCTTTGCAGCTCTGTGGGCACTACTGCCCTACCCATTCATCTCCTACAGAGGTGCTGGAGTGAAGTTCTATTTGGGGTGGAGGCCAGACAGTGGGGCTTTTGGGTTCAAGTTCACTGTAGAGAGGAGGAAGCGTGTATAGGTTGTATCTTGGGGACTGTACTAAGGTGATGCAGGAGATGGTTAGTAGAGGTGAGTTGATCGATTTGACAGTAACAAGCCCTCCCTACGATAATCTCAGGAATTACGAAGGTACATTGAGGTGGGATGAGGAGAAGTGGAAAGAGGTGTTGAGGTTGCTGTATGAAGTGACTGTTGATGGTGGTGTTGTTGTGTGGGTTTGTGGTGATGCAACTATCAAAGGGAGTGAGACAGGTACATCATTCAAGCAGGCCCTTTATGCTAAAGAGGTAGGATTCAACTTGCATGACACTATGATTTGGCATAAGCCTAACCCCACCCCAAGGGATCCGAAATGTTACAGGTATTATCAAGCGTTTGAGTATATGTTTGTGTTTTCTAAAGGTAAACCAAGGGTGTGTAACTATTTAAGGGAACCCTGCAAAAAGCCTGGAGCTGTAGTAAAAATACCGCCATGCAGGTATGAAGATGGAAGTAAGCCTAAGAAAAAGATAATTAATGTTGCTGACACAAAGATCAAGTCAAATGTGTGGCAATTCGCAAATGGGAGTGGGCCAAAAATTAGGTACAGTCACCCTGCTACCTTCCCACTTGCACTTGCTGAAGCCCACATCAAAACGTGGTCAAACGAAGGTGATCTGGTGTTCGATCCTTTTATGGGTAGTGGTACTACTGGGCTTGCAGCAGCCAACCTCGGACGCAACTTCGTTGGGGTTGATGTTGTAGAGGATTACTTCTATCTTGCAATGGGTGTTGTGGAGGGGCAGTCCTAATGGACTGCCCCACTCACTAAACACTTTTGGAGTCAAAACATTTTGGACACAGGTGGACAAGGTCCTTATCCTCTTCTGGTACTCCAAGCTTATCACCGCACGACGAGCACTCCACAGTTACAAACCTCTTCTTCTTAAAGGTGTTGTAGTGGTCTTCAATGAGATTGATGAACTCTCCTACCAGCCTGTCATCGCTCCTGAGAGCTGTGGTTGCGAAAGCCGCAAAAAGGCTTGTGATGAGGCGGGCCTGCTCTTCAAAACCCATCTTAATGAAGAGCTCCATCACCTTCAATGAATATGGTGCGTTCTCCTTAGCTTGTTTGTAGACTTCTTGAACTGTCATCTTCTACCTCCTTCCATTAAATTCCAAGTGTGTCCTTCAACACATAACAGTAACCCTTGACTGTTGACTTAAGTAAAGAACACTGACTACATTCTTCATCACCATCCTTACATGGCACCTTTCTGACTACTTCACACTCATTGGGTTGACAGTAAACTGAGTTAAAAAGGTTTCGAGAGTCGCACCTACACAAAACACCAAACATCTTGTTACCCATCAACCCATGGTAACCATTTCTTTTAAGGTACCACCTGACTACATCCCTAACTGCTAATGCCCTCTTTCCACTCATAGTAAATCTCACCTCCTTCAAAAGTTCTCTCAACAATACCTCCATCAAGGAGGAAACTGATGATGAGGTCAAACACCCTTGGTGACACATCCCTCCAAATGAAGCCCAGCAACTCCTTCTTCGATATCTTGCCATAGGACTTGATAATGTCCCTTACCACGCCTATGTCGAAGCTCTCTGTGCTACGGCCTGCTGCACCAAACGCCTCAATCATTCCTGGCTCAATAGCATCAAGCATGTCCTTGGCAAGTACCACATCATCTGCTGTAATCTTCATCCCACCTGCCCTCGACACACTAAGCACCATGGCAAGCTTAAGGATGTGGATGTGCTTCCTCTCTGCGTAGCCCCAGAACCTCTTATCTGGCATATCACGGTGGGAATAGCCTCTGTACCACTCTTCAAACACCTCCTTTCCACCCTTAGTTATCTCAAAAGCACCTTTCATCTTAGTTATCTCCTCAAGAGCGGTTTTCAACCGCTCTTTTGCTGCCCTACCAGCAGGCGTCAACTCTGGGAATGGTTCCTTCTTCCTACTCTCAGATTCAACAACAAAAATGACTCGGGAGGTGAAGCCACCACCAATAGCGGAGATAGGAATTGATGAGGAGAGCCACTCCGGGGTTGAAGCACCAAGCAAGCTAAGCCACACGTTCTCAATAGTGTCAATGCCACTGTTCTTGGTGCGGTATTCCCACTTAGGCGGGCAGTCGTAGAGGTCAGTCAACAGTGCAAGTAAGTCATTGTTTCCAGTTCCAAGAAAAACACTTAGCTCCTTCGACACAATGGTGAGGGAGCTATGGATGTAGACCTCACCCTCATCCATCTGAGTTGTAGCTTCGCACTGCTTCAGTGCTCGGATGAGGGCCTCCCTGGTTGTTGCGTCTGCACTCATCCTGATGTCGCCGAGGTCTTCAAAAAGAGCAACTGCTGCATTGATTGCAGCACTCTTCCTGCACACCCCCGGGTCAGACACAATAACTACGTACATATTTGGGAAAATTTTGAAGTAACCCATGTCAACCCAAGCCTGCCTCCTCAAAGCAGTTGAGATGAGAGAGATGCAGCACCAAATGTGGAAGGAGTCAGGTGACTCAAGGTTCTCTGTGTATGTGAGGTAGTCTTTGATGAAGTTTCCCATCAGTCCACCTCCAAGTCTTCCATGTCACGCCAGTTGGGGCCGACTTTGAAGTCAAGTCCAAGAGTGAATGTTCTACCATGGATAGTGATTGGTACAGACAGGTGATCCTTTAACTTGCTTGCTACAAAGCTAACCATCTCTGGTGGACACTCCACAAGGAGACTGTCATGGACTTGCAACTTAGCACTCACATCCCTATACCTGCTACAGACATCCGAGTAGAAACTTCTAAGGCCGATATTGATGACACGGGTTACTGTTTCTTGTGGAACGAAAGCGAGGGCCTGGCGCAACAACCTGTCATCCAACCTCCCGTAGAAGCACCTCTTCCTCCCAAAAGGAGTCACAATGGTGCGAGTCGCTCTCAGTTGCTCCCTCACTTTTTGGTGGTATGCTACGAGACGTGGGCTCCTATCGTAAAATCTCTGCAACAACTCCTTGGCCTCCTTTGCAGTGATGAGGAGCTGCTCCTGCAATCCTTTCCAGGAGAGTCGGTAGTTACCACCATGCCTCACTTTTTTTGCCATGAAGTATTTGGTTCTTGTGTGGAGACCTTTCTCCTCAAGTTCCTTTTTGTCAGCAAGAATATCATCCTCTGTCAGCTCTGGCCAAATTACCTTGGTGGCAGTGTAAATGTGGATATTCTCTCCCTTCTCAAACTTGTCTATCAGTAGCTCATCCTCAGTTAAGTAAGCCATCACCATTGCCTCAGCCCCTACTAAGTCAACCTCAATAAACACATTACCATCTTTGCGTGGGAGAATGATGTGCCTAATACTTTTTGGAATGTTTTGGATGTTGAAGCCTATCCAAAATACACTCTTGTTGGAACTCATCCTACCTGTTGAGGTACCGGTAGGGTTGACGGAGAAGCGGAGGATACCGTCTACAGGGTCAGTCTCTACATTTAAGTAGGTTGAGATGAGTTTCCTTGTTTGTCTAAGGTCAAGGACCATCCCCAACTCAGGTGATAATTGTGACAACTTCTCAATGGCCTTCTCATCCACAACCCTCCTGCCCTGCTTAGTGACTGGTTTTAGTTTGAGTGTGTCGTAGGCGAGGCGTGCTACCTGCGTAGGTGAGTCAGGATTAACTCCTGGAAACTTCCTCTCAAAAGTTTCTTGCAGCTTGACAAGCTCTGCTTCCTTCTCAGCCCTTACCCTATTTATGGCATCTCTGTCAAGCCTCACTCCACTTAAACACATATGGAGTATTGGGTCAAAGAGGTTCATGGTGTAGTGGTAAGTGTGTGTGTGGTTCTTGTCTGAGAAAAGCTCCCTCTCCATTGCGTAGTAGCACTCAAGTGTAACGGCTGAGTCCTTTGCGTTGTAGTGCCATAGCAGGTTCATGTCTTTGAGAGCTGACTGCTTCCACACCTTCAAGTCATCCTTGTAGTAGGGTTCTCTGGTGTAGATTGAGGCAAGGAAGTCAAGGCCTTTTGGGAACTCCGGGTAGAGAGTGTGTTGCATAACCATAGTGTCGTGCCAAGGCTTCTTGGGTAGGATACCGAGGAATCTCATGAGGTGCTGGATGTCAAAAAGGATGTTTTGACCTACCTTAATGGCGTCAGACGCCATTAACCTTCCAATCACCTTCAACACCCTCAGCAACTCCTCATGGGACTTCCAATAACTGACTGTGAGGGGGATTGAAATGGCGCTGTCGGGGCTGAAGGAAAGGCTGATGCAGATGATGCCGGAGCCTGGTAGAGTTTCTATGTCGAAGGCAACAATCCCCTCCTCCTCAGCCCTACTGCAGTATTCCTCCACCATAGCGTATGTAGGTGAGATAATGACGTTGCGGGCTGGGTACTCCCACAACCCAAGCGACTTCTCCTTCAACGCCTTGTAGAGGTCAACTTCAAAGATGGCACCAAGCTCATACTGCCTCTGGACAGCTGAGGGGTGATAAGTGGGAATCACCCTAACCCTGCAATCACCAATATTGGTGTAGTAGATTGAGCCTCGACACCTCCCTATATCTGTCCTACCAACAAGTGCATACAGGGCGTTTTTGCCAAGAGCCACAACTGTTAGTTCCTCCTGTCCAAGCCCGGCAAGCTCCTGCTTCAACTCCTCAATACACCTCTTCAGCTTCTCCGAGGGCTTCTTCCCATTCCAGTAGATGTTGAAGTTGTTGTTAGGGGGGCGTTCCTTCACCACATTGGTAATGTAGCATTCCTGCCTTGCAACTCCCACCCTACTTAGTTTTGTTTCAAGTACAAAGCCTGATGGTCCAACAAAAGGCCGTCCTACCCTCTCCTCCTCAGCCCCAGGCGCCTCTCCAACAAGTACAAGGAGAGGGTTCTTTGGACCCTCTCCTTTAACAATTCTGTTCATTTAGCACCTCCTTCTCAAGTATCTTCAAAACCTCAGGCTCAAGCTCCTGTAGGAGGCTCTCAATTCTTTTCTGCTTATTAGTTGTTTTTGGTTTCTTGGTGGTAAGTCCTATCTTGTAAGACTGCTCAAGGTGGTGTCTGAGGTCCTCCACACTCCACTCCAAGACCGGCTTCTCAAGGAGGTCCTCAAGTACAGCCATCAGCCTTCAGTCCTTATGACGAGGTCTGCAGCTGAGTCTTCAAGACTACCACCATTTGCCTTGTAGGCTTTGAGGTAGGAGCGCAGGAGTCTCCTGATTAGCAGGGATAGTTCCTTCTCCTCACCAAGAATCTCCATTATCTCTTTGTGCAAACTCATGGGTACGTTAACGTGAATCTGTTTCTTTTCTACTGTCATTAGACCTTCCTCCTTTAAGTTCCTTAGTTAAGGCCCGAGTCATAACGTAGATGCAGGACTCGGTGCCGTATTGACACATTTGGCCAGACGCCTTGATGAAGGCATCTACAACCTTATCCTTGGGAATCCCAAGGGCAATAGACTCCTTCAAAAAGGAGCAGTAGAAAGATAAGAATGCTGCAGCACAGGTGCCGCTTTTTCCAAGTTCAGCAAAGAGGGCCTCTATGGGGTTGTCCCCTTCAGCTACAGTCAAGTAGAGAGCTCCACATCCAGTCATGAGGCGGTACGTTTTGCTCTTGATGAAATCATGAGTGTTGGATGCTGTCACATTTCACCTCCATAGGGCCAGGGGAGGGCCAAGCCCTCCCCTCACCACTTACGGCTTGTAGATTTTGTTGATCCTCGGGCGAGGCTCGTAGCCATCGGACTGCTCAATCCCAATGTCTACCATCACCTCTTTGTTAAGGGCCTGCTCGATGTCGAAGCCAGACGGGCTAAGCTCCACACCTGTAGCACGGCAGAAGTCTTTCAGGAAGCCCCTGGCAGACTCCATCATGTAGAGGTCATGCCATACACTCTGCCCCACGTCAGGCAGATAGATGCGGATGTGGATGCGCTGCTTCTCAACAGGAGCACTGAGCATCTCCTCCAACGAGGTAGTCTGTGTACCATCCTTGTTCCACTTCTCACCTACCTTCACCTGGTACTCGATGCTCTGCACGATACCAAGGTAGGTCTTTGCTTCAATGTCAGGGGTTGTTAGGTCGAGTGGGATTATTCCCATCTTCACACCTCCATCTCATAAGTTGTTGCCACACCCAATGGGCGGTGGTTCACACCGCTACAAAGTAG
>Ga0256830_1002035_pt1 | contig 13715 bp, 24 predicted proteins | sample 128326metaG_FD_190537 | JGI IMG/M metagenome (GOLD analysis project Ga0256830, IMG submission 190537) | Hydrothermal vent microbial communities from Lau Basin, Pacific Ocean - 128-326 | ecosystem: Environmental > Aquatic > Marine > Hydrothermal vents | place: Pacific Ocean: Lau Basin | collected...
GTGGCGATCACCAGCTCCGGATTAAGAACCTCGACGGTCTCGTCGCAAATAATGTCGGCGCCCGTGACCTCCCCCTTCTTTTCCGCCTTGATGTAGATGGTTTTGGGGACCTTTGAGTAAGAACGCAGGGCGAGGCGTTTGACATTCAAGACGATCTCGGTCACGGACTCCATCACCCCGGGAATTGTGGAGTACTCGTGTCGAACTCCCTCGATCTTGATGGAGGTCACGGCACTGCCTTCGATCGAGGACAACAAAATCCGCCGCAGGGAGTTTCCAAGGGTTACCCCATAACCTCGTTCAAAGGGCTCCGCCACAAACTTTCCATAGCGAGAGGTATAACTCTCTTCTTCGCACTCAAGCCGTTTCGGCATCTGAAAATCGCGCCACTTAACACCCATGTTCTTGCTCCTCCCTGAAAAAATTTATCGTGAATAAAGCTCGACAATGAGCTGCTCGTTGACAGGAAAACCGACATCCCCCCGCTCCGGCAAACGCATCACCCTGGCCTTATATTTCTTTTTATCCACATCGAGCCACTCGGGGACCGAGCGATCTTTGGTGATCTCCACGTTGTCTTCGATGGTCTTTTGTCCCTTTTTGACCAAATGCATCTCGATCTCGTCTTGCGGCTTAACTAAAAACGATGGAATATTCACCCGTCGTCCATTGACCCGTACAAAACCATGCCCCACAAACTGACGCGCCTGGCGCCGGGAGGAACAAAAACCGGCCTGATAAATCACGTTGTCCAGGCGTCGCTCTAAAAATTGCAATAAAATCTCCCCCGTAATCCCTTCCTTGCGGCTCGCCTTCTGGAAATAAAGATGAAACTGTTTCTCAAAAAGCCCGTAGATTCGTTTGACTTTCTGTTTTTCACGCAGCTGAAGACCATAGTTCGACAATTTGGTCCTGCGTCCCAGCCCGTGCTGACCAGGGGCATATTCACGCCGATCCAATGAGCAACGGTGCGTCGAACATCGACTCCCTTTCAAAAATAATTTCTCGCCTTCCCGGCGGCATAATCGACAAATTGGTCCTATATATCTTCCCATAAGCTTTCCTTCTCCCTCATCCTAAACCCGGCGTTTTTTCCTTGGTCGACACCCATTGTGCGGCAACGGTGTGACGTCCTTAATAGACAAAACCATCAATCCGTTGGCCTGTAACGCCCGAATGGCGGATTCCCGTCCCGATCCGGGGCCATTGACATAAACATCCACGCTCTTGAGCCCCAGGTCCTTGGCCTTTCGCGCGGCATCACCGGCGGCCACCTGCGCGGCAAAAGGGGTTGATTTCTTTGATCCGTTAAATCCAACCACGCCCGGTGTCGACCACACGATTACATTGCCCTGTTTGTCCGTAATAGTGATAATGGTATTGTTGAACGTGGCGCGAATATGCGCCGCCCCGCTGGTAATCCCCTTTAACGCCCTTTTTTTAGCCTTTTCCTTGCTTCGATTTGACTTGGCCATAAATCTCTCTTCCCTTATTTATAATTGTCCGATCCTACTTACGTTTTTTCGCGCCAACCACCGGCTTACGCCCTTTCCGGGTACGGGCGTTGGTCTTGGTCCTCTGGCCCCTGACCGGCAACCCCCTGCGGTGACGCAACCCGCGATAATTCCCCAAATCCGTCATGCGCTTGATATTCTGGTGCACTTCTCGACGAAGGTCCCCTTCAACAATATAATTATTCTGAATAATCGTCGTCAAACGAGCGATTTCCTCATCGGTCAATTCTTTGGCACGCATGTTGCCATCGATATTGGCCTGCTTCAAGACCTCTTTGGCCAAATAAGGCCCAATCCCATAAATATAAGGAAGCGCGGCTTCAATACGTTTTTCTTTTGGAATGTCAACCCCTACGATTCTTGGCATAATGTCTCACCCTTGTCTTTGTTTGTGTTTCGGATTGGAACAAATCACTCGCACAACCCCTTTTCGACGGACAATTTTACAACTGCTGCACACGCGTTTAACTGATGATTTTACTTTCATAATTATTTATTCCTGTATGTGATTCGTCCTTTGCTTAAGTCGTATGGAGAGAGCTCCAGTTTAACCCTGTCACCCGGCAAGATACGAATAAAATTTTTTCGAATCTTGCCCGAAACATGCGCCAAGACCACGTGCCCATTCTCCAGTTCCACCCGAAACATGGCGTTGGGCAGGGACTCTTTAATGACGCCTTCAACTTCGATCAGATCTTCTTTGGCCATGGGCCTGTTATCTCCGTTTTTCTCCGAGGAAAAATCCCTTCCTTCCATAAAAAGGGATAATATATCACATTCTTTTTATTTGGTCAAGATCTCCGGCCCCTGATCGGTGATGGCCACCGTGTGTTCAAAATGCGCCGAGGGTTGTCCATCGGCCGTGACTACCGTCCATCCGTCTGATTCAATCCTTGTCTTCCAAGATCCCATATTGACCATCGGCTCGATGGCGAATACCATTCCTGATTTCAAGACGGGTCCTTTGTTGGGATCGCCGAAATTCGCTATCTCCGGATCTTCATGCAAACTTTTTCCAATCCCATGACCGACAAAATCACGCACCACGGAAAACCCGTGCTTTTCCACGAAGGTCTGGATAGCGTGGGAAATATCCGACAGACGCCGCCCCGGCACGGCCTGGGCGATCCCTTTTTCCAAAGAGGCCTCGGTTACATCCAGGAGGTCTTGCCGCCTGTCCGTCAAAGGCCCAATCCCAACACTCACGGCCGTATCGGAATAATATCCCTGATAAACAATCCCGACATCCAGGCTGACAATGTCTCCTTCCCGCAAGATCCGCTTGCCGGGGATGCCGTGCACCACCTCGTTATTCACAGAGACGCAAACACTGGCCGGAAAACCACGATAGCCTTTAAAAGCAGGAACCACCTTCTTATCGCGAATCAATCGCTCCGCCTTTTGATTCACGTCTTGGGTGCTCATACCAGATGTTAAAGAACCTCGTAACTCGCAAATGATCTCCGCCAGGATCTTCCCGGCCTTCCGCAATCGCTCAAGCTCCTCTTCCGTCTTGAGAATAATATTAGGTCTTCTGCCCATGGAGCTCTTGCATTAATTGCTGTTTAAGCTGTTCTGTATCCAGGTTACCATCAACAGTCAACAGTTTCTCTTGCCCCCGGTAATACGAGACCATGGGCTTGGTGTTCTTCAAATAAACGCCCAGCCGATTGCGAATCGTTTGTTCATTGTCATCCCGTCGTTGATAAAGCTCTCCTGAACACAGGTCACAGACGCCTTCTTTGCGGGGAGGCTTGTTTGTCATGTGATAAACCGCCCCGCATTGCCGACACACCCGCCGCCCGGTCAGACGTTTGATAATCAAATCTTCACTCGCCTCCAGGTAAACAACGCGATCCAAGGGGGTTCCTAAGGCGACCAAAATGTCATCCAGAGCCTTGGCCTGCTCTTCCGTACGGGGGAAACCGTCCAATAAATATCCCTTGGCTTGGGCGTCCGGCTCTTTAAGCCGTTTTTCAATCAGTTTCGTCACCAGTTCATCCGGGACCAAATCCCCCTTTTCAATATACGCCTTGGCCTGCTGCCCCAATGGAGTATTGTTTTTCATCTCTTCCCTGAGGATATCCCCCGTTGAAATATGCAAAACACCTAAATTGTCTTTGAGCTTGGCGGCCAAACTGCCTTTCCCCGCGCCGGGTGGGCCCAATAAAACCAATCTCATCGTCGCCTCCCTTTAATGCTGCCGGTCTTCATAAAACCGTCATAGTGCCGCATCACGAGGTGCGATTCAATCTGTTTCATCGTGTCCAGCATGACCCCCACCATGATCAAAACCCCGGTCCCCCCAAAAAACGTGGCCACTTGATAAGGAACGCGAAACGAGGCCATGATGGCGTCGGGCATGATGGCGATAATACAGATAAACAGCGCGCCGGCCAGGGTAATGCGGGTCATCACGAAATCCAGGTAATCCGCAGTCTGCGCCCCCGGGCGGACACCCGGGATAAAGCCTCCCTGTTTCTTCATGTTCTCCGCCACGTCTACAGGGTTAAATACAATGGCGGTATAAAAATAACAAAAAAAGACGATCAAAAAGGAATAAATCGCATAATAAAAAGCGTGCCCTCTCTGCATAAAGGACGCCAGGGTCCGAAAGCCTTCGTTGGGAATAAAGCTGGCCAGGGTCGCCGGAAACATAATAATCGACTGAGCAAAGATAATCGCGATGATCCCCGAGGTGTCCACTTTTAAGGGGATATAGGTGCTCTGCCCCCCATAGACCTTGCGGCCGACCACGCGTCTGGCGTATTGCACGGGGATCTTTCGCTGGGCCTGTGTAATTAAGGTAATACCCAAAATAACCACGATCAAAAAAACAACCATGATTAAAAGCGTCAAAGGCTGCAACTGACGGACACCTCCAGCCGTTGGTGACAGCAAGGCCATAAGTTGTTGAAAGGCCGCCGGCGCTCCGGAAATAATCCCGGCCGTAATGATCAGGGAAATCCCGTTGCCGATCCCTTTTTCCTGTATTTGTTCCCCCAACCACATCAGCAACAGGGTTCCTGTGGATAACGTAACAACGGTTATAAAACGAAAACCCCACCCTGGGTGATTGACCACCTGGAGCCCCCCAAAAACCGTCCCGGACTTGTCCTCCAGCCACAGGGCGATAAAAAACGACTGCACCAAGGCCAGGGCCAGGGTCCCATAGCGGGTGTATTGATTGATCTTGTGATACCCGGCCTGCCCTTCCTTTGATAAACGCTCCAAAGAAGGAATCACGGCGGTCAAAAGCTGCATAATAATGGAGCTCGAGATGTAAGGCATGATCCCCAAAGCGAAGATCGTGGCCTTGGCCAAGGCGCCCCCGGAGAACATGTTCATCACGCCGAAGATACTCCCTTGCCCCCCAGCCGACATCCTTTGAAAGAATTCGCCCAACGCCGCACCGTTGACACCGGGCGTGGGAATAAAACACCCTACCCGGTACGCGAAGATGATCCCCAGGGTAAACAAGATCTTTCGTCGCAGCTCCGGGATCTTGAAACAATTGGCAAACGAGGCGATCATGGCGGTTATCCCTTTTTCTCCGCGCGCTTCTCTTTAATTTCGACCTTTCCTCCGGCCCTTTCAATCTTTTCCTTGGCGGTCCGGGATAGAGCGCCTTGCCGAATCGTCAGGGATTTCTGGATATCCCCATCGGCCAGAATCTTAAAGGGTTTGCTCAGACGCTTAATCAACCCTTTTTCCTTCAAGGCCTTGGCCGTAATGACTTCACCTGCCTCGCATTTGCGGTCCAAGTCCCCCAGGTGCACCACCTGGTAACAAATGGGACGATGGCTACGAAACCCCACTTTCGGCAGGCGGCGAATCAAGGGCATTTGCCCTCCTTCGGAGGACGCCACCAGGTAACGCCCCGTGCTCCTGGATCGCTGGCCATTTTCCCCGCGACCAGAGGTCTTTCCAGATCCGGAGGCCCGGCCACGCCCAACAATTTTTTTCCGCTTACGGGCCCCTTGAGGTGCCTTCAATTCATGCAATTCCATAATGTTTTCCTGATTTTACGGCGTTATTTTCTTCAGTCGACTCAAGCCGTCTATCGTGGCCTTCACGACATTGATTGGATTATTGGATCGATGACACTTCGTTAAAATGTTGTGAATCCCGGCGCCGTCACAGACAGCGCGAACCGGACCCGAGGCGATAACACCGGTCCCTTCCGAAGCCGGCTTCAACAGCACCCTGGCCCCACTGCATTCCCCGATGATTTCATGAGGGATGGTTGTTCCTTTTAAGGAGACATTGATCATGTTTCGCTTGGCCACCCCCATGGCCTTTCGGATAGCCATGGCCACCTCGCTGGCCTTGGAAAGGCTGTAGCCGACCCGCCCCTTGGTATCTCCCACAACGACCAAGGCGCTAAAGGAAAGCTTTTTTCCCCCCTTGGTGACCTTGGTGACCCGGTTGATGGCGATGACCTGCTCAACAAATTCAGAGGCCTCTTTGTCCTCCGATTTCTTTTCTCCTCCCGGCTTTCTTTTGCCCCTTCGCAACGAATCCCCCGACCTGGAGGCGTTCGAAACAGAAGGCTTGGTTTCTTCGGCCTTTTCTTCAGGACCTTCGGCCTTGCTGACCGGAGGGGTTGACTCGGGCGTCTGGCTTGTGATGTTCTCTTGCTGTGCTTCTTGTTTTTCTTCGGTCGGTTTATTCATGTGCACTAAAACTCCATTCCCGCTTCTCTTGCGGCATCCGCAAAGGCTTTCACGCGTCCATGATAGAGATTTCCCCCTCGATCAAAGGACACCTTTGAAATCCCGCGCTGTTTGGCTTCTTCCGCGATCTTCTTGCCAAGACTCGCCGCCGCAGCCTTGTTTCCGCGACTGGACAAAGCGCTCTTTAAGTCTTTGGACAAGGTCGAACATCCCAGCAAGGTCTTGCCGGTCGTATCGTCGATAATCTGGGCGTAAAAATTCGTCAAACTGCGATGCACGTATAATCTCGGCCGCTCGGGCGTTCCTTTTATTTTTTTTCGAATCCGTCGGTGTCGATAAACGCGCCGCTCTTCCCTTGTGTTTTGACTGGACATAATGATCAACCTATTATTTAGATACCGATTTTCCTTGTTTTCTTCTCACCACTTCCCCGACATAGCGGATGCCCTTTCCTTTATAAGGTTCCACCGGTTTCAGGGCACGTATCTTCGCGGCCACCTGTCCGACCTGCATTTTATCGGAGCCCTCCACCACGATGGCCGTTTGCGTGGGAACCGTCACTTTTACGACATCAGGGACCTCAAACTCGACAGGATGACTGAATCCAAGGTTAAAGGTAATCTTCTTGCCCTGCATCTGGGCGCGAAAACCAATACCTTGGATCTCGAGGCTCTTTTTGTGCCCTGTGGTCACCCCTTGAATCATGTTGACCAAATGGGCGCGCGTACTGCCATGGTTGGCCCGGCTTTGCTTACTGTTATTCAACCGCGTCACCACCAACTGGTCATTATCCTGGGTCACTTTGATCCCCTGGGGGATCGTCAAGTCCAATTTGCCGTTTTTGCCTTCCACCTGGACGCGATCCGATTGCAGGTGAACCTTCACATCCTTCGGTACGCTAACGGGAATTTTTCCTATTCTTGACATAATCTCACCAAATATAACATAAAACTTCCCCGCCAACCTTCTGTTTGCGGGCTTCACGGTCGGACATCACACCCTTGGACGTGGAAATGACCGCCGTTCCCATACCATTCAAAACGCGTGGAACTTCCGCGGCCGGTTTATAAACCCTCAAACCAGGCCTGGAGACGCGCTTCAACCCAATGATGGCCCCCTGGCCATCGCTATTCTTTAAATAGACCCGAAAACTTCCCTGCGCGTTGGTTTGCATGCGCTTGAAGTCCTCGATATACCCATCATCCTTAAATATCGTCAAGATCTTCTCGGTCAGTTTTGAGGCGGGCACATCCACGGACTCTTTTTTGGCCCGCCCTCCGTTACGGATAATGGTTAAAACATTGCTAATTGGATCATTTAATGACATGCGCTTTGACCTCTCTCAAAATATCCTTACTACGCCGGTCATGACAGGACCTGGCGTTCACCAACTGGCCTTGATCACTCCCGGGATTTCTCCCCGCCAGGCCAGCTCTCGAAAACAAATACGACACATCCCAAACCGCCTCAAATATCCCTTCGGTCGACCGCAGAGGCGGCATCGATTATGCTGCCGCGTGGAGAACTTTGGCTTTCGTGACGCCTTAACGATTAATCCTTTTTTTGCCATGACTGAACCTTATTAAAATATTTAATGTGCTTATTTTCCGGCCAAAACGGGGCAACGCCCTGCCTTACCCGGCCACTATCTCTTGCGAAACGGCATCCCCAACAAACTCAAGACCTCATGGGTCTGTTCTCTCGGCCCATGGTTAAACACAAACGTGATATCCATCCCCTGGGCGTTTTTCATCTTCCCCGTGTCAATCTCCGGGAAAATGGACTGATCTTCCAAACCAAGACTATAATTGCCTTGCCGATCAAAGGACTTAAACGAAACTCCATTAAAGTCCTTGATTCGCGGAAGGGTGATGTTCACCAAACGGTCCAAAAACTCATACATCCTGGCCCCCCGCAGGGTGACCTTGCACCCAATGGGCATCCCTTTTCGCAGTTTAAAGTTGGAAACCGCCAGACGCGCGCGGGTGATCACGGGTTTTTGCCCCGTGATGGTCTGCAGGTCTTCGATGGCGTTCTCCAAGAGTTTCATATCTCCAATGGCCCGTCCCACCCCCATGTTGATGACAATCTTTTCCAATCGAGGCACGGCCATGTGATTCTTGACCCCAAACTTGTCCTGCACTCCTCGCACCACCTCGGTGAAATATTTTTCCTGTAATCTCGGAACCATCTTAAATAACCTCTCCGCTCTTGACACTAATCCTCACCTTGGAGCCGTCTTTCAAAATCGATGTCCTGAACCGCGTTGGTTTGTTGGTCTTCTTATCCACCAACATCAGGTTGGACAGATGAATCGGCCGTTCGATCTCGATAAAGCCGCCTTCCTGGTCCTGCTGGGTCCGTCGGCGGGCCTTCTTGACCATATTGATGTTTTCCACAATAGCCTTATTTTGTTTGGGAAGAACATACAGAATCTTCCCCTGCTTCCCTTTATCTTTTCCGGCTATCACGTAGACCTGATCGTTCTTTTTTAAACCTAACATATCAAACCACCTCTGGCGCTAACGAAACGATTTTCATGTATTCCATGTTTCTTAATTCCCGGGCCACGGGCCCAAACACACGCGTGCCCTTAGGGTTTCCCGCGTCGTCAACGATCACGATGGCATTGCTGTCGAAACGCACATAGGTGCCATCCGGTCGACGAATAGGGGCCTTTGTCCGCACCACAATGCCCTTGGCCTTTTGTCCTTTTTTAATGGCCGCGTCCGGCGCGGACTCCTTTATGTTGACGCGAACCATATCCCCGATGAAGGCCTCTTTGCGTCCCTTGGCGTTCAAAACGCCAATCATCGAGGCCTTGCGGGCGCCGCTGTTGTCCGCCACGTTAAGGATGCTCTTCATGTAAATCATGCCAAAAACCTTTCTTAAAATAAAGTCCAACCCGACCGAACGATTATTTGGCCTCCTGGACGATATTCACAATCATCCATCGTTTATCTTTAGACAAAGGCCGCGTCTCCATGATCTGAACGACATCTCCCTTTTTAGAGGCGTTCTTCTCGTCGTGCGCTTTATATTTGGTGGCGACGCGGACGATCTTCTTGTACTTTGGATGTTTGACGCCTGATCGAATCTGCACGACACGGGTCTTGTCCATCTTGTCGCTTAGGACCGTTCCTTGTAAAAATCTTCGACTATTTTGTCTCTTTTCCATGTGCGACTTTCTCCAATTCTCGTTCTCTTAAGACTGTAAAAATACGCGCGATATCTCGTCGTAACGATCGAATTCTGGCCGTTTGTTCGAGACCCCCCAGCCGTTTTTTGACGTTCAGATCAAACAACTCCTTCTTCAGAGATTTCTCCTTCTGCATCAAATCTTCGGCGCTTAATTGTCGTAGTTCACTTGCCTTCATGCTTCCACCTCTTGATATACAATGCCCAACCGGCTACTGATTGCGTGTGATAAATTTTGTTTTCAACGGCAGCTTAAAGGCGACCAATCGAAATATATTTCTCGCGAAATCTTCCGGGACCCCGCTGATCTCAAACAAGACTTTTCCGCGCCTGACCACCGCGGTCCAATGATCCAAATCTCCTTTTCCTTTTCCCATTCGTGTTTCAGCGGGTTTTTTGGAAACGGGTTTATGGGGGAAAATATTGATCCACAGCTTGCCGGCCCCCTTCATCTTGCGGGCCACGACCAGTCGACAGGCCTCGATGTGATTGGCCCTCACGCGCCCATTCTCCAACACCTTGATACCAAACTCCCCAAAGTGCAGTTGATTCCCCGCCGTCGCGACCCCTCGGCATCGTCCTTTCTGCGACTTTCGGTATTTTATTTTTCTAGGCATTAACACCATAATCCAAACCCCGTTTCGTTATCGTTGTTCTTGACGCTCCTGACGCTTAATCTCTTTAATTACTTCCCCTTTATACACCCACACTTTAACCCCCAGAACCCCGTAGGTGGTCAAGGCCTCGGCGAACCCGTAATCAATCCGGGCCCGAAAGGTATGCAAGGGAAGCTTGCCTTCCTGGTACGACTCCTGCCGCGCCATTTCCACTCCGTTCAAACGGCCGGAACAACGAATCTTGATGCCCTTGGCACCGGCCCCCATGGCCTGGTCGATAGCCCGCTTCATCGCCCGTCGAAAGGCCACGCGTTTTTCCAACTGAAAGGCCACGTTCTGGGCCACCAACTGCGCCTCAATGGACGGATTCTTGACTTCCTTTGGATCGATCGCAATCTCCTTGGATGAGATCTTCCCCAAGGCCGTTTTTAATCGATCGATATCGGCCCCGCGACGTCCAATGATCACCCCTGGTCGGGCCGTATGGATCGTGACCTTGGTCTTGTCAGCCAAACGTTCAATCACCACCTTGGAAACAGCGGCCTGGGCAAACTGTTTCTTAATAAAGTGGCGTATCTTATAATCTTCCAGGAGATTTTGACTATATTCCTTTTTGTCGGCAAACCACAGACTACGCCAGTTTTCAATGTAGCCAATTCTTTGAATAATAGGACAGACTTTTTGACCCACGGATGACCTCTCTTATTGCGTGATTAAATCCAGTTCAACAGTTAAATGTGTTGTCTTCTTCAAAATACGTGTCGCCCGTCCATAGGCGGCTGGACGAAAACGTTTCCAGGACGGCCCCTGATCGGCGTAAATCTTGGAAATAAACAACTGGTCTTCCGTAAGCCCGCTCTGCTTGGCATTGGCCACGGCCGATCCAACGATTTTGCTGACCGTCTTGGTCACGCCCTTGTTCAGGTGCGCGAGAATCCCCAGGGCCTCCGGCACCCTTTTCCCGCGGATCAGGTCGATGACCTGGCGCATCTTGACCGGAGAAACCCTTATATATCTTCCTTTAGCTTGTGCGATCATAGCGTTTAAAACCTATCCCTTAATTATGTTTTCTGAGGAACTTTCTTTGCCTTGACCCCGCCATGTTTGCGAAATGTCCTTGTCGGAGCGAAATCTCCAAATTTATACCCCACCATGTTTTCCGTAATGAAAATAGGCACGTGCTTGCGTCCGTCATATACCGCAATGGTATAGCCCACAAAATTCGGGGCGATGGTGGATCGTCGTGACCATGTCTTGAGGGGCTTTTTCTGGCCGGAGTCCACCATTTTTTTAAAGTTTCTCATCAAGGATTCTTCGATATACGGTCCCTTTTTGATCGAACGCGGCATCTTATTTGGCTCCTCTTCTTCTGACGATGTATTTATCGGAATATTTTCGTTTCTTTCGTGTCTTTAATCCCTTGGTGGGTTTTCCCCATGGCGTCACAGGATGCGGATTCCCCTGAGGCGCTTTTCCTTCCCCCCCACCGTGAGGGTGATCCACCGGGTTCATGACAACCCCGCGCACACCGCCCCGTCGCCCCAGCCATCGCATGCGCCCGGCCTTCCCAATCACGCGGCTCTCGTGCTCCACATTTCCTATCTGCCCAATCGTCGCGCGACACGTCAAATATACCTTGCGAACCTCTCCGGAAGGCATGCGCAAAAAGGCAAACTCTCCTTCCTTGGCCATGATCTGGGCCGATGTCCCGGCGGACCTGGCCAAAACGCCCCCCCGCCCGGGCTTCAATTCAATATTGTGAACAGCGGTCCCCAAGGGAATTTTCTTTAATTCCATGGCGTTGCCCGCCTTAAATTCCACTTCGCGATCCTTCGCACTGACAATCTTCTCCCCCACCTTCAAATCCAAAGGCGCTAAAATGTATGTCTTTTGACCGTCTTCATATTGCACCAAGGCGATCCGCGCACTGCGATTCGGATCATATTCAATCGCCAGGACCTCGGCCTCCACGTCAAAACGGTTACGCTTAAAATCAATGACACGATACATCCGTTTGTGCCCGCCCCCGCGATACCTGGCCGTGATGCGTCCATACATGTTTCGTCCGCCGCTCTTCTTTAGCGGTCGCAACAGTGACTTTTCCGGTTTGCTTTTCGTGATCTCGGCAAAATCCGAAGTCACCGTGTATCTCAAGGTGCTTGTTGTTGGCTTATAGCGTTTAAGTCCCACGTTTCTTCCCCATCCCTTTAGGTTGTGTCAATACGATGACCTTCCTGTAAGGTCACAATCGCCTTTTTCCACGAAGCGGTCCGCCCCTCTTCACGCCGCACCCGCTTCTTCTTTCCTCTGACCGTCATCGTGTTAACATCGCTGACTTTGACCTTGTAAATTTCCTCAACGGCGCGTCGGATCTGAATCTTGTTGGCCTTGTTGCTCACCTGAAACAGATACTTTCGTTGATCTTCAAGATCGGTTCCTTTCTCCGTCCGTACCAGTGTTTTCACAATATCGTAACACGTAATCATGATTATCCCGTCATCCTGTCTAGTAAATGATTAAACGCGGTTTTGGTCACAAGGAGTTTCTTATGCCGCAAGATATCATAGGCCGTCACATCTTGCGCCCTAAGAATATGAAACCCCCGAATATTCCGAGAGGCCCGCTGAACCGTTTGGTGAGACCCATCCAACAAGGCCAAAATTTTTCCTTCCAGGGACAAGACCTTTAAGATCTTCGCGAAGTCTTTCGTCTTGAGGATCTCCTCGGTCAAATCCGCCACACACACCAGATGCCCTTGCTGGTACTTTGCGCGAACGGCCTCCCGCAGGGACGCCCGGCGGATCTTCTTGGGAAGGGTATACCCAAAATCCCTTGGGTGCGGTCCAAAGACCACTCCCCCACCCTGCCAAATAGGCGAACGATTGGACCCGGCTCGCGCCCGTCCCGTTCCCTTCTGGCGATACGGTTTCTTTCCCCCGCCGGAAACAGATCCCCGCTCCTTGGTTGAGGCGTTTCCCTGCCGAAGGGAAGCCTGGTACATGACCACCGCCTGATGCAAAACAGCCGTATTGACACGCCCTTCAAACAATTTTTCCGGCAGGTCGATCTCTTCGGCCCGGGCCCCCTCCTTATTTAAAATCGCTAGTCTGCTCACTTTTATTTCTTCCCTTTGGCTTTCGCTTTACTTTGCTTCATCGGATTGATTTTACGCGCCACAAACTTTGGCTCTTCGTCGAGAGATTTAAAGGCCTTCTTCAAGGATCGATTGATCGTGACCAAGGCGTTTTTCGCTCCTGGAACAGCCCCTTTCACCAAAAGCAAATTCTTATCCACATCGACATCCATGACATGCAGGCCTTGCACCGTCACCTTTTTGGCCCCCATCTGCCCCGGCATATGCGTCCCCTTGAACGTACGAGAGGGATCGGCGCAGGCGCCAATGGCTCCAACCCGTCGATGATGCATGGAACCATGTCCGGCGGGTCCTCCGCCCCAGTGCCATCGTTTCATTCCCCCCTGAAATCCTTTTCCAATCGAGACTCCTGAAACCTCCACATAATCCCCTGGCTTGAAGATATCGACCTTGATCTCCTGGCCTACCTTATAATCTCCATCACCGGACGATTCAAATTCCCGTAAAATGCGCAAAGGCCCCACCCCGATTTTCTTAAAGAACCCCTGTTGAGGTTTGCGCACATGCTTTTCCTTAGCCGGCTGATAACCCAGGCAGACCTTGGGCCCCTCTTCCT
>Ga0256830_1002036_pt1 | contig 13713 bp, 7 predicted proteins | sample 128326metaG_FD_190537 | JGI IMG/M metagenome (GOLD analysis project Ga0256830, IMG submission 190537) | Hydrothermal vent microbial communities from Lau Basin, Pacific Ocean - 128-326 | ecosystem: Environmental > Aquatic > Marine > Hydrothermal vents | place: Pacific Ocean: Lau Basin | collected...
GAGTGGATAATTTATCTGTTTTTCCTGGAAAACGGTGTTGGTTTTCAGCGACGACCTTGCGCCATGCCTGTAATGGCGAGAGACCTTTTGCACGCTGTAACCAGCTGCGTAAAATATCTTCTCCTCCATTTCTCATGGTTAATCGCGCCCGGGTGTATTCTGGAGAAAAAGGGTCTTTTTGATTTTTTTTCTGGATATGAAAGACCTGATGGTCTTCTTCAAGGCTTTTGATTAAATCCCAGAGACGATCTGCTGCTTCACCTTGTACAAACAAGCCTGGAATGTTTTTTTCATTCAGTGTGATTACCACCAGCTTCGTGCGTGCTGAAGCCGGTCGTTCATTTAAGCGATTGATAAACCAGTTGCATAGCCACAGGATTTCGGGTGTATCATTTAACCAGACGGGAGGAGTTGTCATTGTTTGTATGACCTTTATTTCAAGAAATATAAATCAGCTAGAAACCATGAAGGATCGCAATCAATTATCCTGATTTTTCCATAATGAAAAAGAGGACAAGCAAATAACTACGATCACTTCATAGCGACGATAACGTATTTGGCCTGATTTTGTACATGGCTTTAGAGTTAAGCAACAAGAAATAGAATATTGCGGAAGATACCCTGGCCCAATCCCGGCACGGATAGAAGGTTGTCCCCAGCCTGATAAGGTTTGAGCATAGAGTTGAACTCAATAACTCATTATTGGATATTAATGGTGTGTTATGCCTGGCCCAGGGGAAGACTAATGAAAAACTGAATGAATTTTAAGTAAAATACGGGGTTGACAATTGCGCCCTTATAAAAAGGTGGACATGTTTTTTTGCCCACGCGGATGCGGAATCAACATGTAGGCACAAACTACATGCCCACCCTACACTGTTTTCTGTTGTTGGTTTTTATAAAATAAGGAACGTACATGAAATTCCAAATGCTATGGGTATATATATTTGGTGGCAGCCCTGAAATAATCATGAAAATTCTGTAATAATAAGGCCACTATGAAATCTGAAACATCTTTACGCGCCCGTGCTGGTGAATGGATTGAATCCAGACCGGTCCAGCATCTGATTATTGGCTTGATTGTGTTAAACGCCATCAGCCTGGGAATGGCAACTTCTGATGCGCTTGAGGAAAAATATGGCTATTGGTTGAATTTTTTTGACAACGCAGTGCTGCTGGTTTTTGTCCTTGAAATTGCCACGAAGCTCTTCGCCTTCAGAGGACGGTTTTTCAGCAGCTCATGGAACATATTTGACTTCCTGATTGTAGCTATTGCCCTGGTTCCTACCAGCGGCCCTCTTGAGGTGCTGCGTGTGTTGCGTATCCTGCGTGTACTGCGCCTTATTTCGCTCATTCCGCAACTGCGCGTGGTGGCCGAGGCACTGTTGGGGGCTATTCCCGGCATCGTATCAGTAGCAGGTTTGATGTCCATTATTTTTTATATATTTTCGGTAATGGCGACAGAATTGTTTGGCAGTGATCACCCTCAATGGTTTGGTTCATTGGGGGGTTCCATGTATACCCTGTTTCAGATAATGACTCTGGAGAGCTGGTCCATGGGCATTGTCAGGCCGGTAATGGAAACTCACGCCTATGCGTGGGTATTTTTTATTCCTTTTATCCTGATCGCCACCTTCACTATGCTGAATTTGTTTATCGCCATCATTGTTGATGCAATGCAGAGTGTTCAGGCAAAAAAAACCAAACAGGATAAAAAAGCTATCGAAAACGTGGTACACACCGAACACCAACAGCTAAGCGAAGAAATCAGAGATTTAAAGCAGGATATTAATGAGCTGAAATTACTGCTGCGGAAAAACCATAAACCTGAATGAATGCTCCACCGGCCAAAGTCAGTCGCTTCGGGTTACAGTTGCGCCAGTAATACTGAACTCCGAACAACAAACTTCAGTGGTAACCGGAAGTGTTAATGCGATTACTATTTTTTTCCTTTCCTACACGGGGTTTGGACTGGGCACCAATACTTCTGAATACATGTAAAACCCGGAAAAATGTTCCATGTGCTATTTATTTAGGAATGGAACACAATAACTTATATAAGTGGTACTCTGATTTAGTTCGTATTCGTTCGTTCTGATTGAACAAAAGTGCAGGAATAGTCGTTCTATTTCGAGCTTTTGTGATTGAAGAACGGGCGAAGACGGGCTGAAGCAGAGGTGCCAATTGTATGAGTTATTGTGTTCCATTCCTTAGGTATATTTATCGTTAGCACTGCCTACATCCCGGCATCACTGGTAGCAGTAGAAAACCTGACATTGCCTGACCTGATAAAAGCACAGGATAATGCACTGGCCATTGCTGCTGACCCCCTCCTCGGGAAAACCGGATTCTTACTGGGTGCCTTGTTCTCTATCGCTTCAGCGCTTAACGCAACGTTATTTGGTGGTGCCATTCAGACCTAAATCCCAAGCGCTATGGGTATATCAACAAAATAATGCCTGCTTTTGGTGGTGTCAGAGATCACTTTGGTCATTTTGCCAGTAATTCTGTAGTTTTACCCGAACACACAAGTTATTATCTCCAGCATTTTTATTTGCTTCCCGAATTTAGCAACAAGCTCTCGTGAATAACCGGAACCCGGCAGAGTGGAAAATAAACAGGCAAAACAAACAATGTGGCTTAAATCCTTTCTTAGCAATCATGTGTTAGCTAACACCACGTTTGTGGTGGTGTTATTGATTGGCACATTCAGTTATCTTCAGCTACCCCGCGCGCAAGACCCTGAAGTTAACTTCAACTGGATCAGTATCATCACACTATTACCGGGTGCCTCAACAGAAGACGTGGAAAAACTGATCACCGATCCACTGGAAGATGCTATCCGCAAGGTACAGGACATCAAGTTTGTTTCCAGCACCAGCCGCGAAGGTATTGCCGACATTCTGGTACGCTTTGAAGACATCAGCGAACGCCTGTTCGACAAACGTATTAATGATTTGCGCCGCGAGATTCAAAACAAAGCCAATGCCGAGTTACCGGACGAGGCCATAGACCCGGTGATACTGGAAATTACCACGTCCAATAATTTCCCTACCGCCACACTCATTCTCACCGGCGAAGCCAACGATGAGTTGCTACGCAAAACCGCGTTTAATGTGCGCAAGGACCTGGAGCGTATTAACGGTGTCAACAGTGTCATTGAAGCCGGATTAACCGACCCCGAGCTAAAAGTCGCCTTTCATCCGTCTGCCTTGCGTGAAAGAGGTATTTCTCCCACACAACTTGCTAACACGGTACGCCGTTATTTTCGTGACGTGGTCGCAGGTGATATGCAGATCGGCCAGCAATCATGGGTTGTGCGTGTCGTTGGTACTGATGCTGACCCCGGTTATCTGGCGAACCTGCCCATTATCGACACCGAACAAAACATTATTATCGGTGATGTGGCAGAGGTCAGCTGGAGCCACGACAAATTCAACAAATTATCACGTTTCAACAATCAGCCCGGTGTTACTTTTGCGGTGACCAAACAGGCCACGGCCAATATTCTTGATCTGGTTGCACAGATCAACCAGTACCTTGAACAAAAAAACACTGTGCTGGCCGCAACGGGTTTAAAACTCACATTACTGGATGACCGGACTGAAAGCACCCGTGAAGCCATCAGCATTATGCAGGGCAATGCCTTGCTCGGCCTGCTGCTGGTGGCATTAATCACCTGGATATTCCTTGGCGCACATATCGCTTTTTTTATCGGCATCGGTATTCCTTTCACCCTGGCCGGTACCTTTTGGTTACTCAGTGCCACCGGGCAAACGCTGAACCAGAATATCCTGCTCGGTGTCGTCATTGTGCTGGGCATGCTGGTAGACGATGCGGTAGTGGTGGTGGAAGCCATTTATTATCGCATTCAACGCGGCGCGCAAAGTATGCAGGCGGCCATTGATGCCCTGAAAGAAGTCTTTACCCCGGTAACCGCCTCAGTGGCCACCACCATGGCAGCCTTTCTGCCATTAATGTTGATGCCGGGCATCGTCGGAAAATTCATGTTCACCGTGCCCTTTGTGGTATCTGTGGCATTGCTCATCAGCCTGATCCAAGCGTACTGGATATTGCCCGTGCATATTTCCATGAGCCGCCTTGATATGTCATCACCGGGTAAACTGCAACGCTGGCGTACACGCTTCCTGCACAAGCTGCGCCTCAAGTACGGCAAACTGCTGGTGCGGGTATTGCGCAAACCCAAACGTTCTCTGGCCGTCGTACTGGCCCTGTTTCTGGCGGCAATAAGCGCCATTGGCAGTGGTATGGTGCGCGTCGAATTTTTTGCCTTCGACCCCATGCGCACCTTTTACATCAACGTGGAAATGCCACCCGGCAGCACCCTGCAAAACACGCTTGATACGGTGGATGCCATTGCCAACAAGGCGCGTGCGCACCTGAACGACGATGAAACACGCAGCATCAGTGCCACCGCCGGGCAAATGTTTACCGAGGTCGCCCCGTTTTTTGGTGACAACTACGGGCAGGTTTTTGTTAGCCTGAACCCAAAAACCGATGATATGCGCAGCGTCAGTGACATCATTGAATCCATGCGTACCGATGTAATGGCCACGGCAGATGCGCGTCTGATCACCTTTTTCAAACTCACCAAAGGGCCCCCGGTCACCAAGGCGATCAGCGTCAAAGTGCGCGGTGATAATTTTGTGGAATTACGTGCAGCCACTGATGCCTTGCGAGACATCCTCACGGATATTCCGGAAGTGATGGACATCACCGACAACGACAGCCCCGGCAAACATGAACTCAAACTGCAACTGGACAGCGATGCTGTGCGCCGCAGCGGGCTCAACCCGGCGGATGTCAGTAATGCCATACGCCTGCTGTTTGATGGAGAGGTAGTGGCTTCCATGCAGTACGAATCAGAACGTGTGGAAGTGCGTGTACAAGCAAAACGCACTAACCTGCACAGTATTGATCAATTACTGGAAATACCGCTGACCCTGCCACAAGGTGGTGAAATACCGTTAGGTCAACTGGTAGTCGCAGAAACCGGACTCAGCCGCAGCAACATCCGTCACTATAACTTCCGCCGTTCCATCACTGTGGAAGCGGATATCGACAAACAAAAAATCAACACGATTCAGGCAAACAATTTGGTGATGGAAGGCTGGGAAAAAATCCGCCTGCAACATCCCAATGTTGATCTGGATTATTCCGGTGAACTGGCTGACATCCAGGAGAGCCTGGACTCCATGCTGGTATTGTTTTTGTTTGGTCTCGGGCTGATTTATCTGATCATCGGCACCCAGTTTAAAAGCTACTGGCAGCCATTCATGATTCTCGCCACCGTGCCATTAGCTTTCACCGGTGTCACCTTCGGCCTGCTGACCACCGGCAATCCGTTAAGCATGTTCACGATGTATGGCGTAATAGCGCTGGTCGGCATTGCAGTGAATGCCGCCATCGTGATGATTCACGCCGCCAACCAACGGCTGGATGCTGGCATGAGCGTATTACATGCAACAATTTATGCAGCGCGCCGCCGCGTGGTGCCTGTCATCATTACCTCACTGACCACGATTGCCGGACTGTTTTCACTGGCTGTTGGGCTCGCCGGTGAATCCCTGATCTGGGGACCAGTGGCCTCGGCCATTGTGTGGGGGCTGGCCTTTTCCACCGTGCTGACACTTTTTGTTATACCCTTGCTATACCGTACGTTTATGCGACAACGCAAAATAATAAAAGACACTCCCGTCTCATAAAGGATGTTTGATGCAAAAAATAATCAAGGTGCAGGCAGCCTCGCATATCGCCCGTTTGACTTTCATTGGCATGTTAATGAGTTTATCCGGCAATTTATTTGCTGCGCTCACGCAAGACCCCTCCCTGAACTGGCAAACACTCTACACCAAACATTTTGAAATTCATTTTCATGATGGTGAAGAACCGCTGGCCCGAAAAGTGGGCAGCATCGCCGAATCCGTGCATACCGAACTCACCCGGAAATTTAACTGGATGCCCCGTGCGCGCACACAAGTCATATTGAGTGATCGTTTTGATTTCGCCAATGGCTCAGCCACACCCGTGCCCCGTAACGAAATGCACCTGCTGGTAACAGCTCCCACTGGCACCAGCGTGGTTTCGGATCACGACAACTGGCTGGAGCTGCTTATCATTCATGAATACACCCACATTCTGCAACTTGATAAAGTCAGCGGCTTTCCTTCCGCTCTGCGCAAACTGTTCGGACGCAACCTGTTTCTGTTTCCCAATATATTGCAGCCACCCTGGCTCATTGAAGGCCTCGCCACTTACGAAGAAACAGACAAGGCACACGGCATCGGTCGGGGCCAGAGCACAATGTTTCGTGGTCTGATGCGACAGGAAATCATCAACGGTATCAAACCCATTCGTCAAATCAACCAACCACTGAACAGTTGGCCATTGAACACCGTGCGTTACCTCTATGGCGTGTATTTTTATCAGTTTGTCGCAGAACGTTATGGTGCAGAAAAAATCACTGAACTGGTGGCAGAATACAGCAACAACCTGCTGCCCTTTTCCATCAACAACAACAGCCGACATGTACTGGGCAAAAACATGACCGTCTTGTGGGATGAATTCAGTGAATACCTGCAAGACACTTTTTCCCGCGAAATAAAAAATATTCAACAAACCGGGGAAATAACAGGCACACAAATCACCCACACCGGTTATTTCACCCGTTCACCACAAGTATCCAGCAACGGAGACATTTATTACCTGGAGGATGATCTGCAAACTGAACCCCGACTAATGGTGATCCGGCAAGGAACCACAAAACCTGAAGTTATTGCCGATGTCCGTGGCAACCGTTTTGATCTGCACCCCACCGCAGGAATCATCGTCGCAGAAATCGATGCAGTCAATAACACCAATCTCTTTTCTGACCTGTATCATCTTGACCCGAACAGCGGAAACAAAACCCGGCTAACGTACGGAAAACGTTACCTCCAGGCCATCTGGAGCCCTGACGGAAAAAATATTATCGCCATACACAATCAACTGGGCCAACACGCCTTGCACCTGCTGGACAAACACGGCAATAAAACCGATACGCTCTGGCAAGGCGAAGACAACACCATTATCAGTTCTGTTAACGGGTCACCCGATGGCAAGCATCTGGTGATGGCCGTATGGCGACCCGACACCCTGTGGAACCTTGAACACTTCAACCTTCAAACACGTCAATGGACCTTGTTAACCCACGACACCCATATCGAAAACAGTCCGCGTTTCAACCACAATGGTCAATCCATTGTATTCAGTGCCGACTACGACGGCGTGTTTAACATTTACCAGTTAACGTTAGCCAACGGCAAACTGGAAAAACTCACCAACGTCACCGGCGAAGCAACCACACCTGCCCTGCATCACACAGCCAACGGAGAACAACTCGTTTACATCAACCTGGGAGCCACTGGTTACGACTTGTTCCAGTTCAGAGAAACCAGCCCCATCGCCCTGCCGACAAATATAGACACAGCCAGCAATATAGCCGACTATCGTCCATCACCTCAATATGCGCCCGTCCAGAACGCAAACATCGAACCCTATAATGCGCTCCCCCGCATCATACCCACCGCGTGGTTCCCCTACTTCCAGTTTGATGATGTGCGCAGCGAAATCGGCTTTACTACTACCGGCGCAGACCCGTTACGACGGCATGCTTATGGTGCCCTGCTGGGATACGATACCGACAACCAGTGGCTGGTGGGCCAGTTCAATTATATTTATGATCGCTGGAATCCCACGTTAAAACTCAGTCTCAATCGACAGGTACTGGCATTTACAGATAATACCGGCGAGGTAGAACGCTACCGCAACTCCGATATTGTTTCCGCAGAAGCCATCTGGCCCTTTTTTCGTTATGAACAGCAGTGGTTGTTACATGCTGGTGTGGTCAGTGAATCAGAATCCGATAAAAAGATTCTTTCTAACTTTGGTAGCATCAACAGTCTTGATGACCACATTGCGGGGCTCGCCGTCAGTTACAATTCCGCACGAATTTATGCCCGATCCATCAGCCCCGCCTACGGGCGACAATTCCGTGTGATTGCCGAAGACAACGATATCCTGAATAGCGACTTCACCGGCCAGACCTACACACTCGACTGGCGGGAATTCATCGACCTGCCGGGACAACATGTCATCGCCACCCGTGCAGTGCTCGGCTGGGGCACAGAAAACCCGCGTGACTTCCGTCTCGGAGGCACCCTGGAAACCAGCGTACCCCCAGCCCCGCAAGCAACAGCACTTGCATCAACACAAAACATTTTTGGCCAGCGTCGTTACCCCCTGCACGGTTACAAACAAGGCCGTGCCGATTTACGTGGCCGACGCATGGCGCTAATAGAAGCCGAATGGCGTTTCCCTATTGCATTGATCGAACGCGGCTTTATGGTACCCCCCATTGGCCTGCATCAAATCCACGGCAAATTGATTTACAACTGGGGAGAAAGCTGGGACCAGGACAGCAATGTACCCGCCCTGCGCCGTGGTGCCGGTATTGAAATCACTACCGAACTGGTACTCGGCTACTGGCTGCCTATGAATCTGCGCTTCGGTTACGCCAAAGGTTTTGACTTTGGTGGCGAAGAACAGGTTTATATTGAAGCGCATGTGCCTCTGCTTTAATATGAATTAAGCGCTAAAAACATTCAACCGAATAAAATCATTGCTTTATATTCGATGGAACGGGCTGTTCCTCGACCACGAGTCACAAGATCATAAAATCTAACGCAAAGGCGCGAAGACGCAAAGAGCGCAGAGATCCATAACATTTGAGATTTTTTCTCGTAAGGGACGTGCATGAAACAAGTTGCGAATATGGCGCTCAGATTTAGTTCGTATTTGTTCGTTCTGATTGAGCAAAATCGTAGGAATAGTCGTTCTATTTTGAGGTTTTGCGATTGAAGAACGGGCAAATACGGGCTGAAGATGAGATGCAAGATCCGGAAGTTGTTTCGTGCACGTCCCTTATCCTCATAACCCTTTGCGCTCTCTGCATCTTCGCGCCTTTGCGTTGGATTTTCATTATTCAGACCCAGCCAGCAACGCATGAAAAAAAGTTTAGCGCTTTGTTATTGAAAATACCGTCATTCCGGCATGTTGTTAGCCGGAATCCAGAGGTTTAAACGCTCAGCCAATCGTTCCAGCGTATTGGAAAGTTATGTTGCGGTGGTACTGACACGTGGCGTGTTATAAACGCAAAGGTTGCAGAGACACAAAACCGTAGGGTGGGCACGCAGTATGTGCCCATGTGTTAATTCCGTATCCGCGTGGGCAAAAAAGCATGCCCACCCTTGCTTAATTTACATTTTGGATTTTAGTAATGAAACCCGTCATCCAACAGGAAATCGCTGGCTGCGCCATCGCCAGTACCGCAGCACTCGCAGGCATCAGCTACACCGCAGCAAAAAAAGCCGCCAAAAATTTAGGCATCACCGCCGCTGACTCAACCCTGTGGTCAGACAGCACACATATCCGCCGACTACTGCGCCACTACCACATTAAAACGGATAAATACGAAACCGCTTTCACCGACTGGCAAAGCCTGCCGGATCGCGCCCTGCTGGCCATCAAATGGCACCTGGAAAAAGGGACACCGTATTGGCACTGGGTGGTGTTTGTACGCGATATCGATGGTGAATACGTGCTGGATTCAAAAAAAGCGCTTAAACAAAATGTACGCACGGATTTTGGGCGCATCAAACCAAAATGGTTTATTGGCGTGAGATAATAATCACACTTCTAAAAAACTCAGCCCTTGTTGTAGAATGCTGCCCAATTTTACGCAGGTTGAGGTGAGCATTTTTTGCGAAGCCCAACAAGCCGTCGCCTCAATCAACCACCAGCATAAATCCAGAGTCCGTGACTCCATCTATGTTGGGGTTCATAAAAAACATTCACCCCAACCTACAATTTTACCTTGCATTGAATAAAGTGGAACAACAAAACCATGAGACCCCAATGCACCATTGACCCGGAACTCCACCCTCTATCTGGGTAGGGTGGAACAAGCGCAGCGGTTCCACCAAATGGGCAAGAGACATATTCAAAATATATGTCAGAAGATACAGCTATCTTTGAACATTTTTAGATAATTGATAAAATGCATCCAGTGCAACCATTCAGAATGGTGCTGTGACCATCAATATTGCTCATCATCGACTTCAATTTATTTGCCAAACTCCGGTGGCCTTCTCCAAAGTCAACATGCCTAATTTACTTCGATAGCGCCTTAATCAAAGTCAAGAAGAAGTCACAGTTACCGTTATACCGTTAGGCACAATCCGGATACGATGCATTGAATGATAAAAAAACTCTGAGGGTTAAAATTCCTCGTTCCCCCGCAGGAATCAAACAACCGCAAAACCACACTACCGCCCTGCCCGCACCAACCCACCCAGCCCAGCATCCTCCAGCGCGGCATTGAGAAAATGACGCACCAGATGTGCATATTCAAAGGTCAGTGCTTCTTTCAATAACATGCGTGCTTTACGCCGGGTAAAAGTACGAATTACCCATTTAACGCGCGGTAAGTTGGCAGCACTCATACTGAGGCTATTGACCCCCATACCTAACAATAAAATAGCGGCTGCGGGATCACCGGCCATTTCACCACAGACGCTCACTGGGGTTTTTTCATCTTTTGCGCCGTCTACAGTTTGTTGTAAGGCGCGTAACACAGCAGGGTGCAGCGAGTCGTACAAATCAGCCACACGGGCATTATTACGGTCCACGGCTAACAGGTATTGAGTAAGATCATTGGTGCCTACAGAAATAAAATTAACCCTTCTCGCCAGTTCTCGCACTTGATACACCGCTGATGGCACTTCAATCATTACACCAACATGGGGCATGTTGATACTGACGCCCACATCAATCAGTTCTTGATGAGCACGACGCAGCAGGCGCAGGGCGTCATCCACTTCGGCAACGCTGTTGATCATCGGTAACAACAGGTTCATGTTACTCAAGCCGACACTGGCGCGCAGCATAGCGCGCAATTGCACCAGAAAGATTTCCGGGTGATCAAGACTGACGCGGATACCACGCCAGCCCAGAAACGGGTTGTCTTCTTCGATGGGGAAATAGGGCAGCATTTTGTCGCCGCCAATATCCAGGGTACGCAGCGTTACCGGCGCGGGTGAAAAGGCTTTCAACACCTGTCGGTAAATTTTGCATTGTTCATCTTCACCGGGAAAACGGTCGCGTATCATAAAAGGAAATTCAGTACGGTACAGCCCGATACCTTCCGCACCACTTTTTAATGAGGGTCTCACATCCGCCAACAGGCCGCTGTTGATGTACAGTGGAATACCCACATTGTCAGGAGTGATCGCAGGCTTGTCGCGCAATTCGAGCAGTTCTTTTGACAGTTCTGCTTCTTCGCGCAGCAGGTGTTTGAATTCACCCCGCACCGTAGATGATGGATTGATAAAAATGCGTCCGGTGTAACCATCCACAATAATGCTGCGCCCATCGATATGGTTCACCGGCAATTCGTCCACGCCCATGACGGCCGATACGCCCATGGCTCGCGCTAATATGGCGACATGCGACGTTTGTGAGCCACGCCGGGATACCACGCCTGCCAGCCGTTTAACCGGTACTTCGGCCAGCATGGATGCGGTAATTTCTTCTCCCACCAATATGGTACGAATCGGAAATTTTTTCGGTTTTGGCGGTTCCTGAGAGCGCAATTTTTCAAGAATACGACGCCCCAGGTCGCGCACATCTTCTGCGCGTTCGCGCAGGTAATCGTCTTCCATGGCATCAAAGGCACGCATATGCTCGGCGATGGTGTCACGCAGGGCACCAGCAGCCCAGTTACCCTGTTTAATACGCAGGATCACTTCGTCGGAAATGCCGGGGCCTTCCAACATCAATAAATAAGCATCAAACAATGCACGCTCTTCAGCAGGCAATACTTCGGTCATGCGCTTTAACATGGACTGGATGTCTTTGCGCACGTCTTTGACGGCTTTTTTAAACAGACTGACTTCGGCTTTCACATCATCTGCAACACGGTCGGGGATAACTTCCAGGTTTGTCGCTGTAAAGTTGACGACGGCTGTGCCAATGGCGACACCGGGCGCTCCCGGTTGCCCTTGCAGAGGAGCGGCGCTTTGTGAGCGGGGGCGCAAGCCGTCAATGCCACCACTGGCTTCAGCGTGAGCAATGGCCCCTGCCAGTTGTGCTGCAATGGTCACCAGGAAAGTCACTTCGTCTTCACTGAAATGTTTTTTGCCATGGCGTTGCACCACGAGCACCCCCTGTAACTTACGATGATGAATAATCGGCACGCCCAAAAAGGCGTGATAACGCTCTTCACCGGATTCGGGGAAATATTGATAACGTGGGTGCATGGGGGCATCATCGAGATTCACAAGTTCTTCCCGCTCACCCACCAGGCCAATGAGTCCCTGGTTTCTTTTCAGGCGCACCATTCCCACGGCTTCATCATTCAAGCCATCACTGGCCATCAAGACATTTTCGTTCTGCACTTTGTCTGTCATGTACACTGAGCACACATCAACCGCCATGGCTTTTTTGACGCGCAACACAATCACTTCCAGTGCCTGGTTCAAATCCCTGGCAGTGGTGACTTCCTGGATAATACGCCGTAACGTATTCAGCATGCGTGGCTCCTGAGGGGCATTACTTCAGGTTAAACAATCAGGTTAAATAAAATGAGTGGGTCGGCCTGCGCAGAGGGACAATGCCAGCGGAAATCTTCCACAGGTGTGTTAATGCTCCGCCGCCCCGGGTATTTTTTAATGTTTATTGTGCTGTATTTTGTTTTAAAGACAACAGAAAGGGCTCAAGCTCTTTCAATGCCCTACGGTAAACATCCCGTTTAAATGACACCACTTCTTCCAGTGGAAACCAATAATCCACCCAGCGCCAACCATCAAACTCCGGCTGTTCGCTGATATCCAGGCGCACATCATCATCTTTGCCGATGAGTCTCAGCAGATACCATATTTGTTTTTGACCGATGCACAGTGGCTTGCTGCCATGGCGTAAAAATCGTTTTGGTAAATCGTATCGCAACCAACTCCGGGTCGAGCCCACCAGCTCGACATGGTCTGATGTCAGCCCCACTTCTTCGCGCAGTTCACGAAACAGCGCTTCCTTGCGCGTTTCGTTGGCTTTGATCCCCCCCTGTGGAAACTGCCAGGCATCCTGTCCGATGCGGCGTGCCCATAGCAAACGACCCTGCGCATTGCACAGGATAATACCCACATTTGCCCGGTATCCTTCAGAATCAATCATCGGTCAATCAATAACTTAAGTTCAAAAATGATCTTGATTGTTCCACATCCCCCACTTATCGTGCAAGGGGTGTAAGTTTCCCGCCATGACGTGCATTCGTTATTATGGCGTCCCGTTACACTATGCGCACTTATTATCCGGGAGATTGACACCATGAGTCTGGCCATTTTTGATCTGGACAACACCCTGCTGGGGGATGACAGCGACTACCTGTGGGGCCAGTTTCTGGTACAACAGGGGCTGGTGGACGGCGAGTTTTACACCCGCGAAAACCAGCGTTTTTATAAAGACTATCAAACCGGTGAACTCGATATCCTCGAATTTCTGGCCTTCAGTCTGAAACCGCTCAGCGAGCATCCTCGTGAAAAGCTCGATGCTTTGCATCAACAGTTTATGCAGGAGGTAATCACCCCGGTGATGTTGCCC
>Ga0256830_1002037_pt1 | contig 13710 bp, 12 predicted proteins | sample 128326metaG_FD_190537 | JGI IMG/M metagenome (GOLD analysis project Ga0256830, IMG submission 190537) | Hydrothermal vent microbial communities from Lau Basin, Pacific Ocean - 128-326 | ecosystem: Environmental > Aquatic > Marine > Hydrothermal vents | place: Pacific Ocean: Lau Basin | collected...
GGAGCTGCTTAAGAGGGGGGTTATCGTCAGGGGGTGCAGGAGCTTCGGGCTTGATGACACCTACGTGAGGGTCAGCGTGGGCACGCCGGAGCAGAACCGCAGGTTTGTGGAGGCGCTGGAGGAGGTTATTTTAGGCGGGTAGCAGGAAGGGGCAGAGTCAGAATGGAGCCTGACGTGAGGCTCTGAGCTCCACGAGCGCCCTGTAGGCTCTGGCGAATTCGTACGCCTCCTTATCGTTCCACAGGGAGATTACAGCCTGACTCTCCGTGCCGGTGTTGTCTATGAAATATCCAGTGAAATGATCGTTTAGCCATCTAAATTTAAAGTCAAGTGATCTTTCTGTTCTACATTCTATATAAACTGTCTTTTCTTTGTCATCCACATCTATTCCATCTCCTTCTAATGTCTTCAACACACCCACAATTTTTGACCTCATGTACTCGCTCATTTTTTCACCCCGGGCATCCTCCATAATTTAGCAACTTAACGGTATTGCCAGAGCAGCAATCGTCTATGTCAGCTTCCCATGAAATTTTGTGCACTCCGAGTTTTTGAATGCCTTATGCACCTCCCTCAGGGTTATTCCGGCTGCCTCTATCATGGCGCTCACCTCACATCTTAGGCTTACCTAAGATGAGTTAGGAGTATATTAAGGTTACCCTAAGTACTGCCAGAAGTGAGCAGGGGTTAAAACGTCAATCGTCGTGGGCAACATATATAAATGGGCGAAGTTGTAGTAGGTTGTGGTGATTCAGTATGGAGGGACCGAGAGACCCCAGGACGTACCGTGAGCCCGAGCTCAACGTGTATCCCCCGAGTCTGGGGGACGTGGTAGGGGTGTTTGTGGGGTGCCGCGTGAAGACCAAGCGGGCACCCACGGGGGAGCTTGAGCTTGAGGTTGAGAACGGCAGGAGGAAGCACCTGATAAGGGTGTAGTATCCTCTGCACACGTTAGAAAATCGGGCGCACACCATGCGCCTCATCCCCCGCAGGGTGTTCTTTACCAGAGGAGTCGGCAGGCACAGGGAGAAGCTGGCATCCTTTGAGATGGCTCTCAGGAGCGCCGGCATAGAGAAGTTCAACCTGGTGAGGGTCTCAAGCATCCTTCCGCCCAACTGCGAGATAGTCTCCAGGGAGGAGGGGCTGGCTGAGCTTTCTCCCGGCGAGATTGTGTTCTGCGTTCTCAGCGAGAACTCAAGCAACGAGCCCCACAGGCTGATAACCGCCTCCATAGGGTGCGCAATACCCAAGAACAGCAACCTCTACGGCTACCTGAGCGAGCACCACAGCTTCGGGGAGAGCGAGAAGGAGGCGGGTGAGTACGCCGAGGACCTGGCGGCAAGCATGCTCGCCACCACCCTGGGCATAGACTTTGATATAGACCGGGACTACGACGAGCGCAGGGACATATTCAGGCTAAGCGACAAGATAGTCAAGACCTTCAACGTCACCCAGAGCGCCGTGGTGGAGAAGAAGGGAGAGTGGACCACCGTAATAGCCTGCGCCGTCTTCATACTGTGAGGGGAGGGCATGCTAATAGCCGGCGTAGATGAAGCTGGACGGGGACCCGTGCTGGGCAGCATGATAGTGGCGTGCGTAGCATGCACACGGGAGGAGCTCCGGGAGCTTGAAGCCCTGGGGGTGAGGGACTCAAAGAAGCTGACACCCGCTAAGAGGGAGGAGCTGTTTGAGGCTCTCGGCAGGTACCGCTGGGAGGTTGAGGAGATAACCCCCGGGGAGATAGATGCCAGGATTGAGGCAGGGAAGAGCCTGAACACGCTTCAGATTGAGGCGGTTTGCAGGCTTCTAAAGCGTATCAAGCCAGATGTTGCATACGTGGACCTCATCGGGAGGAGCAGGGGCATACGTGGCGCCGGGTGCAGGGTTGTGATGGAGAGGAGGGCGGACGAGCGCTACCCCGTGGTCTCGGCAGCCTCCATCATAGCCAAGGTCCTCAGGGACAGGAAGCTGGCGGAGCTCAGGAGGGTGTACGGTGACTTCGGCAGCGGGTACCCCTCGGACCCCAAGACCAGGGAGTTCCTGAGGAGGCACTATCCCAAGCTTCCACCCTTCGTGAGGAGGAGCTGGGCAACCGTTGGCAGGCTTGCCCAGAGGAGGCTCACTTCTCCTCCCCTTCAATCCCCAGAGCCTTGAAGAACCTGTCTGTGACCGCCTCCTCGGCGAGCTTCAGCAGGGAAGCCTTGTCCTTCACCCCTCCGAAGAGCCCGAGGGGTATCTTCGCAGCGGCGGCGGTTGCGTGCCCTCCGGCGCTGCCTATGTTGCCGAAGGCTTTCTGCATGACCTCCCCCAGGTTTATCCGTATGTCCCTGTTCCTGCCGGAGATGTGTATAACGTCCCCGCCGATGCCGTAAACCAGCACCGTGGATATGCCCTCCAGCCGGAGCAGGTGGTCGGCAGCCTGGGGCAGGGTGTCCCTGTCCCTGATGAAACCCACGTTTGTGAGCAGGAAGCTCCCCCGTATCTTCCTGTTCCTTATAGCCTCGCTCAGCACGTCCAGGGTCTCGGCTGACATAACCGGGGTTTCTATCTTCATCAGCAGGTCGTGGTCGGCTTTGGGGTAGAGAATCGCCACGGCTTTCAGGTCCTGGGCGGTCGTGCCCCTGGTGAAGTCGTTGGTGTCGGTCTTTATCCCGTAGAGCAGCGCCGTGGCTATCTCTGGGGTTATCTCTATGCCCAGGTGCACCAGGTACTCGGTCAGGATGGTTGAGGTGGCACCCACCTCGGGGCGGATGTCCTTGTACTCGGCCTTCACCTTGCTCTCGTCCACCTGGTGGTGGTCTATGACTATGTCGGGGGTTATGCTCTTGGGCAGGGGGTTGTTCTCCCCGGGTATTGACGCCTCCACGAGGGCTATCTTTGAGTACCCCCTGAGGTCCCGCACCTTGGATATGGGGGTGAGGCTTAGCCCCAAGAGGTTGACCAGAGCCCTGTTCTCCTCGTGTCCTATCTCCCCTCCGTAGATTATCTCACCGACGCTCCCGAAGTGCTCAACTATCTTCTTCAGGGAAAGGGCGCTGGCTATCGCATCCGGGTCGGGGTTGTCCTGGGTTACTATCGCCACGCCCTTGGGGGCGTCCTCTATTATCCTGCGCAGGTTCCTGAGCTTCTTCTTCAGCTCAAGGTCGTAAAGCGACTCTATCGCCACGCTGGCAACCACCACGGTGGGGTTGATCACCACGTCCACGTCAAGCCCCTCAAACTCCTTCGCCCCGGCTTCCTTACCCCCCCTGACTATTATGGGCACGTCCCTGGTGAGCCTCCTTACGGTCTCAGCCGCCTTCCGGTTGAGCTCCACGTTGGTGGTGAGTATGAGCACCGCTTCAGCCTGCTCAATTCCGGCCTCCTTCAGGGTGGACGGGTCGGTTATGTCCCCCAGTATCACCCTCTCAAATTCCCTCTCCTTGAGGCTCTCAACCCTCTTCTCGTCGTTGTCAACTATGAGCACCTTCTTGCCCTGCTCCTGCAGCTTGCTGGCTGCAAGGTAGCCGGCGGTGCCGCAACCGAGCACTGCATACATACGCCATCACTTCCCTGCTGGCTCTTCTTAAACCTTTCTATCAGCTGACTCCTGTTAACCAGCTCCGGAGCTGGCGGGGGCGTGCACCCAAACCCGTACAGATCCCTGCGCGGATGGCACCTGCAGGTGGCTCGTGAGCAAAAGATTTAAATACTCTTGCATCGTTCTCCTAATCGTTTCCCTACTATATCCATAGTCCGCAGGAGGTGCAGTGGACGCGTTTGTTTTTGCACCGGGTTGCTGCAGGTAACGGTGAGAGTGTGAAGGAGGTGAACGGGTGAACCTTGAGAGGCTGATACCCGCCCTTAGCTGGCTCAGGAACTACAGGTCAAGCTACTTCTACTTTGACCTGATTTCTGGGATAAACCTGGGGGTGAGCATGATACCCAAGGCCATGGCGTACGCCCTCGTGGCGGGTCTTCCTCCCATATACGGGCTCTACGCCAGCTTTGTGGCGCCCCTCATGGCCATACTCTTCGGAAGCAACAGACTGCTATTCACTGGACCTGTTGGCGTGATGACGGTGCTGGTGTACACCTCCCTCTCGCCCATCGCAGAGCCCGGGAGCAACGAGTACGTCATGCTTGCTGCGACCCTGTCCTTTATGGTGGGTGTGCTGATACTCCTCATCGCCCTCCTGCGCCTCACCTTCATACTCAACATAATCTCCCACGCGGCTGTGATAGGGTTCGTGAATGCGGCGGCTCTGATAATCACCGCCACCCAGCTGAAGTACATCTTCGGGGTGCACGTGGAGAAGGAGGAGTACATCATAATGATGTTCCTGAATATAGTGGAGAAGCTGCCGGAGACGAACCTGCTGGTGCTGGGGCTTTCGGTGGTTGCCTTTGTTTCCATGAGCCTGATTCACAAGCGGTACCCGAAGGTGCCGGAGACCCTGGTGGTTCTGACGGTGCTCACGCTGGTGGTGTACTTCGGGGGGCTGGAGGAGCGGGGTGTTGAGGTTGTGGGCTCCCTGCCCAGCGGGCTTCCAGAGCCTGCTGTGCCCTTTGGGGACGTGTCAAAGATCGGAAGCCTGCTGATAGCGGCTGTGGTTATCTCTATCGTGGGCATGACCGAGACCTACTCCATATCAAAGATAGTGGCGTACAACACGAAGCAGAGGGTGGATTTCGGGCAGGAGTTCATAGGGCAGGGGCTGGCGAACATTGCCACCGCCTTTTTCAAGGGGTACCCGGTGTGCGGCAGCTTCTCGGGTACCAGCGTTAACTGGTCCAGCGGCGCACGCACGGGGGTCTCTATAATAATATTCAGCATCCTCACCCTGCTGGCGATAACGGTGCTTACCCCGCTTTTCACCTACCTGCCGAAGTTCATGCTGGCGGTTATCGTGATAATGGCGGTGATGAAGCTGTTCAAGCCGCAGCAGCTCCTGCATATTTACAGGATAAACAGGTACGATGGGGCTGTGGCGTTTACCACCTTTGCGGTGTCGCTGCTGCTGAAGCCTGATGATGGTATCGCCGTTGGTGTTGTGCTGGCGCTTGCCCTGTACGTGTGGAAGACGATGAACACCAGGGTGCATGTGGTGACCAAGGACAGGGAGACGGGGTACTTCATCTCCTCCCCGGATGCAAGCCCGTCGTGCACCCAGATTCTCATCCTGAAGCCCGAGGGACCGTGGATATACGTGAATGCGGAGCACATGAGGGATGAGGTCCTGAGGATGGTGGAGAGGTACGAGGGGGTGAGGGTGGTGGTTCTTGATATGGCGGCGGTGTACTACCTGGATACCTCGGGTGTTGATGCCCTGAAGGACCTGTCGGAGGAGCTGGAGAACAGGAATATTAAGCTGATGCTGATACATGTGGAGGAGGATATTGTGGATGCCATGGAGAAGGAGGGTGTTATTGAGAGGGTTGAGATACATAACACCAAGAAGGAGGCTATTTCAAGCGCCTTCAGGTACCTGGATGCGGAGAGGTGCGGTGCATGCGATGCGAATGTGTTCAGGGAGTGCAGAGAGGGAGCGGGGGAGGCCAGAAAAGATTGAGTATGTGAAGCCCACCCTTTCTATCCAGTGCCCCGGTAGCTCAGCTGGAAGAGCGGGTGACTTGTAATCACCAGGTCGGGGGTTCAAATCCCCCTCGGGGCTTGCATTGGCTGCTGCAAAAGCTCTGGATTTTTCTATTTGTAGGTGTTTTTCCTGTAACTCCATAAAATGCTGGTTAGTTTGTCTCAAAGATTTTCCTTTTAGAGATTTTGCATCAACTGTAATATTTTTGCAAGTTAGCAAGCTTTTAAGACACCTGATTTTAGCAACTGATTTTTAATAAACGACCTGTTCTCTGAGCTCATGGCTCAAGTTACTCAAACACTTCATCCTTATACTTTACCCGTAAACTGAAAATCTTCTAAATTCCACTCATCTCAGCCTGCGTACGCAGGGAATAAGCTGTAACTTTTAATTTGGAATGAACATGGATTATTCTATCTTATTTTTGTATATTTCAACAAACTCGTCAATCAGCTCCTCCGTGGAGTTTTTAAGTTCTACAAGTTCGTCAAATAATATATCTGTCCAATTCATATTTCTTTCATGTAACAAATATATATTTGAGTCAAAATCATTTTTATCAAATAAATCAAGCCACCTCCAAGCTATATAATAACTATCTACTTCCCATCTATATTCTTTTCCGCCTAATTTATTATAAATTCTATTTAATACTGTAACTAAATCAGAATCTATTTCTTTTCTAACTGTTGCACGTTTCCAATTTCCTTTAAATGGCTTATTTTCATCATATTTCATTATTCCATAAAACAGATAATATATTTTCTTCTGAGCAGAGCCAATTACATAATTAAATATGCCATATTCATTATAATCTTCAAATATCCAGCTCCTTTTGAAAATACACATCGGACGTTTTTCACCATTAATCAATCCAAAATCTACAACTTCATAATCTCTAAATTCTTTACTTTTTTTAACTTTACGCACAAAAGTTTCTAAAAAATCTTGTTTCAACTCAAACAATATATCATCAAAATTCTGCCATATATCCCATGCAATTTCAAATCTCCTCTTTCGCTCCTCTTCAGACACGCCTTCTTCCAGCAGATAGCTCTTTATCAGCTCCTTCTTCTCCATCTTCTTCAACCTCCTTGACTTTGAAGTTATCTTCTACCCAAGTGATAAAATCCTTCAAAAACCATCTCACCTTTTCTGCCTCACACTCTTTGTAGCATCTTATGAGCCAAGGCTTAAGAAAGCTGGCATAACTTACGTCAAGAAATTTTCCTTCTTCTTTTAGCCTATTTATTTCTTTTTTTCTAATTGACTTAACTTCCTGCCACCCGCCGTTGAGAAATATCAGCAGATAATTCTCAAAATTGCGTTTTAAATATCTATTGTAGCTGTTCAGCTGTTCTTCTCCTTCATCTGCCCAGGGTTTATTTTCTATTCCTATTGCAAATTTGGATGATTCAAACTCAATAAGGATATCAATCTTTTTTCCTCCATCAATATTCATCTCAACAATTACTTCAGCTTCAGAAAAATCCAGATTTTTCATTAACTCAGACACTCTGCCATTTTTTCTGTACTTTTGAAGGTGATCTTCAATCTCACAAACGAATTCTCTCATAAATTTATCCTGCTGCCCGTGGATTCCATTGGGTTCAAGCAGTAATGAGATAAGCTTTGATATTATTGGCTCACGGTGATATCTATCTGTAAATTCAACCATTAGTTCAGCAAGATTAAAATCAGATGCCAGATATCTATCTGTTTGCTTCTTTATCTCATCTTGAAGCTCATATCTAAATCGTAAATCTTTGAAAAATTTTGATAACCCTCTTTTATAATTTCTCTTATATTTTGAACACTGCCGCTCTATTCCATCAAAGAAAGTTACAATCTGCAATTTATAATCTTCTGAACTCCCATATAAATTCTGCAATTACATCCCTCATGCAGATTGTTACTATCTCCACAGCTACATTAACTACATCAAATTTAAATATTGTGCCGGAAAGTTGGATAGTTCCATCTCATCCTCCAGCAGGTTGCGTTCTCTCCCAGCTTCTCCTGACACTGAGCCATGGGCAGTTTCTCTCTATGGCACCCCTGGGTGGTTGTAGAACCTACCCATAGAAAGTGGTAGAAGTGCTCTGGGTTGGAGCATCTGTACGGGAGGGTTTATCTCTTCAGCATTGTTCATCGTCACTCAAAAGAACTCTTTCAGCGCTCATTTATGTCAAGTTGGTAGTACTCGCAGATAGTGGGCGTAAGTTTTATAAAATCCAAATATCATAAAAAATTTTATGATATTTAATCTTATAGGATGGTTCATTATTCACTTCAATTTACGGAGGTATCCAAATAAAAATGCACTAATGGTCATTAATAGGTACTTTATGGTGGTGTGAGAAATGAACGAAAAAATAAATAATAAAGGAAAAAGGTATTTACTTATTTTATCCTGCTCTAAACGAAAAAAACAAATTTCTAAAGCTCCTGCCTTGGAATTATATGATGGTCCATTTTATCGCGTGCTTCGGAAGAATATGTCATCAAATATAGACGTTGTGATTCTTTCTGCAAGATATGGTTTAATTGATTCAAATAAAGTCATTTCATATTATGATCAAAGGATGACTACCGAGAGGGCAAAAGAATTATCTAAGCATGTTGAGGTTAAATTAAAAGAAAAAATTAAAAATATGGAATATAAAAATATTTTTGTAAATCTTGGTAAGACATATATGATTGCTTTTAAGAATAACGAAAAATTACTAAAAAAATACAATGTAATCTATGCAAGTGGTCCAATTGGAAAAAGGTTACACCAACTCAAAAAATGGCTTGTTAAAATCGACAAGAAGTGGGTGGATTATGATTCGTTGGGATGAGTTTGAAAACGCCGTTGTTAGTCATCTTGGTAGGGATATCCGTAGACAAAGTAATCCCGATCAAAATAGAGCAATACGAGCACCCCTAAATCAGTCCTTATTTATCGTTGCAGGACCAGGTAGTGGTAAGACAACCGTAATCGCATTAAGAGTGCTTAAATTGATTTTTGTTGATGATATTGACCCCTCTAGTATCTTAGTAACAACTTTTACACGAAAAGCTGCAACAGAATTGAGATCTAGAATTCTTGGTTGGGGGGATCAACTAAGACGTATATTCATTAATAGCGCATCCCATCATCATATTAGAAATAAATTACAGAGATTAGACTTGAATAGAATTATCACTGGGACAATAGATAGTATTGCCGAGGAAACTTTAGGAGACTATCGTGCACCAGGTGCTCCACCACCTGTTGTTATTGAGGATTTTGTATCTAATGGATTAATGATAAGACAGCTTTTTAATCATGGAAGATTCAGGAATACAGATCTTAGAGATTATCTCGTACGATTGAATGGTGGTGGTTTTGGTTTAGTTGCAAGAGGTAATTTAATTCCTGCTAAAGCAGCGGAAATGTTATGTGAAATAAAGGATAGATTCTTTCACGATCAAATAGACATATCTCAATTCAGAAATAGTTCCAATCACCCTGGTGGTCCGGTAGTATGCAGCACCATACAAGATTATATCCAGGAATTACAAAATAGACTTCTTTTTGATTTTGCGTTATTAGAGCAAGTGTTTTTGGACAAGCTTCGTGATGGTACATTGAATGGATTCCTCCAACGACTTAGGTTTATTTTGGTTGATGAATATCAAGATACTAATTTACTTCAAGAACAAATCTATTTTGAAATGGCAAGAGCTGCTTTAAGAAATGGGGGAAGTGTAACCGTTGTTGGAGACGATGATCAATCTTTGTATCGTTTTCGTGGAGCCACAGTTGATCTTTTTCAAGAATTTCAGAATAGAATTAATAATCAGCTATCTGTTAATCCTACAATTATTTACCTTTCCAGAAATTACAGATCTACACGAAACATAGTTTCTTTCTGCAATAATTTCATTAATTTAGATAGTCAATATCAAAGTGCAAGGGTTCAAAATAAACCTCCGATTGTTTCAGCACGTCCTCAACCCTATGACAACTATCCCATACTTGGTATGTTTAGGGATACTGTGGAAGATCTTGCTTGTGATCTTGCTCAATTTATTCACAGAGTAGTACACGGAAGAGGTGTCCAAGTCCAAGACTCTCAGGGGAACCGGTACACTATAAGGGTTGACTCTCAGCGAGGTAGTCCAGCGGATATTGCACTCCTTTGTAGTTCACCTCGCGAATTCAGTAGCGGAGAAAATCCAAGACTTCCACGTCTATTAAGGGAGGAGCTGCGTCAATTATCACCACCTATTCAAGTTTTTAACCCAAGAGGGCAAAACTTAGGACTAATACCTGAAATTCAGATACTATGTGGTTTAATTCTGGAGTGTATAGATCCAAATGGTGATATACAAACTAATTTAAAATTGCCTCAGATCGCTACTCGTATCTTCAATACTTGGAGAACTGTAGCAAGAAGATACATTAACACAAATCCACAACCTCATAATCCTACTCTTAGAGGATTCGTAGATGCATGGCAAAATAGACGAGTTCTTGGTAGAAGAAGTGGAAGAGTTGATGCAGAAGTATCTTTAACTGGTTTGGTTTACAAATTAATCACATGGATACCCAGTATGCAAAATGATATTGAAGGTTTGGTCTATCTCGAAGCGATAGTGAGAACAATAAACCAAGCAGCTTTGTTTGGGAATTACGAGGGTCAAATAATTTTTGACCCACACGATCCTCTGGCTGAATCGTCAATTAGAGAGGCTTTACGGGACATATTCATGCCACTCGCTACTGGAGCTATAGAGGTGAATGAAGATCTTCTTGAGACATTGCCCTCAGATAGGCTCAACATTATGTCAATACATCAGGCAAAAGGCTTAGAATTTCCTTTAGTGATAGTGGATGTTGGTTCCGATTTTAAAGAAAACCGCCATGCACAAGCATTTAAGAGATTTCCAAGGCTTAATAATAGTGGCAGAATTGATAGGGTTAGAAGTATAAACATTGAAGATGAAATGAGGCCATACTCCCCTCTTGGAAGACCACAAAGACCTGCATTAGATAGAGCATTTGACGATTTAATAAGGCAGTATTTTGTGGCATTCAGCAGAGCTCAAGATGTTTTAATGCTTGTAGGTCTAAATAGTGTAAGAGATGGATATTTTACAAGTTCAGGAAGGAAAGAAATTCCGAATATAGCTACCGGTTGGGATAGAAATGGTAATTGGATATGGGATAGAGGACTTCCAAACCTGATTCACATATAGGAGGTGTGGAAATATGCCACTCTCTATAAAACAACCACCATATAAAATTCCTGAATACAGTCTAACAGGAGACTTATTGGCATACTTAACTTGTGGACTTCAGTATAGATTTCATAATAGGAACTCTCTACCACCCTCTAAACCAGTTCAGTTATGGTTCGGGGAGTTTATCCATGGTGTCATGGAAGAGGCTTTTCTTGAATGGCAGCAAAATCAGCAAATGAGAAGGTTCCCCTGGAGTTGGAATTCAGAAATCCGAAACATTGAGCTACGAATAAATCGAAGGTTAAGGGCAAGGGGCCTAAATCCTCCTCCAGGAGTTTTTTGTCCATACGACTATACTTTCTCACGTCAAGGTTTATGCCCAGATGCAAAACATCCACATAAATTAATCGCAAGTCAAAGAGCAGAAGGGGCAATTAATACATGGGGTCCTCATTTATTTCCGTTAATTGATGAATCAGAGGTAAGACTAAAAGGTATTCGAGACATGCCGAACTACCAGCCGCAAGTTGATAGATGCAACTATTATGGAATAACTGGTGTTGTAGATGTAATAAGTTCTGTAAATCTTCAAAACGCTCCATCTGGAAACCTCATTTTGCATTACCTTCATCAAAATTCAGAATTACAGCAAATAATAAACAATCTACCTTCTCCGGAGTATGAAATTATCATCGACTATAAAGGGATGCGGAGACCATCTACGAATGACCCCACTTGGCAACATCATGAAAGGCAGATACTCACCTATGCATGGCTTCGTTCGCAACAGCCACAAGCCAGAACCGTTGTTGCGGGAATCATATTTTACCTTAATGAATTGGCGTTATCTCAGGAGGATATGAAAGAGTTACAAAATGATATAAGAAATAACTCTACAGACATTATGCCACAGGGGTTAGATTTGCAGGCTATTCAGAATTGGAGAAGGAGAAATACTCCACCACAACTCTCCAGACCATTTAGGGAACAAAGATCAATAAGGATTATCCCCGTTGATCATGCTAGAGTTCAGAATGCTCTTCAACAATTTGATAGTGTCGTAAGAGATATCGAAAATTGTGTGATTTTAGAGATGAGTGGTAATCCTATAACTTCCTCTTGGTCTCCTAACCCTATAGAAAGAAATTGTACAGCCTGCGACTTTAAGACGTTTTGTTTTGGAGCTAACACTCAAACACAACGATCCGGCGGACCCTATTACCCAACAGTGCCATAGGTGAATGTTTATATGAAACTTAAATATTTCCTCCCAGATTGGGAAGATCGATTAGATCCTTACTATGATTTTATCAATGACAAATATTCCAAAGAACATAAGAGAAATCCCTATAAAAATGATGTTTACGCTCATCAATTGTTCAAAGAACCTCCTTATGATGGTGTTTTGTTCAGTCTCAGTGTATTCCAGTCAAAAATTTCACTAAATAACAATGGCGGAAGGTATCAAGTCAGAGGTTATAATAACATTAAAGAATATCTAAAAATATATAGAGACTCCACCTTAGAAGTTATGGGCGACTGTGGTGCATTTGGATACGTCAGAGAAAAAGAACCACCACAACCCTTTTTTCGTGTTGAAAACATAGCAAATTTATATAATGAGCTCGATTTCGATTATGGTGTATCTGTAGATCACTTAGTAGTAGACTATATACTGATCAAAGATAAAAAAACTGGAAAAAGAAGAAAAAAGGTTCTTTCAAAAAAAGAAAAAGATAGGAGAATAAAAATAACTTTAAAAAACGCTAAAGAATTTTTAAAACTGCACAAAAAGAAAAAATATGATTTTATTCCGATTGGTGTGGCTCAGGGATATAATTTGGAGACTTATAAGAATTCTGTTAAGGCTTTAGTTGAGATGGGGTATGAGTATATCGGTATTGGAGGACTTGTGCAGTATACAACGGATTTCATTTTAGAGATTCTTAGTGATATCCAACCATTTATTGATGATATAAAAATTCATCTTTTTGGGGTTTTAAGACCAAGACATTTAAAATATTTTGAAAAATTAGGGGTAACTAGTATAGATAGCGCTTCTTTTTTCCGTAAAGCATGGCTTAGGTCTGGGCAAAATTACCTAGCACCTAATGGTAAATGGTATACTGCTATTAGAGTTCCACATGCAACGGATCCGAGAATTTTAAAAAACGCAGATTTAAATGGATTTTCATTAAATGATGTCAAAAAAATGGAAAAAGACGCATTACAAGCGTTAATTAAATATGATCAGGAATTGATAGATTTAGATGATGTGTTGGATATTGTTTTAGAATATGACAAACTTCTTCTTCGAAGTACAAATGATGGCAAAAACCTAAGAAAAAAATATTATAGAACTTTGTTAGATATGCCATGGAAAACTTGTAACTGCGAGATATGTAAGAGTATTGGAATACATGTTGTAATATTTAGAGGATCTAATCGTAATAAGAGGAGAGGTTTTCATAATATTTGGACACTAAAAAAAATGAGAATGGAGAGTATAATATGACGATGAAATTTTCCATGTAGCTTTTCACAAAATGCAGTATCTGCCACTTGAACTTTTAAACCTTCCATTACACCAACGCCACTCCAACACCTCCGGGCGGTTGCTATTTATACCACTCGCCTGACTTTAATCAGGAGGTTCCCTGCTTGGAGTTTGGCGGTGCACTTGACATTTCCCCCCTGGCGGCGGTGCTCCTCGGAGCCGGCGTTGGCTTCCTCGCGGGGCTGGTGGGCGTTGGAGGGGGCACCTTCATGGTGCCAGGTCTTGTATACCTCCTTAACGTGCCAATAAGGGTAGCCATAGGCACCGACCTCCTCCAGATACTCGCCACCGCGGGCTCCGGCGCCTATCGCCACTTCAGGCAGAAGACCGCCGACCCGTTGCTCGGGGCGATGATTCTCCTTG
>Ga0256830_1002038_pt1 | contig 13703 bp, 11 predicted proteins | sample 128326metaG_FD_190537 | JGI IMG/M metagenome (GOLD analysis project Ga0256830, IMG submission 190537) | Hydrothermal vent microbial communities from Lau Basin, Pacific Ocean - 128-326 | ecosystem: Environmental > Aquatic > Marine > Hydrothermal vents | place: Pacific Ocean: Lau Basin | collected...
TATAACGGTTATGGCAGAGACGTTTACACTTGAAATAGTCACACCCACCGGGGTGGTACTCTCCGAAGAGGTCGAGGAGGTCTACGCGCCGGGCGAGGAAGGGGAGTTCGGGGTCCTCAAGGGCCATACGGAGCTCATCGGCAACCTCACGATCGGCCGAGTCCACTACAAGTCGCGCGGGACATCCGGCGAGATAGCGATAACCGGCGGGTACGCCGAGGTGTGGCCGGACAGGGTGAACCTTCTTGTGGATACCGCGCTTAAGGCCGACGAGATAGACCTCAATGAGGCCAAGAGGGAGCTCGATGAGGCAGAGAGGCTGCTGGAAGGCCTTTCGCTCGACGACCCCGACTACAAGAAGACAAGAGACACCCGCGAGTTCGCACGCGCAAAGGTGGAGGTGGCGGGGAGGAGGTAGAGAAGCAAGGCCCCTTCCCTCCTTTAACACAGCCTGCCTGGGGAAGATCCACTACCCCCCGCCGGTCCGTGCCATTCAGCCTAACTGAAAAACCTTCGAGTCACGATGCCGCTCCGTATCCGGCCTCTGTGGATTACCCATCAAAACCACTCCGGGAGCAACCGTTAACGCCGGTCTATGCCGATTGCGGCGTCACGTGTGTCGAGCTGCCGGAGGACCGGAGTATTCGGGATGCAAGGCATATTGCAGCCTCCTTTGTGTGTCTGTGATGTATCTTCAGTTGCACCCGGAGGCCGCGGGTAAAGTGAGTGGCGAGGGCACCGGGTTTCGAAGTTTACTGCAGTAAGCCGCGTGGAATGCCTGCCCGAGCCTAAGTCACGGCAGTCAATCGCCCGCGATGCATGCTCAATATTTTTTGTTGTCCGTACCAAGCGGGATGAGCGCCACCCTTACCTTGCCGTCCTTTGTGCGCACCCTGAGGTCCACATCCTTCACCCCGCCTTTCTCAAGGAGCCTCCTTCTCTGGTCCTCTATCGCCCTTTTGAACCTCTCGAAGGATATTCCCCTTGTAGGCTCGCCGCAGGCCTTCCGCGCATCGATGAACTCATGGTATGTCTTCTTGAGCCTGTCGTCTCCGTCCAACCCCTGGGGTGCGCCGTGCCGCGCCTCAGCGGAAAGGGGCCGGCTGTCCTGATTGCAGGGGGCTACCTCAGCCCCGCCGGTCTCGGGCCGCTTGCGGTACGTGCCTTCGTTTATGGCGCGTATGGTCCTTGCCCAGTACTGCTTGTAGGAGTTGTACCTCGAAACTATCGACGAGAACCTGAACTTGAGCGCCGTGTTCGTGATGGGTACACTGGAGTAGCGCAGCACCATGCGGTCGATCTCTTCGCGGAGCCTGACCGGCTCGCGCTTGAGGATCCGAAGGAAGTACTGCTCATATTCCACCTTCAGGCGGCTTATCTTGGAGTCCAGGATATCTATATCTTCTCTCAAGCCCACTTGCTGATTTTAGCAGAGGTCCGCAAAAGTTGTAAAGTTTTATCATAGATGCGGCAACAGTGAGGCGCTCTATGTTCGCCGGGTTCGTGAGCGCGGCAGGGCCGGATACGCGTTTAGCCGCGTTTGGATTGCCTTGACGCGGCCTTTGGGTTATTATATCCTTTTACCATGAAGGATTTCGCAGCCATAGTGCTTGCCGCGGGCAAGGGTACGAGGATGAAGTCCGCAAGGGCAAAGGTCCTGCACACTGTATGCGGCAGGCCGATGCTCTTTTATCCGCTCAAGGTGCTCAAGGAGCTCGGGGCAAGGGATGTCGTGGTGGTGGTCGGACATGAGGCCCGGGAGGTGAAGCGTGCCTTCAAGGACCACGGGGTGAGGTTCTGCCTGCAGAGGGAGCAGCTCGGCACAGGCCACGCGGTCATGTGCGCCGTAAAGTACCTCAGGGGCTTCACGGGTGATGTGCTCATACTCTCGGGCGACGTTCCCCTTATCACAAAGGAGACGGTAAGAGCCCTTTTCAAGGTCCACCGCAGGCGCACCAAGCCGCGTCCGGTCCTGTCGTTCATATCCGTGCTCCTCGACGATCCTTCGGGGTACGGCCGGGTTATAAGGGATGAGGCCGGAAGGGTATCGGGTGTCGTAGAGGACAGGGATCTCATGCCGGAGCAGAGGGACATACGTGAGGTGAACGCCGGCATATACCTCGTGGATGCGGTGTTTCTCAGGAAGAACCTCCGCAGGCTGACCACAAGCAATACCCAGCAGGAGTACTACCTGCCGGATCTCGTACAGCTTGCCTACAGCCAGGGCGAGAAGGTCACGGCCCTTACGCATGTGGATCCGGATGAGGTCATGGGGGTAAACAACCGCATTGAGCTGGCGAGGGCGAACTCGATCATGCGGGAGAGGATACTCAGGGACCTCATGCTCGGGGGGGTGACGTTTGTGGATCCTTCGGCCTCGTACGTGGATTACGGGGTAAGGGTGGGAAGGGACACGACCGTTTATCCGAACGTGCACCTCGAGGGAGACACCACCGTGGGGAAGGGGTGTCTCGTCGAGGAGGGCGTGAAGATAAAGGATTCCCTCGTAGGCGACGATTCGGTCATAAGGAGTTTTTCTATCATAGAGTCCTCCTCCATAGGGAGCTCGGTCTCCGTGGGTCCTTTCGCCAGGATCAGGCCCTGTAGCAGGATTCACGACAGGGCACGCATCGGTAACTTCGTCGAGGTGAAGAAGTCGGTAATAGGTGAGGGTTCGAAGGCGAACCACCTCTCGTACATCGGTGACGCGGTCGTTGGAAGGGATGTGAACATAGGGGCAGGCGCCATCACGTGCAACTATGACGGCAGGAAGAAGTACACGACCGTGATAGAGGACGGGGCGTTCATAGGGAGTGATTCCCAGCTCGTCGCACCGGTGGTGGTCGGCACCTGCGCCTACATAGGTTCCGGCTCGACCATTACAAAGGATGTGCCGCCCGGCTCGCTTGCGCTCTCGAGGGCGGGCGAGAGGGTTATCGAGGGCTGGGTTGAAAGGAGAGGGCTCAAGAAAGGGTCCAATAAGCGGAAGTAAGCGGCGAGGAAGGGCTGCGTGCGGAAGGCTTTGCATACGAGGTCATATCGGTTCGAAAGATGTGCGGCATAGTCGGATACGTCGGAAAAAGGAATGCCAGGGAGGTGATCCTCGACGGGCTCAAGAGGCTCGAGTACAGGGGCTATGACTCCGCCGGGATCGCCGTGCTCCATGAGGGAAGGATAGAGCTCAGAAGGAGCGAAGGCAAGATCCAAAGGCTCGTTGAAAAGGTCAAGGCGGGGGCCCTTTCAGGCCACGTGGGTATCGGTCACACGCGCTGGGCCACGCACGGCAGGCCCAGCGAGGCCAACGCACACCCCCACGTCGAAGGCGGAATAGCCGTCGTACATAACGGGATCATCGAAAACTACCTCGCCCTGAAGGAAGAGCTCAAGCGGTCGGGTCACAGCTTCAAGTCCGAAACGGATACGGAGATACTCGCACACCTCATATGCAGGGAGAAGAAGGGCAGGAGCCTCGAGGAGGCCGTGAGGGAGGCGCTTAAAAGGGTCAAGGGCACGTATGCGCTTGCCGCAATAAGCAGCGATGAGCCCCATAAGATCGTCGGGGCAAGAAACGAGTGTCCGCTCGTCGTGGGGCTCGGCGAGGGGGAGGCCGTGGTATCCTCCGACGTTACCGCCATACTCAACGTCACCAGGAAGGCCATCTTTCTCGAGGACGGAGAGGTCGCGACGGTGGCCGGAGACGGGGTGGAGGTTACGGACCTCGACGGCAAGGCGGTAGCAAAGACCCCGAAGCACATAGACTGGAGCCCGGTCATGGCCGAGAAGGGCGGCTACCGCCACTTCATGCTCAAGGAGATCTTCGAGCAGCCCAGGGCCGTGACCGACACATTCAGGGGGGCTGTGATGGAAGAGGCGGGTGATATCTTCTTCAGCGACTTCAATATACCGATCGAGACCATTGAACGAATATATCTCGTTGCGTGCGGCACCTCGTGGCATGCAGCGCTCGTCGGCAAGTTCCTCATCGAGGAGCTCGCCGGTGTGCCGACCGAGGTCGATCTCGGAAGCGAGTTCCGTTACAGGAATCCACTGGTAGGGGAGAAGACCCTCGTTGTGGTGATATCACAGTCAGGGGAGACGGCCGACACCCTTGCGGCCGAGAGGGAGGTCAAGAGGAAGGGTGCCCCTGTAATAGCCATATGCAACGTCGTGGAGAGCAGTATCGCGAGGGAGGCCGACTGGACCCTCTACACCCACGCCGGCCCGGAGATCGGGGTGGCCTCGACAAAGGCCTTCACCACGCAGCTTACGGCCCTTTACATGCTGGCCATCTACCTTGCAAGGAGATGCGCAAGGATAGACCGCGGCTACGGGACCGAGCTCATACAGGAGCTTTTGAAGATACCCCACAAGATGGAGCAGGCGCTCGACCGGGAAGACGATATAAAGAAGATAGCAAGGAAGTACTTTCACTCCAGTGACTTCCTTTACCTCGGCAGGGGTATCAACTATCCCATCGCACTCGAGGGCGCGTTGAAGCTCAAGGAGATATCCTACATACACGCAGAGGGCTATCCGGCCGGTGAGATGAAGCACGGTCCCATCGCCCTGATAGACGAGAAGATGCCGGTTGTGGTGCTTGCGCCCAGGGACGCTCATTACGCGAAGATACTCGCCAACATGGAGGAGGTCAAGGCCAGGGAGGGCAGGGTCATATCGGTTGTCGACGAAGGCGACACCGATGCCTCGGACAAGGCCGATGACATAATAACCATGCCCAGTACCTCCCACCTGCTCGCTCCGATAATAATGAGCGTACCCTTGCAGCTGCTCGCATACCATATCGCGGTGTTGAAGGGTACGGACGTGGATCAGCCGCGTAACCTGGCCAAGAGTGTTACGGTCGAATAGGGCGGCCGCCCCCGGGGCCGGTTTCGTATTCGGGTACGGATGCCTTTTTGAAGCTCCATGCAGCAAGCTGCAGGGAATGCCTGCCCGTGCGGAATCCGCACGCAGACAGGCGCTCGCTGTGCATTTTCATGCGGTAGGTGGATGAGCCGTGTGCGGTTTGCCTGATCCCGCGTCCGCTTCTTTGATCTTCCTCTACATCGGTGAAAACAAGGTATGGAGTCAGCCTATATCTCAAAGATCCTCTTCGTGCTCTTCGCCTATCTTTTGGGGTCGGTCCCCACCGGTATCGTGGTGGCAAGGGTCCTCGGCGGGGTTGACCCGAGGAAGGCAGGAAGCGGCAACATCGGTGCGACCAATGTCAGCCGTACATCCGGAAAGAAGGCCGGGGCGCTGACCCTGGCCGGTGACGTGCTCAAAGGGGCCCTGCCGCCTGCCCTGGCCGTGCTGGTTTCGGCCGGGGACGCGTTTGTATGTGGTGTGGCGCTTGCCGCGATCGCGGGTCACCTCTTTCCGGTCTTTTTAGGGTTCAAGGGCGGGAAGGGTGTTGCAACCGCATGCGGTGCCTTTCTGGTCCTTTCCCCTCCGGCGCTCTTTTTGAGCATGGGGGTGTTTATCTTGATGGTTTTTATAACCAGGTACGTGTCCGTGGGTTCGATGAGCGCGGCACTCTCGATGCCTCTTTTTCTGTTCATCGTCGGAGCCCCACGCCAGTACGTGGTACTCGGTGTGGTCGTTGCCGTACTGATCATATTCAAACACTCGGGCAACATAAAGAGGCTCGTCGAGGGCAGGGAGAACAGGTTCAGGTGAGGCCCGGGACGGTCCGAGGGGGTTGTGTATGCGACTTAAGACACTTTACATGTTGATACCTGTACTTGCGGCCTTTGTCATGGCGGCGGCCATGGAGTCAGGGGCAGGTGTAAGAAAGGAGATCCTCGTTGCCCCGGTATCGCCGGAGGGCGGGCAGGCTCCAGGGGTGCTACTCGATGTGGAAGAGCTGAGGAAGAGGAGCCGGTCCAGCATGGAGCTTCCGGCCCACGGCGGTCCGGTCGAGATCCTTTTGTTCGCAGAGGATGAGAGGACCGAGGTCGTCGAACAGGACTCCTGCGGGAGGAAGAAAGGAGACAGCGTGTATACCGGCAACTACCATCTTCTGAGCCTGAGAGGCGATTCGGTGATCTCGACGCTGGACCTGGGAAGGGGCTACCGCTTCACCGAAGGCAGGCCGCCACATGACGGGCTGCGCGGGTTTGCGGTGCCCGGAACCGAGGGAGAGCTTGCGGCAATATACCAGTACCTGGGGTGCAGGACCCTGGCGATAGAGCTCTTCAGGGTCGATGATGATGGACGTATACATAGGGTCAGGTTTCTTAACAGGGACGGGTCCGAAGAGACAAGGGCGCTTACGGGGCCTGAGGGCAAGGTGTATCTTTCGGACCGGGAGGCGGCCTTCTGCAGCTACAGCAGCGCCATAGGCCACACCTTCTGTTACGCCTATACCTACAACGGCAGGGACTTTGTCCAGAGCGGAGGGTGGATGGCGCGCGGCGAGGCGATGGAAAGGACCCCGGAAGCCGAGGCCAGGCTCGTACTGTTCAACTACCTGACCGCGCTCGAGCGCGGGGATTACGGAAGGGCGGTCTATTACTACGGCGGATCCTACGGGTTGCTGGAAGGCCTGAACCCGGACGTGGACCCGGATGAAAGGGCGAGGCTCTTCGAACGGTACTGCAAGGTGAACGGCGGCAGGTGCCTGATACCCGATCTCGTGGCCGACGTTGACGTCACGGATCCATCACGGATGGAGTTTGCGGTGGGGTTCGTATCCAGGGGGTATGAGCCGCTTGTGGTGGAAGGCAGAAGGAGGTTTGCGTTCAAGGTCGGGCGTATAGGCGGCGAGTTCAAGGTACTGGACCTTCCACCGCTTGTCCGGTGACACGAGGCCGAGGTGATCAACGACTGAACGCACGTAAAACGGGTTGTCCGTCTTAAGAAAGGAGGGTTCCCATGGATACCTTTGAGGCGATCGAATCACGCAGGGCCGTCAAGCATTATGATCCGACACACAGGATGACCGAAGACGAGGTCGAAAGGCTTCTTTCGCTCGCCATGCTCTCCCCGACGGCGTTCAACATACAGAACTGGCGCTTCGTCGTGGTCCGGGATCCGGAGCTCAGAAAGAAGATCCGCGCCGCCGCGTGGGATCAGCCCCAGGTCACGGACGCATCCCTCTTGATCGTCCTGTGTGCCGACCTTAAGGCATGGGAAAAGGAGCCGGCCCGTTACTGGCGTAACGTCTCCGAAGAGGTGCGGAACTACATACTCCCGGCTATGGACCGGTACTACCGGGGGCGCGAAGAGGTCCAGCGTGACGAGGCCATGCGCTCATGCGGGATCGCCGCGCAGACCCTGATGCTCGCTGCAAAGGCCATGGGCTATGATTCCTGTCCCATGGACGGATTCGACTTCGACAAGGTCGGTGAGCTCATCGGTTTGCCCGAAGACCACGTGATAGCGATGTTCGTCGTAATCGGAAAGGCTGCGAGGGAGCCGTGGCCGCGTCCCGGCCAGTTGTCAAAGGAGGATGTGGTGATCACGGATCACTTCTGAGGCCCGGGCCGTGCGCCATACTTAAACAGGGTTTTTTGATACCCCGTTGTTTCTGTCGGGATGGTTCAGGGAGAGGTGCCGCGGGAGGAAGGGTTGCCCCAAGGGCCTTTATGCCCTTGGGGCTCTTGCTTTCTCGACTCCTACCAGTCCTGCGGCAGCCTGAAGTCCGCCCCGGCGTATTGAATGTTCGCCGGGTCGTCGCACCTCGGCGGGCTTACCGCGTGCACTCCGCCGCACTTGGGGCACTTGGCGACGAATGTTTCGAGTGTAAAGGACTCGCCGCACTCCTGGCACTTTGTCGGAAGCCCCCCGTTGGGGATGGGTGTCTTTGCCACTGCTCCGTTATGTGCCATAAGGACGAATTCAACGAGCTCCCTGCCTTCTGAGAACGGTCCCCCCATGCCGTCCCCGCAGCCTGTTCCGCATCCACCCATTGCGTGATTCCTCCTATATGGTATCGTCTTTTTGTCCGTAAGGCCGATCCTGCAAGCCTTCCGGATCGGGTTGTTACGTACTCTGTAAAGTGTATCACAAAATCAAATACGGTTGAAGTCCAAAAAATGCCGCCGGTGCGTTTGCGGTCCCCCAACATAATCACGCCCATGGTCGGAAAAAACCTTGACAAGCGGAGCTACTTCAAATTAAATAGTAAGTCTACCGTGCCGTGCCCAGGTAGCTCAGTCGGTAGAGCAGAGGACTGAAAATCCTCGTGTCGGCGGTTCGATTCCGTCCCTGGGCACCATCCTTGTTCCCCGTTCCATGGGCAGTCCTGTCATGGGGATCTCTTGAGTCAGCCAGGAGAAATCGAAGCCGTCCGAGCGCCGATCGTATGCGGGGCGTCCCAGCACACGCGCTGCTTCGAACAGGGGTCCGTTTCGGTCGGGTGTGCGGGCAAAGCTGCACCGTAAGGATATCGGTCAATGCACCGTGCAGCCTGTAGGGGGTGGCGAGCAAATGGAAGGTATACCTACATTCCCGGGCGTAAGAAAGCGGATCTTATCGATGGCACAGGGTCGGTGTGCGAGACCGGATGAGGCCCTCAGTAGCCGGTAATCGCCCGGCCGCCGAAGTACAGCACTATGGGTATCCATCCCCAGCGAACGAAAAGTTTGAAGGCCTTTTCCATCCAACCCTCCTGTTGCATTCTTCTTTCGGCTTTACATGCTGGTGCGTCGTTGAGGTTGAATCCGGTGACGCACCTGTGAACATGCATCGCGCGCCTGTCTGCCATGACTCCGGCACGGGCAGGCATTCCCCGCAGCTTGGTGCAGGGAGCTTCAATCTTTTATCATATTTTTCGGGTCTTGTACACCGTTTTATGCCGGACGCCGGTGCGGCGTCGCCGGTTGGAAGATTTTTGACGGCATGGTTTATTTGTCCGTTCAGTGCCTTCCGTTTCCTTTCTTCTTCGGGTTTCTGCGCGCCACGCCCGTCTCCCTGGCGGCCCTGATCACGGCCTTTGCAACCCTGGACGCCACCCTTTCGTCGAATACGCTGGGGATGATGTAGTCCACCGAGAGCTCATCCTGGGTTATGACCGAGGCGATGGCCTCTGAGGCGGCCACCTGCATCTCGTGGTTTATGGTGCTGGCGTTGCATTCGAGAAGCCCCTTGAACAGGCCGGGAAAGCACAGGACGTTGTTTATCTGGTTTTGATAGTCCGAACGTCCGGTGGCCATTATCTTCACATAGGGTTCGGCGGCCTCGGGGCTGATCTCGGGTGTCGGGTTCGAGAGGGCGAATACTATGGGGTCGGCGTTCATCCCCTTCAGCATCTCCGGCGTCAATATGCCCGGTGACGACACGCCGATAAAGAGGTCCGCGCCCTTCAGCGCGTCGGCAAGGGTGCCCCTTTCGTTGTCGGGGTTGGTGATCTCCGCAACAGCCTCCTTCTCCACGTTCATCCTCTCCTTTCTTCCCCTGTAGAGTATGCCGGCCGAATCCACCCCCAGTATCTTGGTGGCCCCCGCCGACCTGAGGAGCCTTGTGCAGGCGATACCCGCGGCCCCCATGCCGCAGATGACTATCCTTATGTCCTCGAGCGCCTTGTTTACGACCTTCAGTGCGTTCATGACACCGGCGAGCACGACTATGGCGGTCCCGTGCTGGTCGTCGTGAAATACCGGGATGTCGAGCCGCTCCGAAAGTTTTCTTTCGACCTCGAAGCACCTCGGCGACGAAATATCCTCCAGGTTTATGCCGCCGAAGACCGGGGCGACCCTTACGACGGTCTCCACTATCTCGTCAGGGTCTTTCGTGTCAAGGCACAGTGGAAAGGCGTTGACCCCTCCGAACTTCTTGAAGAGCATGGCCTTTCCCTCCATCACAGGTAAGGCCGCCTCGGCCCCTATGTCGCCCAGGCCGAGTACCGCGGAGCCGTCTGTAACTATGGCGATGGTATTTCTCTTTATGGTGAGCTTGTGGACCTTTGACCTGTCCCTTGCTATCTCGACGCATATCCGGGCCACCCCGGGCGTGTAGGCCATCGAAAGATCATCGCGCGTATTCAAGGGGATCTTGTTCTCTATGCTTATCTTTCCGCCCAGGTGTATGAGAAAGGTCCTGTCCGAAACACTTACCACCTCCACGCCCTCGATCCTGTTGAGCTCCTCGACGATCGCCGAGGAGTGCTTCACGTCACCGGCGTTAACGGTGTAGTCCCTCGTAACGAAACCCTTGGCCACGGAGACGATGTCCACGGCCCCTATGTCTCCGCCGAGCCTCCCTATGGTGGAGGTGATGGTTCCGACCATCCCCGGCCTGTTCTGTGTCTTGATGCGTATTGTGAAGCTGTAGCTTGGGCTTGGTACAGGCATACTGGCTCCTTTTCTCCGATCGTTGTTTATGCGTGTGGATTTGAAGGAATCTTTCCTCCTGTTAATTATATCGGGAGATTGCAAGCAAAACTATACCGAGAAGGATCCTGTATATTACAAACGGGGTCATGGAAGACCTGCTGATGAACCTCAGGAAGTAGTGTATGGCAAGGTACGCTGAAAAGAAGGCCACCATGAAGCCTGTACCGATCGCGGACCACGGGGCATCCACTCCCATCTTTATCAGCCCGGCCAGCTCCTTTGCGCCGGCAAGCGCCCCCACGACGACGGCAAGGAGGAACGAGAAACGCGCGGCCCCTGTGCGCGAGAGGCCCATGAATAGCCCGGCCGTTATGGTTATGCCGGACCTGCTCGTGCCGGGAACCAGGGCCATGGCCTGGGCCAGCCCCACCACCAGGGCAGCCGTCCAGCCGATGCCGTGGACGTCCTTCGTGCCCGGCCTTCGGTCTGCGAACCACAGCACGGCGCCCCACATCACGGATGAAACGGCTATAACCTCGATGGTACGCAGCCTGTAGGCCACCACATCGTGGGCCAGGAGCCCCGCCGCCCCCACGGGGACCGTGGCGCCTAACACCATGAGCGCGAGCCTTGCGTCCCGGTTCCCGCGCCATTGCATGCTCGAAGCCGCATCGATGAAGCCGCGGGCCATGGATGCGAGGTCCCTTCGGAAGTACAGTACGAGGGCAAGCCACGTGGCAGTATTGAGCGCCACGTCGAAGGCCAGCCCCTGGTCGGGCCAGCCGAGAAGAACGGGTACGAGTATGAGGTGAGCGCTCGACGAGATGGGCAGGAATTCGGTCAGTCCCTGTATGACGGCTAAAATGACGGTCCGGATAAGTTCCATCGCAGGTCCATTTGCATGGTCCGCCGACAGCGGGCCATGGACGGTCTGAAGATTATATCCTTTCTGCGTTCTTTTTTAAAGCCCGAGTTCCTGCTTGGCGGTTTGAGGAGATCGAGCTCGCCGGTCTTGTAAGGACCGGTGGGCGTTTCTCGTTTTCCCTTGCAAACCCTTTGATCTTGGAATACTATTTTTAAGACATAATTCGTTCTTTAATCACGCGTGCAGCCGAAGTGCCCTGGCATGCCGAGGCTGATCAACAACGCGTTCAAAAGCTTATGCTAAAAGGCATCAACTAAAGTGATCATCAGATAAGAAAGAGACATGTTGATGACCGTCAACCAGAACCATCAAAACTACCTGCCGCATTCGGTTTCTGGCTTGGTGAATCCACAGACAGATATTCCGCGCATAGCCAAGGACAAAAAACTTTTTGCCGAGATAGAGTTGGCGGTGCAGCGGATTCCGACCGAACATCGATTGGTCCGAGGAGATGCCCGCGATTTATCTTTCATTGAGGATCAGTCTGTTCATCTTGTTGTGACCTCACCGCCGTACTGGACGCTGAAGAAATATCACGACCATGAAGATCAGCTTGGTGATGTGGAAGATTACGAGCAATTTCTTGCTGAGCTCGATAAGGTCTGGAGACATTGCTTCCGTGTCCTGGTCCCGGGAGGCCGATTAATTTGCGTCGTTGGCGATGTATGTCTTTCCAGACGGAAAAATAATGGCCGGCACACCGTCGTACCGCTTCATGCATCCATTCAGGAACATTGTCGCAAGATCGGTTATGACAATTTGGCACCGATAATCTGGCACAAGATAGCCAATGCCGTCTTTGAAGCTTCAGGAAACGGGGGCGGGTTTCTTGGGAAACCGTATGAGCCCAATGCGATTGTCAAGAACGATATCGAATTCATTCTTATGGAACGCAAGCCGGGCGGTTACCGAAACCCCTCGATAGCGACGCGTATACTATCTGTTATATCCGATGAAAACCATAAACAGTGGTTCCAATCGATCTGGACCGGTATCACAGGTGCATCGACCAGAAACCATCCTGCACCTTATCCCGAAGAGCTCGCCGAGCGGCTTGTACGCATGTTTTCCTTTGTTGGCGATACTGTTTTGGATCCTTTCATGGGAACCGGTACCACCACTATAGCGGCGGCAAAGTGGGGGCGCAACTCGATCGGGGTGGAAATTGACCCGGATTACTTCGAGATGGCGGAAAAACGGATCAGACGCAAAACAACATCCTTGTTTTCCTGTACGGATATAAAAACTGAAGTAAGAAGAGAAAAGCATGGACTATAGTGACAGGGTAGCCAAGGCTGTTAGTTTTTTCTGGAAGGTAAGGACAGAGCAGCACAAGAAACAAGGGACAACCACTGGAAGAAAGGACGCCGGTAACCGAAGTGCGGTTACGGGTGGTAAGCATCTGGACGGGTTTGTCAGGCTGTTGAGGGAAGTTCTTTTGGAGGCGGGGCTGCCGAATGCCGCGATACACAGCAGAACAACGACTCTGCCGGGTTATTTTCGGCCAACCAAGAACTGGGATCTTGTGGCGGTTGTAGATGGTGTGCTCCTGGCGTCGATCGAGTTCAAAGCCCATGTCGGCCCGTCGTTTGGCAACAACTTCAACAACCGCATCGAGGAAGCGCTTGGTAATTCGATCGACCTGCTTACGGCCTACCGTGAAGGGAAGTTTAAACCTTCACAGCGGCCTTGGCTCGGGTGGCTGATGTTGCTGGAGGATGCTCCAACATCTACGTCACCGGTTCGGGTAGATGAACCTCATTTTGAGGTGTTTAGCGAGTACAAGGGTACATCATACGCAAAACGTTATGAACTGTTTTGTGAACGTTTAATGAGAGAGCGCTTGTATGACGGAACTTGCCTGATTTTATCTAATAAGGCCGAGGGCCTCAAAGGGAGATTCACCGAGCCCAACCCTGAGTTCAGTTTCTCAACGTTTGCTACCTCATTGAGCGCATACGCCATTGCGTATGCGAAGATGCGCCGGAAGTAACACGTCAAATCCGGCACCAAGGATTAACCCCATACCCCGTGCTCAACAGCCTCAAACAGCGCATCCGCTTCCCTTGACGGCAACTCGGATGACCTTCCGCCACTGCTTTAAACTCTTTGCCGCCCGGGCTCATGTCCAGATTTATATACAATCTACATTACCTCAAGATTTGTAGGGTGAGGTTAATCAACGGATTGGTGCATGTCAAGGCGTTTTTTTTAATTTGGTTGACAGGCAAGGGCTTGGCTACGTATATTGATGATACTGCTGAAGATCATGACCGGCTAATGGAGATTGTGTAGAGTAAGAAGTTAGAGCTATATAAAGAAGATGCAGGCCAACAAAGTGTTGCAGCCGATCGCTAAACTGTGCTCCTTTAGCGGCGGCTGAGCTTGCCGTTATGCGTATGTGAGTCAGGGAATAAGGGCGTATGAGTAGCAGCTTTGGAGAACTAAAGAAAGTTCCATTGCGTGAAATCTGGTCTCACGAAGCAATAGATTTTACTCCA
>Ga0256830_1002039_pt1 | contig 13697 bp, 16 predicted proteins | sample 128326metaG_FD_190537 | JGI IMG/M metagenome (GOLD analysis project Ga0256830, IMG submission 190537) | Hydrothermal vent microbial communities from Lau Basin, Pacific Ocean - 128-326 | ecosystem: Environmental > Aquatic > Marine > Hydrothermal vents | place: Pacific Ocean: Lau Basin | collected...
CTGTGAGAAATTTGAAGATATGTGAGGAGATAAGGAGGCAAATTTCATGAAATTTTATGCACATCCAACAGCTATAGTCGAATCGGATGAAACCGGTGAGGAGACGAAAATATGGCATTTCGTGCATGTGAGAGGAGGAGCGAGGATAGGGAAGAATTGCAACATCGGTAAGAGCGTTTACATTGATAGAAACGTTGTAATCGGAAATGACGTAAAAATTCAGAATTTTGTTTCCATTTACCAAGGGGTTACTATTGAAGATGACGTCTTCATAGGCCCTTCAGTAACATTTACAAACGACTTCCAACCGAGGGCTTTCATATGGGATGAGGAGAAAGTTGTGCCAACGTTGGTTAAGAGGGGGGCGAGTATCGGTGCAAGTTCCACAGTCATCTGCGGAATAACAATCGGGGAATATGCAATGGTAGGTACGGGAAGCGTTGTTACGAAAGACATTCCACCTTTTGGTTTGGTTTACGGAAATCCAGCAAGGCTTAGAGGATATGTTTGTTACTGCGGTAAAAAGCTTGAAGAGGTTGTCAGGAAGGCAGGCGAAAAGGTTGTGTATCGTTGCTCTTGCGGTAAGCTTGTTCAGGTGGAGGTGTGAAGATGGTTGAAATTTCAGTTATTGGTCTTGGTAAAGCCGGGCTGCCATTAGCAGCTGTTATTGCAAATGCAGGCATTAAAGTTGTAGGCGTTGATCTTGATGAAGAGAAATGCAAAATGATTAACTCAGGAGTTAATCCTCTACCTGAAGAGACGGGTTTGGGTGAGCTGATAAAGAAACTTGGCGGTAAAATCTTTTTTGCAACCTCTGATTACGCAAATGCTAAAAAATGTAACTGTTATATTATAATAGTCCCACTTTATCTTGATGAGAATTTTAATCCAGATTTTCAAGTTCTGGAAAAAGCTGTGAGGAATGTTGGTAGAATTCTGAAGAAAGAAGATGTTGTAGTACTGGAGACTACCGTACCACCAAAGACAACTGAAACCCTAATCAAAACTTGGCTTGAAGAAGAAAGTGGGTTGAGACTGGGTGAATTCTATCTCGCCTATTCTCCTGAAAGAATAATGACTGGATACAGTATATCGCGATTGAAAGAGTTTCCAAAAGTAATTGGAGGAGTTGATGAAGAGAGCGGGAGAAAGACTTATGAGATTTATAGAAAATTCATTCCGAACCTGCATCTCGTTTCATCAGCGAGAATGGCGGAGTTTATCAAGATCATTGAGGGGTGCTACAGGGATGTTAACGTAGCCCTTGCCAATGAGATTTTCAAAATGGCAGAAGAGCTTCAAATTGATTTTTATGAAGCACGTGAGTATGCAAATCATCGCTACTGCCATATCCACCTCCCCTCCACGGGTGTTGGAGGCCATTGTATTCCTGTCTATCCGTGGTTCCTGATAAAGGAGATGGAGAGAAGGGAGAAGTTCGATTATGTGAGATTGCTCAGAGTTGCGAGAGAGGTAAATGATGGAATGGTTGAGTACTGGGCTGAGAAAATTGTATTGAAGTGTCTGGAAATTGATAAACCTCTAAGCGAAATTAAAATATGTGGAAAGGGTATTACTTTCAGAGAGGGCGTAAAGGAGTTGTATCATAGCAGAAATATCGCTCTTGCAGAACTACTGAAAAAGAAGGGGCTGAGAGTTTACGTTTACGATGGAATGTTCAGTAGAGGGGAGATAGAGGCTTTGGGTTTTGAGTTTTTAGAGCCCGAAAAAGCCGATATCGTCTTTAACACATTCAAACTCGTATTTGAGTAGTCGGTGGAAGCATGTGTGGCATTTTTGGCATAGTGGGTGTTGAGGATAGAAGTCTTCTGAGAAAAATGGCCAATATTTTAGAGCATAGGGGGCCAGATGAAAGAGGCTTCCATTTAGATAAAGACATCGGAATCGGTAACGTCAGATTGAAAATAATAGACCTCACAACAGGAAAACAGCCAATATATAATGAAGATAGCAGTATTGTTGTGGTTTACAACGGGGAAATTTACAACTTCAAAGAGTTAAGGGGAGAACTCGAGAAGAGAGGTCATAGATTTTCAACGAATACAGATACGGAGGTTATCGTTCACGCTTATGAGGAGTGGGGTTATGATTGCGTAAACAGATTTAATGGGATGTTTGCCTTCGCTTTGTGGGATACCGAAAACCGAAAACTGTTCATAGCGAGAGATAGAATCGGAATCAAGCCTCTCTATTACGCGATCATCGACAATCAATTTATTTTTGCCTCAGAAATTAAAGCAATTCTACTTCATCCCGATTACAAAAGGATGCTCGATCTTCAAGCATTCCATTATTTTGTGAATCTTAGATATGCGCCAAAGGAGTATACGCTTTTTAAAGATATAAAAAAACTCCTTCCGGCTCATTATCTGGTGGTTAGACTGAAAAAGGGTAGCATAATGGTTGAAAGAAAGACATATTGGAACCCAAAAATAAAACCAATCAATATGTCAGAAGAATATTTTTCATCGAAATTACTTGAAATTCTAAAAAAAGCTGTTAAGAGGCATCTGGTAAGTGATGTGCCATTGGGTGTTTATCTATCCAGTGGAATAGATAGCTCGACGATTGTTGCAATAGCATCACAGGTTAGCGACGAGTCTGTAAAGACGTTTACGATGGTTTTTGGAGACCCCAACGACGAGCATAGAGAAGCAAGAGCTTTGGCGGAGAGATTTGAGACAGATCACACGGAAATTTCTATTGAAGCAAACGGACTCCTAAAGGAGTACCCAAAAATGATATGGTATGCAGATATGCCGAAAAGAAATCTTTATCCCTATTATCTGTCGAAAGCCGTTAAGAAGTACGTTAAGGTAATTCTAACTGGTTTGGGAGGAGATGAACTTTTCGGCGGTTACGACTGGAAGTATCAGTTTGCAAAGGATATTGAAGAGGTTAGGAAAAATCTTACACCTGAGCTTTGTTCTCAGGCTATAGAGAATTGTCGGATGTTAATGGGAATTATATCGTCTTACGGATCGTTGGACGATGTAGAACTGATGAACAAGTTGAAGAAATATTGCTTCCTGAACAGCAATGTCGATCTCTACCTCGCAATTTCAAGTCTGGATGAAGTGTTTTTGGAAGATTACTTAAAGACGAGGATTTACGGAGAAAAGGTGCCCAAAAACCTTAAACCTGTTAAAGGGGTGTTTGCTGAGTATTTTAAGGAAGGTAGATTTTTAGATCAGATACTCCTTGCAGATTATTCAGTAAAGATGGTTGATGATTTTTTACATGTTGATGATACTATGTCCATGGCAAACTCGATTGAGTCGAGGGTACCTTTCCTCGATGCTGAGCTTGTTGACTTTGCCTTCAAAGTACCGAGTCATTTGAAATTTAATGGTAGAACGACTAAATATATCCTTAAGAGAGCTTTGAAAGATATTTTGCCGAAAGATGTGCTGGAGAGGGAAAAGAGAGGATTCGGCGTTGATGTTTTTCTGAGGTTCAGAAGTGAGATAAGAGAATATGCTGAACAACTTCTTCCAGAGGGGAATCTTGTTAAAATAGGTTTGATAAAAAAGGATTATATCGAGAGAGTCATTCGCCACTACCCTCAGCCAGAAATGGCAAAGCACTACACTCTTCTCTGGAACTTGCTGACTTTCGAACTATGGTACGAAATATTTATTAAAAGCGATAGAATAGAGAGACCGAATCTCGACATAGATTCATACATAGGGTGAAAAAATGAGAGTACTTGTATTGGGTGCTGCTGGTTTTGTTGGTAGGAATATAATCAATGCGCTTCAACAAGCAGATATTGATTTTATAGCCTCTGACGTGGTCAATTCTCCTTTTGGTGAAGATGTGGATTACATGAGAATAGACATTACTGATAGAGAAACAGTTTTTGATGCTATGGAGAATGTGGATTATGTATTTCACCTTTCCGCACATCCGCTTCCAGCCTCCATTAAGGATCCAGCAACAGACGCTAAGATAAATATTCTTGGTAGTTTGAATGTGATGGAAGCAGCAAAGGAGAAGGGCGTTAAGAAAATAATCTTTTCTTCAGCTTCCTCAATAATGGGGGATGTGATTCAAAATCCTGTGAGTGAAGAACATCCATGTAAGCCAAAAACACCCTATGCTGTAGCAAAGTTATGCGTTGAACAGTATTTGCGGGTTTATCAGGAGCTCTATGGGTTGAATTATGTTGTGTTCAGGTTTTTTAACGTTTACGGACCTTATCAATATCCAGAAAGTGGCGCTTTGATACCAGTGGTTATGTCAAGAATCATAAGGGGCGAAGAGGTGTTCATCTTTGGTGATGGAAGTATTGCGAGAGATTTTATTTATGTCGGAGATATTGCAGAGTTTTACATAAAGTCCATACAAAAAAATATTAAGAATGAGATATTCAACATGGGAACCGGTAGGCTTACAACAATAAAAAAAATAATTGAATTAATTGCAGAAACTGTTGGAAAAGAGCCTAAAATAATTTATAAGCCTGCAAGACCAGGAGAAATTACTAATTTTAGTGCAGATGTAAGCAAGCTTGAGAAGTTCTTTGGAAAAGTGCCAAGCACATCGCTTGAGGAGGGGCTGAAGAAGACGTATGAATGGTTCGTTAGGGAGGTGTTTGTTTGAGCAGTAGAATATATTTGGCAAGACCATACATCGATGAAAGAGAGCTGGAAGCTGTAAAGAAGGTGCTGGAGTCAAAGTACTTGACAGAAGGACCAATGACTGCAGAGTTCGAAAAGAAGTTTGCAGAATACTGCGAGGCAAAGTACGGAATTGCTACAACTTCTTGTAGCACGGCATTGGAGCTTGCTTTAAGGACTTTGGGGATAGGAAAAGGCGATGAGGTAATCGTGCCGGATTTTACATATCCCGTTACGAGTTTTGTTGTGTCGTTGCTGGGCGCGACACCTGTTTTGGTCGATGTGGATATTAATAGTTACAACGTTACAGCGGAGAAAATTGAGGAGGCTATTACTGGCAGAACAAAGGCAATTATACCTGTATCGCTCTTTGGTAATCCTATTGACGAGGACATATATATGCTGAGGAACGAATATGATGTCTGCATTATAGAAGATGCGGCATGCAGCGCTGGAGCAGTGCTTAACGGAAAGAAAATTGGCTCTCAAGCAGATATGACGAGCTTCTCATTCCATCCCCGAAAGGTTATAACTACTGGCGAGGGTGGGATGATCACAACGAACAATGAAGAGTATGCTGAAAGAGCGAGATCGCTTAAGAGATTTGGCATGAGAAATGTGAATGGACAGACACGATTCGTAGAAGTTGGGACGAATTACAAGATGAGCGATATTCTGGCAGCGATAGGACTCGTTCAGCTTGAGAAAATTGAGGAAATAATTAAAGATAGGATAGAGAAGGCGAAAATATATACCGAGCTGTTGGAAAAAGTTGAAGGGATTAGACCTCCTGAAATGAGACCAAATAAAAGGCACACCTTCCAGAGTTATGTTTGTTATGTTGAAAGAGATGGGTTGAGGGACAAGATCCGACAGGAACTGGCGAAAAAGAGTATTGAAACGCAGATTGGTACTTACTGCTTGCATTTGGAGCCGGCTTTCAGGGATGTGAAAAGGGTTGGCAACTTGGAGAACTCGGAGAAGTTGTACTATAACCTTGTAACGCTACCTCTGCATCATGAGCTAACGTTGGAGCAGCAGGAGATGATTTGCAAGACTATTGAGAAGTGCTTAAAGTAGTCGGATATCATTAGTTGTGATTATTGTAGTTTATTGGGGGGAAGATATAGATGGGGGAAGTAGATGTAATTGATAATTTTAGTCAACTAGAAAATTACGAGGTCTTGATAATTAATTCAAAAGTGGGAATGTTTTACCATTCTCGGAAATATTTAGAATTTTTAAATTCATTTATCAATGCAGAACCGCTTTTTCTGATTTATCGTGAAAAACAAAAAATTTTAGGAATTCTACCATCATTTGTAAAGTACAGCAAATTAGGCAATGTCTTGAACTCCCTTCCATTTTTTGGAAGCCACGGCGGTGTTGTAGCAAAAGAAGATGATGGACTGATAAAAAGGTTAATGCTTGCTTACCTGAGGGAAGAAGTACTCCCAAGCTATGAAATCGACGCTTCTACAATAATTACGACGCCTTTTGAGAGTCACCTGAAAATCTACAGAGAAGTACTAAATCCAGATTACATGGATTTTAGGATAGGACAGATTGTGAGATTATTGATCGAGCCAGATGAAGAGAAACTGATGATGTCTTTTGAGAGCAGATGCAGAAGGGCTATAAGGAAAGCAATCAAAAATAAGGTTTCGGTTGAAGTTTTAGAAGAATATGACGATAACATAATTGAAAGGATTTACGAAATTCATGTAGAGAACATGACAAGCATAAACGGATTACCAAAGCCAAAAGAATTTTTTTATAATATAGATAAATTTTTCGATATTCATGAAGACTACGATATCTATATCGCAAAATACCAAGACGACATGATTGGGGCACTACTTGTGTTTTATTATAAGAACTTTGTGGAATACTACATACCGGCTGTAGATGTGAATTTCAGATCCCTTAATCCAACAAACCTAATCGTGTTTAGGGCCATGCTGAATGCGATTAAAAGAGGATTTAAGTACTGGAACTTTGGTGGCACATGGCAAACGCAGGGTGGAGTTTACAGATTCAAGAGGAGTTTTGGAGCAAGAGACTTTAAATACCGCTACTTTATAAACATCGCTTCTGATATACCGGAATTTATGAAACTAAGACCTGATGAAATCAGTGAAATATATAAATGGTTCTATGTTGCACCGTTTAATGTACTTGAGGGGAGGGGGAGAGCTGATGCACGAAGACAGCAAAAACAATAAGGTTGTAATATTCGGCACGGGAAGTTTTGCAGAAGTTGCACATTTTTATCTAACGAAAGATAGTGCCTATGAGGTTGTTGCGTTTACTGTCGATAGAGGCTTTATAAAGGAAGATAGAAAATTTGGTTTACCAGTTGTACCTTTTGAAGAAGTTGAAAAACTTTACCCCCCAGATAAACACAAGATGTTTGTGGCAATAGGCTACAACAAACTCAATAAAATAAGAATGAAGAAGTATTATGAAGCTAAGGAAAAGGGTTACGAGCTTATTACTTACGTATGCTCAAAAGCAATTGTCTGGGATAATGTGGAAATTGGAGACAACTGTTTCATTTTTGAGGCTAATGTAATTCAGCCCTTCGTGAAAATCGGTAACAACGTGATAATCTGGAGTGGAAATCATATTGGACACCATACCATAATCGAAGACCATTGCTTTATTGCATCCCATGCTGTGATTTCTGGACATGTCAGAATAGGCAAATACTGTTTTATTGGAGTAAACGCAACGATAAGAGATGAAGCGAGGATAGTAGATAATTGTATAATAGGAGCTGGAGCATTAGTCGTTAAAGACATCGAAGAAAGTGGTGTATATACTGGTCATCCAACCAAATTAACCAGAAAGCTTAGAGATGACGAAATAGGAGGTGTTTAGATGAAATGGAGAAAGCTCGGATTAGTCTTCTGCCCTAATGGTGAATTATGGTGGATGCAAACTCATGCGTCTTTGCCGACCGTTGATAGAGTTGGTGAATACTTGTATAGAATATATTTTGCATCGAGAGATGAAAATAATAGATCAAGAGTTGGTTACGTTGAAATAGATATAAGAGAACCCAATAAGATACTATCACTTGCAGATGAGTCAGTATTAGATACTGGAGAATTCGGTGATTTTGACTATTACGGAGTGTATCCTTCGTCCATTGTTAATTACAACAGAAAAAAATATCTATATTATATCGGGTGGGATAAAGGATACGAAATCTGGAGGGCATTTATTGGGTTGGCCATAAGTAAGGATGGAGGAGAGACGTTTAGAAAAATCTCTAAAACACCTATAATCGATAGGCATGAAATAGATCCTTATCTTTGCACATCCCCATTTGTTATGCATGATGAGAATAAATGGAAAATGTGGTACACTTCAGGGATAAAATGGGAAAAAATTGATGGTAAACCAAGACCGAAGTATTTGATAAAATACGCTGAGTCCAGTGATGGCATAAAATGGGTCAGGAAAAATACCATTTGTGTAAACTTTAAATATGAAGACGAGTGGGCGATAGCTCGACCGTGCGTTATAAAAGAGAATGGTATCTACAAGATGTGGTATTCTTACACCATCGGAGACAGAGGTTACAGAATTGGTTATGCTGAATCAAAAGACGGAGTCAACTGGGAAAGGAAAGATGATTTAGCCAGATTAGATGTCTCAGAAAGTGGTTGGGATTCAGAGATGGTTTGCTATCCATATGTTTTCATTCACAATGGTGTAAAATATATATTGTATAATGGAAACAGATTTGGGAAAACTGGATTTGGATTAGCAGTGATGGAGGAATGACAATTGAAAGTGATTGATGTCCACACTCATATAACTCATAGTGGAAGATGGTTTGATACGAAATATGATGCATCGGTTAGTAGATTACTAAAAGAAATGGAAGAGGCAGGTATAGAAAAAGTCGTATTGTTGCCAATAGTTCCATATATTTCAAACGAATTCATATACAGGGTGTGTAATGAGTATCCTGACAAATTCGTGGGTTTTGCGTCGGTAGAGCCTCTAAAAGTTAAAGCGGTTGAAGAACTTGAAAAAGCTGTAGTAAGGTATGAACTGAGAGGGTTAAAACTTCATCCAAGACTTCAGATGTTCAGACCCAACGATGATCGACTGTTTAAACTATATAAAAAGGCCGAAGAACTGGAAATACCTATTATTTTTGATTGTATACTAAATAGACCAACGCCATTAAGAGATCAATTGCCGATTCTGTACGACGATGTGGCGAGGGTTATACCAGATACTCCGATAATCCTTGCTCATATGGGTGGTTTTAGGTTTTTAGATATTCTTGCAGTTGCTAATAAGAACAAGAACATCTATATCGATACATCAATAACGCTCGAATATTTTTGTGGATCACCGTTTCAAGAACAGATTAAGTTCGTTTTGGAAAAAATCGGGTATGATAGAGTGATATATGGTTCCGATTTTCCTGAAAGAAATTTAACGGATTCGTTAACGAGAGCAAAAAAGATGTTTTCTGAATTCGGTATGGAAGAAGGAGTCATGGGTAGGGTATTCAGCTCCAATATTTCGAAAATTTTAGCTTTATAGGGTGAAAAAATGGATAAAATCAACATACTACATACCATTAATAACCTCCAAGTCGGTGGTTCTGAAAAGTTTCTCGTTAATTTGGTTAATGCAATGGATGATAGTAGGTTTACTAACTATATAACCTATGGCGGTGATTCTACTTTACTAAACGAATTTAAATATAATATTAGGGTCATCAAAATTTATGAAAGTACTTTATCTTTTACACCAAAATCATTATATCTCATACCACGTTTTGTAGATGTCATACGCAAATACAATATTGATGTCGTACATGCACATTTATTTGATTCGGGACTTCTTACATCAATTGCAGCAAAACTAAATAAAACTCCCGTAATTTACCATGTTCCAGGATTACTTGAAACACAAACAAAAAAGCAGAAAATAATATCGAGAATGCCTATTTTCAGAAAATTGATAAACGAGTTGTATAGTGTGTACATAGCCGGCCAGAAGTATTCAGTACAGGAACTGATAAATAGATGGCATGTCCCTGAAGATAAAATAAAAATTATCCATCACGGAATAGACATCGAACGGTTCAACCCCTGCTTAAAAGATCTAAGAGATGAGTTTAACATAGATCCGGGAACACCAGTTTTAGGATTTGTTGGTAGATTGCATCCAGAAAAAGGTATTCCAGATATGCTAAGGATATTTAAAGAAGTTAGGAAGCAAATCAATTCGAAATTGATTATTGTCGGTGATGGTGAACACAGGACAAAGTATGAGCAATTAGCTATAAAGTTTGGTATAGATAATGACGTAAATTTTACGGGATTCAGAAATGATATACCGGAGGTTATGAAGACATTTGATGTGTACTTCCAAACGACACATGCTCCTCTCATAGGCACAACTGTTCTCGAAGCAATGGCCGTCGGAAAGCCAATAATTACACTTGCAAGAAATGAAGAGGAGGTGAAAATGGCAATGGAAACGGTAAAACCTGGTGTTAACGGTATAATTATTCCTCCAGATGAAAAAAGAGCTGCTGAGATGATCTGTGAACTGCTAAGGGATAAAGACAGATTAGAAGAGATGGGAAAAGAGTCGAGGAAAATAGTGGAGGAGAAGTTTGATTTTAGGGATACTGTTAAGAAATTAGAGAGATTGTACATTGAGCTTGTGAATTCTAGAAAGAGAGCATAACATATAGAGTATCAGACAAAACATTTTTAACCAACATCTTCGTACCAAACACATGGGACGAAAACCTGAAAAAGAAGTAGTCAAATGGCTAAGCTTAGAAGAACTGAACGAAGAGATAAAAAAGAGAAAAATCTGCTCAGAAATCTTAAGGAAACTCTTCTTCATCAAAGAGCTATACAAAGGAGCAACAGTTCCTCAGGCAGCGAAGGAAGTTGGAGTTAGCAAGGTTGTAGGCTACATCTGGCTTGAAAGGTGGAACGAGAAAGGATTGGAGGGCTTAAAGCCCAACTACGGAGGAGGAAGACCTTCGGAATTAAGCGATGAGCAAACGGAGGAGTTGAAGGCAATTCTGAAGGAGAGAGACGACTGGACAACAAAAGAGGTGAGAGAGCTCATCAAGGAAAATTTCGGAGTAGAGTACAGCTTAAGACACGTGAGCAGACTGCTGAAATCCTTCGGAATGAAATACGCAAAACCCTACCAGAAAGATTACAGAAGGCCTGAAAATGCTGAGGAAGAGCTTAAAAAAACTCAGTGAACTTGAAGTTGATTTTGATAGCTGCGTAATAGGATTTCTGGATGAAACCTCGCCTCAGCTCAATGCAAACACTCAAAGGTTGTGGTCCTTCAATAAACCATTGGTAAAGAAGAACACTGCGAAAATGAGAGCCAACACGTTCGGTTTCTATGCGATAAATGGAGAGAGTGTGGTGGATTTCAAGGAGAATTCTAAAAAGGAAGCAGTTTGCGACTTTCTTGAGAAGATAAGAGAGAAGAATCCGGATAAAACCATAGTGATTATTCTGGATAACTTCAAGTCGCATTGGGCAAGAAAAACAAGGAAGAAGGCAAAAAAGCTTGGCATGGTTCTGGTTTATCTGCCTCCCTATTCTCCTGACTTGAACCCTATTGAGCAGATCTGGAGAGGAATAAAGAGAGTTTTGTCTCCTTTTCTCATTAAAACATTGGAAGAGCTAAAGGAAGTAATTTCGGATAGCTTTTACCAGTTAACTCGGAAGAAGAGTTTTATTGAGAAGTGGATTAGAAAGTTTTTGAGTTTTGGTTAAGTTGGTTATGTCGAACACCATATGCAAAAGACTTAATAAAAGACTAAGTGCTCTGTTATGAGGGGGAAGAGCTGTAATTGTGAGTGAGGGGTTAACATGAGCGATAAACTAGACATCGGGGTAGTCTGCTACAAGTTACAAGGGGTAGGTCCGAGAAACAGGACGAAAAATTTGGTGCAAGGTATTGCTAAATACACTGATCACAGGGTTCATTTGATTACTGCCGATGATTATATCTTCGAAAATGATAATGTTAAAGTTTATCCGTTGAATATTCGCTCAATAGGAAAAATAAAGAAGATTTTGAAGAATGCCGATGTCGTTCATGTTCCAGTGAATGTATATCAGGCCATATTCGTAAGAAGCATTTACAAAGGTCCTCTGGTTGTTGGAACTGGAATACAGTATGACGCTTTACATAGAGCGATGCTTAAGAAGTTCGTAAATCCTGAATATGTAATTGAGCTTAATAGGCAAAGTATGATTGTTTGCAGAAAACTTGGTCTGGACTCTAATTACATATATCCAGCAATAGATGTCGAAAAATTTAGACCATTTCCTGAAGAAGAAATTGCAAGAATCAAAGAAAGTCTCGGAATCCCGCTAAATAGTAAGGTGATTTTGTTTGTAGGAAAATTAAATAAATTTAAGGGATTTGATATATTCTATAGATTGGTATTAGAATTAAATCGTAAAATGAAACATAAGTTCTTCTTTTTGGTAATAGGTGAAGGAGAACTGAAATATTTAGTTGATAATGCAAATTTAGATAATGTGCTTGTCTTAGGGTTTCAGAAAAATGATGATCTGTCTATATATTATAATATAGCTGATGTGACGATTGTCCCAAGTATCAGCGAGAGTTTTTCTTTTGTGGCGCTGGAATCTGCAGCTTGTGGAACTCCAGTAATTACTACTGCAAAAGGAGCTATAGAATGGATCTTCAAAGAAAAAAATATCTATATTTGGGCTAACAGAGAGATTAATGACATAATTAAAAAGTTAGAAAATCTCCTGGAAGACTCTAGCCTTTACAGAAAGCAAATAGGAAAAGCTCTCGATTTCATAAGAAGAGAAGGTCTGACTTTAGATATGTTTGTTAAAAAACATATCGATATTTATAAAAGTGCTATTGAAAAATTTTATAAAAATTGAAATATTAAATAAATGTTAGATTATAAAAATTTTGATACTTGAACCTGTTAACTTCTGAACAAACTCTTCAAAAATTCGAAGTCCTCTATCCTAACGCCTCTTATAATAACCAAAACAAAGAAATAAAAGATCAGAGCAACTATAACCTCAGAGACTCCAGTCAAAAGATTTTCAGATGTCGGAAGTGTAAATAAGAATAATATCATAAGAAACGAGGAAATCAATGGCTTTGAAATCGAACCAATTTTTGGATTTATCCCTAAAGTTTTTGTTTGAGCAAAAATATCGACCAGTTGTAGTTCCCGTCTTCAATGCTCTCCTGGAAAGCTCGTAAGCTTTCAAACTTTGCTTTTTCAAAAATTCGATCTCTTCAATCATTCCATATCGCAGATCCCTTAAATAACACTTAATTGTTTTGTTCTACTGGAAGTCCTGACATCTATTTCTCCAGATTTCGTGGTTGTTTAAAGACGCACTTATCCCGATCGCTCTTCTACTCTTTTGCCAACTACGACTTTGAAACCGTCTTTTCTCAACTTCCAAAAGTTGCGAAACTTATCGAAAAGCTTCGAAACGTTGTGGTGAAGAAAGAGACGATTAAACAGTTTATAGATCCACAGAATGCAATTGCAGAGGAGATAAAGGTCGAAGATTACGACAGATTTGTAAGACCGATCGACAATTATAGGCAATCTCTTATGGTAAACCAGTTGAGCAAATGATTCAAGTCGGCTTAAAAATGCTTGAAAACGAGGTTGAGAAAATTAAAGCCGAGTTGGGTGATGAGCTAATACTGAATCGAGATAGACTAAATTTAAGCTCTATCAAGCTCCTCAGGGATTTTTCTTTGGAAACATCTTTTCGAGGGGTTTAAACGCGCTATTTTAAAACAGTTCGCAATCTAATTTTTTCAAGTTCCCCCTTCAGTAAGCGTCAGCATCGGATTCAGAGATTTTAGAATTTTCACCGAAGACGAATATTAGAGTATCAGACAAAACATTTTTAACCAACATCTTCGTACCAAACACATGGGACGAAAACCTGAAAAAGAAGTAGTCAAATGGCTAAGCTTAGAAGAACTGAACGAAGAGATAAAAAAGAG
>Ga0256830_1002040_pt1 | contig 13686 bp, 9 predicted proteins | sample 128326metaG_FD_190537 | JGI IMG/M metagenome (GOLD analysis project Ga0256830, IMG submission 190537) | Hydrothermal vent microbial communities from Lau Basin, Pacific Ocean - 128-326 | ecosystem: Environmental > Aquatic > Marine > Hydrothermal vents | place: Pacific Ocean: Lau Basin | collected...
AAACTCTCCGGTGAGAATGTTGCGAAGCTTGGCTCGCACCAGTGTAGCGGACCCCCGCGCGGAGGGAGTGTGCAAGGTGTGAGAGATGACGGCCATCGGTTTTCCGTCCAAAAGGATCCGCATATTTTTTTTGAAATCCGCAGTCGTCGGCATATGTCTCTCACCAGCGTCTCGTCGAAGGGTATGAGCGCATGAGTATGGCCCGTCTTCCCGCGTTCGGCAGCCTCCTAGGGCCTCGATTTCGGACAAAGCGTCCGTGTTCTCGCAAGGGTCGGCCGATTCGACGACGCTCATCATATCCGCAGCGGCACGTTCTCTTACATCTTCTTCCGTTTCGGCCTTGGCACTCGGCTTGCATTTTGGGGGGCGAGGAGGCGAGACTGCCATGATGACTTGGAAGCGAAATGACAGTGAACTCAACCACGACGATCACACGCAGCAGGCCGCGAAATTCCGTAGCGCACTACCGGTTGCATTCATCCTGCTCGCGGTATGCGTCGGCCTGCCGGTTTCGGCAGCCGCCGGGCCCATCACCGAAAACCTCGACGCGCCGATCGTGATCGGGAATACCGCCTTCGAGCCGGGAACCCTGGTTCTCGCCCCGGCAACGGTGGGGAACGTGCAATCCGTGATGATCGACGGCCGGCAGGTTGCCACCGTCTTCCGTCACGCTGCCGACCGTGTTCCGGCGGCTGCGGTCGCGCGCTTCGTATTTCGCGCCGACGAGCAAGGGAACCTCCACCTCGTCGGTCTGCGCTGGAGCGATCCGCAGACGGGGCGCACCGAAGAACGCCATTTTCGTATCGCGGCGGTGGCGAGCGCATCGTCCCGCGACGAAAGCGCGCGGCGCGGGCGAGTCGATGTCGCCACGCTCCGTCCCTGAATCGGATCGTCGAAGAAAAGCGCCACCTAGGCCCATCGGTCCCCGCCGATGGGCCTTTCCGCTTTTCTGCCCGCCACTATATATAGTCACGGGTCGCGCAGGGTGTGCGGCGGCGGTGTTGCCAAGCGCGCGGACTCTCGCTAAAGTCTCGTTTCTCCGGAGTTTCGAGACGAGTTCGGCAAGCGATGAGCGCGAGGGTGTCGCGGGGCGGGGCCTGCAGAGCTTTCGTGTGAGTTTCGCTTTTCCCCTCGAATCTTACCCAACCCAGGAAGAACCCGTGGCGACAAAAAAGAGCAGAAACACCTCGGCGAGCAAGAGTCGGTCCAAAAAGCCCGCTGAGAATCTCAGCCTTCTCGCAAACGTCAATGCCCAGTTCGACCAGGCGGCTCAGCACATCAAGTTGCCCCAGGGCCTCGTCGATCAGATCAAGGTCTGCAACAACGTCTACTTCATCCAGTTCCCGGTGAAGATAGGGAAAGGCTATCGATTCTTCTATGGTTGGCGTGCGGAACACAGCCACCACAAGAAACCTCTGAAGGGCGGCATTCGCTATTCGTCGAAGGTCAGCCAGGAAGAAGTGATGGCTTTGGCCGCCTTGATGACCTACAAGTGCGCGATCGTGAACGTTCCCTTCGGTGGTTCGAAGGGCGGTGTCTGTGTGCGACCTCGCGACATGAAGGTCGAGGAACTCGAGCGCATCACGCGTCGCTATACCGCGGAACTGATCTCCAAGCAATTCATCGGACCGGGCATCAACGTTCCGGCACCCGACTACGGCACCGGCGAACGCGAGATGGCTTGGATCGCCGATACCTACGATCGCTTCAACCCCGCGGGTGTGGACAACATGGCTTGCGTGACCGGAAAGCCGGTGGCGCAGGGCGGGATTCGAGGTCGGGCGGCGGCGACGGGACGCGGCGTCGTCTACGGCTTACGAGAGATGTTTCGCCACAAGCGTGACGTGCAAGACGTCGGTCTGAGCTGCGGCCTCGGCGGCAAGCGGATCTCCATTCAGGGTTTCGGCAACGTCGGCTATCACGCCGCGAGGATTCTCCAGCTTGAAGACGACGCGAAAATCGTTTCGGTCGGTGAATGGGATGGGACCGTGCACAACCCCGATGGCATCGACGTCGCGGCGCTTTTCGCGTACCGCAAGCGCCATGGGGGTGTGCAGGGATTTCCCGGGGGCACCGTTTCCGACAACGGAAAGGATTGCCTCGAAGCGGCCTGCGACGTGTTGATTCCGGCAGCGCTCGAAAACCAAGTCGCGCGCGCCAACATGAAGAAGGTCAAGGCGCGGGTCATCGCGGAGGCTGCCAACGGTCCACTGACCGAAGAGGCCGATGCCTACCTCAGCGGGAAGGGGGTCAAGATCATTCCCGACGTCTACCTCAATGCCGGAGGCGTGACGGTTTCATATTTCGAGTGGAACAAGAACCTCTCGCATATGCGCCCCGGACGCCTTCAAAAACGTCTCGATGAAGCGAAGGCGGAGGCCTTTCTCGCGGCGACCGAGGCTCTCGTGGGCAAGAAGGTCCCCGACAACGTTCGCAGGATTCTGCTGCGCGGTGCCGACGAGGAAGATCTCGTCAACTCCGGCCTCGAAGAGACGATGATCACCGCGTACAACGAGATTCGAGATATTTTCAACCGTAAGAAGGCGATCGCAGATCTGCGAACTGCGGCCTATGCGCTGGCGATCGAGAAGGTCGGTCAGTCCTACCTCGACATGGGGATTTTCCCCTGATGCAAGCGGCTTTTCGGGCATTCATGAGTCGAATCATCGACTACGCGGGGCTGTTTCCTCCGGCATCGCTCTCGCTCGAACCGGCCGTTCGCAACTATGCGAAGTACCGTTCGAGCCAAGAGGCCTGGATGCTCTCTCGCTTCATCTGCCCCGTAAGCAGGCTGAACGAGCTTGATCCTCTCATTGCCGAGTTGTTCTCTGCGGACGAGCCGTTGCCGCTGTCGGTGCTCGGCCGCGCCGTCGAAGGTGCTCACGAACTCATCGTTTCGCTCGAAGAAGACGTGGAGTCGTTGGATCGATTCAGGGAGAAGCATTCCCCGAAGGTGGCGATCGATGCCTTCGAATTCACCCTTCCGGACGACGTCGGCCGTCTCGGCTCGGTGGATTTGCAGGAGATCCTTGCGCGAGTGTCGGCGGTCCTGGTGGATCGCGCGCAACTGAGGACATCGCTCGAAGCTCGTTGGAGCAACGTCGGAGAGTCGAGCGTTCGAACGGTGATCGACGCCTTGGCGACGTTGCCCGCGGCGCAGCGCGACGACGGAATGATTTCATTCAAGCTGCGTTGCGGCGGCGTCGTGCCGGCTGCATTTCCTAGCGTGCCGCTCGTCGCCCGAACCTTGCGATACAGTCGTACTCGTGGCCTAGCTTGCAAGTTCACGGCCGGTCTGCATCATCCGCTCAGACGTTTCGACGATTCCGTCGAAACCAGAATGCATGGTTTTTTCAATGTCTTCGGAGCAGCGGTGCTGACTCATGCGTGTGATCTCGAAGTCTCTTCGATCGAGCGTATTCTGCTCGAAGAAGATCCTGCTGCATTTTCGTTTTCAGATGAAGGGTTTTCGTATTCGAAGTGGAATGCGAGCGTCGACGAGATCAAGCAAGCGAGACGCGCTGTTGCGCTTTCTTTCGGGAGTTGTTCTTTCGACGAACCGCGAGAAGATCTCGCATGCTTGGGTTATCTCTAGCTAGCCGACTTTTCGTCGTCGGTCCCTTTGCTCGTTGGTGAGGCCAAGACTATGTCTGCAACCACGGATCCGCGTATCAAGTCGTTCATCGATGTTCCTTCAGGTCATGCATTCCCGATTCAGAACCTACCCTACGGCGTTTTCAAACGGCGAGATGAAGAAGATCATCGGGCACGCATCGGCGTAGCGATCGGCGATTGGGTGCTCGACCTCGCGTGCTTGGAAGCTAGGGGATTCTTCGACGGACCTCAATTGAGAGGTTGCAAGGTTTTCTCTCAGTCGACCCTCAACGCCTTCATGGCGCTCGGCCGGTCCGCGTGGACGGAGGCTCGCGAGCGCATCTCGTTTCTGCTCAGAGAAGATACGCCGCTGTTGCGTGACGACGCCGGGCTCCGCGAGGAAGCGGTGCTTCCGGCGGCGGATCTGACCATGCTGCTTCCGGCGACGATCGGCGACTACACGGATTTCTACTCCTCGAGGGAGCACGCGACCAACGTCGGGATCATGTTTCGCGGCAAAGAAAACGCCTTGATGCCCAATTGGCTGCATATTCCGGTGGGCTATCACGGGCGCGCTTCTTCGGTCGTGGTCAGCGGTACGGATTTTCGACGACCGATGGGGCAGACCAAGAGCGATGGTGCCGCCGCACCGACCTTCGGCCCGTCGCGCTTGATGGATTTCGAAGTGGAAATGGGGTTCTTCGTAGGTCCGGGCACGGAATTGGGAGAGACGATTCCGGTCGAGCGGGCGCGAGATCATGTTTTCGGAATGGTCTTGCTCAACGACTGGTCGGCACGGGATATTCAGAAATGGGAATACGTCCCGCTCGGGCCTTTCTTGGGCAAGAATTTCTGTACGACGATCTCTCCATGGGTGGTCACCATGGATGCGCTCGAGCCGTTTCGATGCGCAGGGCCCGCGCAAGACCCCGCGCCACTACCTTATCTTCGAGGCGCCGGCGATCAGGCCTTCGACATTCGCCTCGACGTCTATTTGGAGGCGGAAGGGCTCGATGAGCCGCATCGTCTCGCTTCGAGCAACTTCAAGACGATGTATTGGAATATCTGCCAGCAACTCGCGCACCACACGGTCGGCGGATGCAACGTCAAGCCGGGCGATCTGATGGGTTCGGGCACGATCAGCGGCGACACGCCCGATTCACGAGGGAGCATGCTCGAGCTGAGTTGGCGTGGTACGGAGCCCGTTCAGCTTCCCAATGGAGAGCAGCGGAAGTTTCTACTAGACGGCGATCGCGTGATCATGGAGGGTTGGTGCGAAGGCAACGGCTATCGTATCGGCTTTGGTCAGGCGAGCGGGAAGATTTTGCCGGCTGATGATTGAGGCCTCCGGATACGGTCTTTTGCTATAGACTGCGATGCATGAGAACGATGCGCTCGAACCTTCGGGGCTTCCTGCTCGTCATCGCTTTATCGGTTTGTGGACTCCCGCTCGCTTCTGCGGAGACCGCCGCTTTTTCGCGCACGACGGCGGAAGGGCAGCGGCAGCTCTTGCTCAAAGTCGATCCGCCGAGCGGGCGTGCGCTCTTACGGCTCGAGATCGATCTCGGAAAGAAGGCAGCGAAGAAAGCCGAAGTGATCGGAGCGCCCGAGGGATGGAGCGCTCGAGTCGACGGTCGCAACCTCATCTTGACGCCATCGGCGACGGGCGAATCGACTTCCGCTTCGTTCGCTTTCAAGATTCGAATCGATCGAGGCCAAGTTCCGGGCAAGATTTCGCTCACCGCCGCTGACGAGGCCGGTCCTTGGCTTTCTCGCGAGCGTTTCACCGTGGCGAATCTGCCCGCACCGTCGTTGCGCAAGAGCACGCTAGGGCTCCTGGTTTTTCCTCCGAGAGTTCATCCCGGGGAGACGATTCGGCTTCGCCTGCTCGATCCCGCGGCCTTTCCCGCAGGAAGCAGATGGACGGTCGCCGGGGTCGAGGCCGTGCCGCTTGCCGGCGGTCGCAGCATCGAGGTGACTTTGCCGGCCGACTTGATGCCCGGATCGCCCTTGGAACTTTCTTGCAGCGATCCTTGGGGCGAGGTGCTTCTGTCGGTTCGAGGCATCGAGGGAGTGGAGATCGCGGCGGCGCGTCCTCGCCATGAAGTGCCGCGTTTGCTCGGTGCGACCTCGCTCGTCGTCATCGGCTCGTCGCTCTGCGTCTGTGGCTATTTTCCGGATGAAGCATCTTGGCGCGGGGTGAAGATCGACGGCCGTCCGGCCGGCAAGCCCTTTTCGGCATCGACGTCCATGTTGATGTTGCCGATCGAGGCCGACTTCGCCCCCGGGGAACATGTGATCAGCGGGGATGGCGCACTAGGATTCCCGGCGGACGACCGTGTGGACTTTACCGCCATCCGCATCATCGGCTTACTTGATCAAGACAAGCTGTGGAAGAAGCAGAGCACGGATCTGAGGCTGACGATCGAAGGAAGCCGAGAGCCCTTGGATTTTCGCCTGATCAATCGCGTTCCCCATGTCGTTTCTCTCGATGGCGGCAACGACCAGCACGCGAGTTCGAGCGGCGGGTCTCCGAACGTGCTTGAGCGGCGGGTCGATGCCATCGAGAAGGGCCAAAGCATCATCGACTACGAATTGCTCGGTATCGAGCCATGCCCTTGTGGCGCGGCTCCCGAGACGTCGGAGCGAACGGCTCGAGAAGAGCCCGGCGAAGAACACGCGGAAAGGCAGGATACGTCTTCTGTAGTGACGAAGGAAGAAGACCTCGGTCCGCCACCGAGCGCGGACGGTCCCTGCGAATGGACGAAGTTGCGATTCGAGGCCTTGGCGAACGCCTTCCCGCTGCCCGATCTCGACGAGCTCTGTTCTTCGACCAAGGTCTGTATCGATGCGCGACGCAAGGAACATGATGAAAAAAAGGCCAAGGCGAAACGTGCCGAGGCGAAGAAGAAGTACGAACGCGCGAAGCGCCGTGCGAAGCGGTTCAACGACTACATGAACTCCGGTCTATCGGCGAAGAATGTGGCGCGTTTTCCCGATCTCGGTCCGCACTACCGGCGGGTGACCAAGAAGAACGCAGCCGACGAGGCTGAGGCGAAGAGAGCCTTCGAGCAGGCTTCCGCCGGTGCCGAGCGTGCCGCAAAGCAGGTCGCGGCCGCGAAGCGGGCTTGCGCGAAAGCCCGGACTGCGATCGATGCGCAGATCGCCCGACTCACGTCCCTGTTGGGAAAGTGGGAGAACTACAAGGCGGATCTGGCCCGCTGCACCGACTGTGATTCCTTGCAGGTCCTGCTCGGCAAGCTCCGCGAGGCGTTGGCTAGGCTCAAAGCTGCGCGCAAGCGTTGCGAGAAAGGTGCCACGGCAAAAGAGCGTGAAGATGTCGAGGCGGCCCAAAAGGTGCATCAGCAGGCATCGCACAAGGCCGGTCGGTCGGCGGCGAAGCACGGAGAAAAGCAACGCGCCTGCGCCGAGCAGGAAGCTCGCGTTCGGCAGGAGTATCGACGATGTTTCGAGGACGCGCTCGACGGAAACGACTATGTTTCCGGCAAGCGCGAACGCGGCTACGGACATCGCCGCAGCGTGCGCACGGGCGTAGGAGGCGAGAAGCTCGGGCCGGTGTGGTTCGCCTCATCGGATGATGCATTGCGTTTCCGGCGAGAACTCAAAGATTGCCTGCGCGCTCGGGAGAACGGCCGAAGCACTCGCCCGAATACCTTGAGCCGTCGCCGGGAACTAGCGAAGTGTCGCCGCGCGGAAGGTCGCGCGCGAGAGAGTGCGGAGCGCGACGGCCGCCGTGCGCGCGATGCCGAAGCCGAATTGAGACGTGCCCAGGCCGCGCTCGAAAAGGCCGGGCAGGACTTCGCATCCTGGGATCGGCTCGAGGCGGCTCTGGCTTCTTGGATCGACTTCTTGGGGAACGTCCAAAAAGAGTGCGCGCAAAACAAGAAACGTTGCGACGAGGTACGCAAAGAAGGCAAGGGTGCGGTGGAAGGCGTCACCATCGCTTGCGAGCCGAATCTCTTGCGTTCGAACGCCGATCGCTCACGTCAACGTGCCGACAGCGCTCTCTCTCGCATGAATGCGCTGACGCGGGTGGGCTGTTCGAGCGGGCGTGCCGGCGCCTACGGTGCTCGACGTTCAGCCGAGGCCATCACCGGCAAGGGCGGGGCGGCCTCGCGTGCGGCCCGCGCGCTAGAGCAGCGCGACGAAGCGCTCGAGAAGGCGGATCGACTGCTCGCCGAGGGCCGATGCGAGGCCGCTGAGGCGGCCTATCGCCGCGCGCTTCGTGCGGCGAAAAATGCAGCGCGTGCGTGCGAAGAGGGTGTGCGCCATCAAAAGGCCGCGCAGGCCGATGCCGCACGGGCAGAACGAGAAGCGTCGGCATGTGAGAGCCTCGAGAATCAGCGAGCCGAAGTCGAGCGTGAGCGCCGGGTCGCGGCCGAGCGAATCGCCGCCGAGGCCGAGTCACGGCGGCGGGCCGCCGCCCAAGCAGCCGCCGAGCGGCGCGCACGCGAAGCCGAGAGCTGCGCAGAGAAGTTCAAGACATGGGTGAGAAAGCATCTCGACGAGGAGAAGGCTGAAGGTGTCGTCAAGCAGCTCGATACTCTCGCACAGCGCAGCATCGAGACCGCCGCCGCCGGCGGCCAAGGCGTTGCCGATGCCGCCGGTAAGGCAGTGCGCGGGGCGAGCACCCGCACTTCCGTGGCGACCGGCGTCGCGTCGGGCCTGTTGAATCTCGGCTCGTCTCTTTTCTATTCCTGGGTGCAGTCGGAGCTCACCGAGGCCGTCGTTCGCATCGGAACTCGCGTCGATCGAAAATACATCCAGATCGACCTGATGAATGCCCGCGGTCGCTGTGGAGAGATCAAGAAATCGGGAGTGACGTATTTCTGGCTGCGTATCGGCCGGAAGTTCAGAGTATTCAAGATCTCTTCGACCGCAGGATTTCAATTCCTCGGTGATCTGGAGGCGATGTGATGAAGGCAGTGAGAGGAGTCGTTCTGCTCGTGTGCATCTTCGGGGCGGCACTCCGGCCGGCGCTGTCGGAGAGTGAGGCGGCCGATTCTCTCGACTTGTCGGTTGTCGTGCTCGACTCGGGAGAGGTTCACCGCGTGGAAGTCGTCGGTTTTTCCGACGCGATGATCGACTCCGTCGAAGATGCGATCGATCGCGCCGAGTCGCCGGCACTTCCGGAAGCCGTCCTGACCATCGTTCCTGCGGAAGGAGAGGCCGTCGTCGTCGTGATGCGCTGGGAGGAAAGCACATCGACACTGGCGGTGGAAGTCGATGCGTTGCAGGCGCCTTTCTTGCTCACTGCGATCATGAGTTGGCCCGGCCGAGACGTGGTGGCCATACCCGCCGAAGGCATGCGAGAATTTCCTACGCCCTGACCCGGCCGCCGAAAGACCGCGCTCTCCGAAGTCTGAGTTCCAAGCGGAGTGGATGGAGTTCGAAAGATGAATCATCGACTGAAGATCGACCCGGATATTCGCCGCGCGCACACTCCATCCGCAGAGTTCTATCGGTCGCGGGAGATCTACGAAAGGCAGATCGATGCGATCTTTGCACGCTCGTGGCAGCTCATGCCGCCGGATGTGCTTGCACTCGGTCGCCACGAGGCGGCGCCTTGGACCTTGTTGGAGGATAGCCTAAGCGAGCCGCTGCTGGTCACGCGCGGCGAAGGCGAAGAGATCAAGGTCTTGTCCAATGTCTGCACGCACCGAGGTCATCCGGTGGCGATGCAGCGCTGTTCTTCTAGGCGCTTGCGCTGTCGGTATCACGGCCGGACCTTTTCGCAGACCGGCTCTCTTCTCAAGTGTCCCGGATTCGAAGAGGCGGAAGACTTTCCTCGCAAAGAAGACGACCTTCCCGAGGTGAGGCACGAAACATGGGGGCCGCTGCACTTCGTACGTCTAGACGGAGGCGGATCGCTGGCCGAGCATCTGCAGCCGGTAACGGAACGTATGGGCTGGTGGCCGCTGTCGGATCTGCAGGAGGATCAGGCGGCGAGGAGAAGCTATCGTGTGGCCTCGCACTGGGCCCTCTATTGCGAGAACTACCTCGAAGGTTTTCACATTCCCTATGTCCATCACGCTCTGAACAAGACCCTGGAATTCGGCGACTACCGGACTGAGCTCTTCGACCATTGCAGCTTGCAGATCGGGATTGCTGCGCCGGGAGAAGTGGTTTTCGACCTCCCCGCCGAGAGTGCAGACCACGGAAAGAAGGTCGGAGCCTACTACTTCTTCGTTTTTCCCAACACGATGCTCAACTTCTATCCGTGGGGTCTTTCGCTCAACGTCGTTCGGCCGACAGGCCCGGAATCGACGGTGGTGGAGTACACGGCATTCGTCCTAGATCCGTCGTTGAGGGCATCGGGGCTAGGCGCGGATCTGCATCTCGTCGAGATGGAAGACGAAGAGGTCGTCGAAGCGGTACAAGTCGGAATGAATTCGCGCCTCTATCAAAGGGGCCGCTATTCGCCGACGCACGAGTCTGCGGTGCATCATTTTCATCGCTTCTTGGCAAGAACTCTCGCGATGGAATGACTCCGGCAAGCGGCTATTTTGCGAGGCCGCGTCGAACCGCATCGCGCACGGTGGAGGACTTGTCGCGCATCATTTCCCGCAACCGCGTCGTTGCTCGCTCGCCGCCGACCGCGGCCAGCGCTTCGGCCGCGGCCTGCCGGACCGCGGGGAAGGTATCTTTGGATAGTTCGAGCAAGGGATCGACCGAAGCATCGCCGCCGATTTTTCCGATGGCGCGAGCGACCGCGATGCGCACGTGTCGTTTTTCGGAGGCGTCTGCCCGTGCAACCTTCAGAAGATCGGGAATCAGCTCCTTCGTACCGACCTCACCCAATCCCTCGACGGCCATTGCCGAGACTGCAAGATCTTCGTCTGCAAGGAAGGGGATCAGTGCGCGAGCGGCTGGTTTGCCGATCAGCGTCAAGGCTCCGACGGCTTCGAAACGAACCCCGTCATCGGAGTCCTTTCCTGCAGCCACGAGTTCCGCGATGGCCTCTTTGCCGAGAAGCAATCCATAGACTCCGGCCGCTTCGGCTCGGATTCCGGCGTTCTTGTCATCTTTCAGGAGTTTCAATGTGGCGTCTGCAGCCGGCCTAGCGAGTTCGGGGCCGATCTTGCGCAGGGTGATGAGCGTGCTCCGTCGAACGCGCATCGAGCGGTCCGAGAGAAGCTCGATCAGACGGCCTACCGCACCTCCGTCGCGCATCGCGGCGATGCCTCGCAGTCCTGCGAGTCGCAGAATCTCCGAAGGATCGTCGAGCAGCGAGCGCAGCGCCGGAAGTGCCTTGGTGGCCTTGATACGCGCTAAGCCTCGAGCCGCGGCTGCGCGGGTCAGGTCGGACGGGCGAAGGGGACCGCTGCTTTTCGTTTCGCCTTTTTCCGCCGGTGTCGGTTTGGGAAGAACGGAGATCAAGGCATCGATGGCATCGGCATTGCCGATGGCCGGAAGCGCTTCTTCCACGATGGGGATGGCGACTTGGTCGGGCACAGTGCGCGCCATCGCGCGCAGCTTGGCGACGCTGCCGGCATCGCGAGCAGCCTGAAGGGCGAAAACCGCCGATCGTTGGACGACCTCCGAGCGGTCGTCGAGCGCCTTACGAAAGAGCTCGATCGCCGCAGGGTCTTTGGCGTGCTTCTGGCGAACGGTCGTCACCACCTTCATGCGGAAGGCGTAGTCGGGATCATCCATCGCACTGCGGCAAAAAGTCTGCGCATCTTTCTGCGGCCAGAGCGCACATCCCGCAGCAACGGCACGCAGACGCACGTCCTTGTAAGGATCGCTGTAGAGTTTCTCCAGCAGGTCGACTCCCGAAGACCCCAAGAGTTCTTCGATCGCCGGTACGAGTTCCTTGCGAAACTCGGCGTCCTTGGCGGAGAGTTGCTTCTCTAGCAGCGGGCGCGCCGTTTCGGCGTCGATCTTCATGCGCATCAAGGCCCTAAGAGCGCGCAGCTTGTCGCTCGTGATCTTGGATTCGAGGCGTTTGACCAAGGGCGAGATATCGGGCTTGTCGTCGCTGCCGCCCTTCGGGGTTTGGCCTAGTGCGAAGGATCCCGTCGCAAGCAGCAGAGCCGATGAGACGAGAAGCGCGGAAGCGAGCGGGCTCACTATTGAAAAAACCCTCGGAGTCGTTGCGAAAGGCGGAACATGGATCATCTGTCGACCTCGATCATCAGGGCTAGCGCCTAGGCTAGACCGACTCTTTCTCGAAGGTTAGTCGCGCGACGGCCACGGCGCCAGAGACGGTCTGGGATGGAATCCCGGCGCTGAGGCGACACGAACGGTCGCGGACGGATAGGAACCGGCTCGAGGGCGGGCCGGGTGTTTTGGTTCGTGCTCTGCAGATGGTAGCCTGCATCGCAAGCGGACGGAGGTAGGAAGATGCTCGATCAGCAAATACGGAGGCGCTTTCGCCGAATCTCGAGGGCCTTGGTGCTAGGGATGTTGGTCGCCGGATCGTCCGCCGGCTTCGGTGCAGCAGGAGAAGGCGGGAATCTTGCTCCGAATGGCGGTCAGGACGCGCACCACCATCGAAAGCACGACGCCGTCATGACGCATCGCTTCGACGATATCGAGCGCTGGGTTCGCCTCTTCGAAGATCCGGAGCGCAAGCGTTGGCAAAGACCGCAAGAAGTCGTCGACTTTCTCTCCATCGAAAAGGAGCAGATCGTCGTCGACATCGGGGCCGGCACGGGATACTTCTCGGTTCTCTTCGCCGAGGCCGTGGGGCCGCAAGGCAAGGTGCTGGCGCTCGATGTGGAAGAGGGGATGGTCGACTATGTTAATGAGCGCGCCCGGCGGGAATCTCTCGGGCAATTGCTCTCCGCCGTCGTGCCGCCCGATGACCCTGCCATTCCCGATCCTGGAGCGGACTTGGTTTTCGTTTGCGATACCTGGCATCACATCGACGACCGAATCGCCTATCTCGCCAAGATTCGCAGCAAGCTCCGCCCCGGAGGGCGATTGGCGATCGTCGACTTCCGCGAAGGCGAACTCCCCGTCGGCCCGCCCGCCGGGCACAAGCTTTCGCGGGAAGATGTGCTATCGGAACTGAAAACGGCCGGCTGGACCCTTGCCGAAGAAATGACGGATCTACCCTACCAGTACGTTCTCGTCTTTCGTCCGAACGACTAGGAGTCTCCAGCAAGGAAATCGTGCGTTCGCAACGGGCGCGCTTTCACCGCCAAACCACCTGCATTGGGTTGTTCTACAGTCTTGCTGCCCGGCGGAATCCGTCCGAGCAGACGCCGACACGCTCGTGTCCGACCACGCGCCGGATGCAGGCGACGGCCCGTTCGAAGGTATCGAGCCGCGTCCATTCCTCAAATCCGGCTTCAACCAGCAATTGCGGAAGCGGCTTGGGAGCATGCGGCTTGGCCCGACGGGTCCGAGCGCCCTGGGGCGAACCGTCTCCGAGCAGATAGTGGTCGCAGATGATGAAATCGGCGACTTCGTCTAGAACGCGCGCGAAACGCGTAGGTTCGGCGATCGGCAGCATCGGCGATACGGCGGCGACGCTGCGGATGCCGCTCTTCTTGAGACGGCCGAGCGCGAGCAGTCGATCAGAGATGGTGTATGCCGGTTTCGGCAAGCCGGCGATCTCTTCGCGATCGGTCTCGATGCTGATCTGAACGCTCAGCGAGCACCGTTCGCTCAGCGGTACGAGCACGTCGACCTCGTCCATCGCCCGCGGGCTGTGGGTTTGCAGGACGAGTTGGTCGGGCGGCCTGTCGAGCATCTCCTCGAGCAACGAGCGTGTGATGCGGAAGCGTCTTTCCTGCGGTACGAAGGGATCCGTGACGCTGGACATGAAGATCGCCAGTCGTCGCGACTTCGCACGAAGGCGATCGTACTCCGCTCGATAGATCTCCCGAGCATTGGTCTTGACCTCGAGATAGCGCCCCCAAGGAGCCGGTGAGGGAGAGAAACGGATCTCCGGCGCGTAGCAGAAGACGCCGCACAGGCTTCGTCCGTAGGTGCATCCTCGGTAGGGATTGAGCGAATGCGTGAATCCCGCGAGAAACCCTCCCGTCGGGGTGAGAATGCTCTTGCATTCGACTTTGCTCGTCGTTCCCATCGGCCCTGCGATTATCGCCGACAAGCGTT
>Ga0256830_1002041_pt1 | contig 13684 bp, 12 predicted proteins | sample 128326metaG_FD_190537 | JGI IMG/M metagenome (GOLD analysis project Ga0256830, IMG submission 190537) | Hydrothermal vent microbial communities from Lau Basin, Pacific Ocean - 128-326 | ecosystem: Environmental > Aquatic > Marine > Hydrothermal vents | place: Pacific Ocean: Lau Basin | collected...
CATCGCTTACTGGCCGAGGCTGGTAATAGACGCTGCCCCGGCTGATCGCCAGCGCTTCAGCCTAACGTGTCAGGGGCAACGGATGGGTGCGGTCGATCATCGCTTTGCGCTCAGCAATCCCGCCTTGGTGAGCGCACTTTCTAAGGAACCTCTGATTTATTCATCGATTCGTCCATAATATGCCTATTCGCTGACCAACCGCCACGGAGCTATCGAATGCGCCAACAGACGCTCGCCGAAGAAGGTTTCGAGAAGTACAGAAAACCGACCTGCCGGGAACAGTTTCTCGAGGAGATGGATCAGATAATCCCCTGGGAAGAGCTGTCGGCTGTGATCGAGCCGTTCTACCCCAAGGGTGAAGGTCCTGGCCGTCCGCCGATGGGTGTCGAGCGCACGCTGCGCATTCACTTCCTGCAGCACTGGTTCAATCTGTCGGATCCGGCAGTGGAAGAGGCGCTGTACGATTCGCGGGCGATGCGTCACTTCGTGGACATCGATCTGGGCCGGGAACCGGCACCGGACGAGACGACGATCTGCAAGTTCAGGCACCTGCTGGAGCGTCATAACCTGGGTGACCGGCTGTTTGCCCTGATTGCCGAGTACCTTCAGGAGAATGGTCTGAAGGTGAGTACGGGCACCATCGTGGACGCCACCATCATCAGCGCGCCGAGTGCGACCAAGAACAAGGATCGGAAACGGGATCCGGAGATGAATCAGACCAGGAAAGGCAACCAATGGTACTTTGGCATGAAGGCGCACATTGGCGTGGACAGCCGGACCAGGCTGATCCACTCGGGGGGGGCTACGGCGGCCAATGTGCATGACAGCCAGTTGCTTTCCGACCTGCTGCATGGTGGTGAAACCCGTATCTGGGGTGATTCGGCCTATGCCGGACAGGACGATGTGATCCGCGAGCATACGCCGAAGGCCAGGGACTTTACCCAGAAGAAAGGCAGTCGCCACAAGGCCCAGACGGACACTGAGCGTGCGAAGAACCGAACAAAGTCGCGCTTCCGCGCCAAGATTGAACATCCGTTCCTGATTCTCAAGCGGGTGTTTGGCTTTGACAGGGTCCGCTATCGGGGTTTGGACAAGAACGCCAACTGGCTGATCGTGGCTTGCGGGCTGGTCAATTTGTACATGGCGCGACGACGCTTGTTGCGAGTCACGCAGGGGTCGTGCGCCTGAATTTCGCCGATGGATCAGAATATCGGCGAAATCGGGGAAATAGCAGATTGCATAGCGGAAAATAGCGCGAATTCGCAGCCCAATTTTCCGGTTCAACAATAAATGCATAGAAATTTCGCCGTCAGCATGAATAGACCAGATGTTCGTAAATTTTATACTACTTTATACAGCATCATATCCTATATCCAGCTAACAAATGGAATACTTTCCGGTTTAGGTCCCCTAACCACAGCATATTATACGGTGTAGATGCTATTTTGAGGCGGTTAACAATAACTGGGCATAAATGAGATAATGACAAATTTTCGAGTTCCATATATTGATTTAAGGGCAGAGTTCAACGAGCTGAGAGATGGCTTGGTAGATGATTTGATTTCTATCGGCGAAGATGCTCGTTTTATTCTGCGTGAAGAAGTACAGCTATTTGAAACAACCGCTGCTGACTATTTGGGGGCAGGATATGCGATCGGCGTAGGAAGCGGGACAGATGCCCTCATGCTGGCTTTGTTGGCTCTGGATATTGGCCCCGGAGACGAAGTTATTACTGTTGGGCATACGTTTGTTGCCACTATCTCGGTTATTGCAAATCTTGGGGCAACGCCAATCCTGATTGATATCCAGGATGACTTTAATCTTGACCCGAATTTGCTAGAAGCTGCTATAACAGACGCGACTAAGGTAGTTATGGTGGTGCATATGAATGGTCGTTGTTGCGATATGACGACCATACAAGAGCTGTGCAAACAACACGGGCTTGAGTTAATTGAAGATGCAGCCCAGGCATTTGGGAGCCGCTATCAGGGACAGGCGGCAGGGACGTTTGGTGACTTTGGCTGCTTTAGTTTTCATCCCATGAAGATACTCCACTGCTTCGGTGATGGCGGGATGGTTACGACCAACGATGCTGAATTAGCTGACAAGATCCGCTTACTGCGCAATCATGGGCAGCGTACCAAGAATGAAATCGTCATGTATGGCGTTAATTCTCGTTTGGACAATCTTCAAGCTGCTTTCCTTCTGCGGATGATTTCCAGATTAGATGCGGAAATTCAGAGGAGAAGGGAAATTGCACATCGCTATAACCAAGGCCTAGATGGGATTACGAATATCACCTGTCCGCCAATAGACGGGGATGGTTATTTCGATGTATTTAGTTCCTATGTGATGAGAGTTAGCAATCGTGATGCTTTACGTCGACACTTACAGGAAAAAGGTGTTGAAGTATTCTCTCACTGGGAGGTGGCAAATCATCGACAAACTGCCTTGGGCCTGAATGGTTTTGCTTTGCCAAATACAGAACGAATTTCAAATGAAGTTTTATCTTTGCCGATTCACGGGCAATTATCCAATGATCAGGTTGATTATGTGATCGAGGTAATTCGTCATGCCGAATAAGCAGAAAACCATAGTAATAACCGGCGCCGCGGGATTTGTGGGCGGGCATCTGGTTAGCGAATTTTCGGATCGGGGCTATCGCGTAATCGCAGCTGATCGCCGAGCTGATGGTCTTGAGCATATAAAGCAGCTGCCAGGAGTTTTATTGCAAGCTGGAGATTTAACGAACTTAACATATTGTTCCGAGTTACTGGCGAATGCCGATGGGGTAATACATTGTGCCGGGGTGAGTCGTGTCAGTAGTGCAGTAAATGCCCCGCTGGATGCATTGCAATCAACAATGCTCGCCAGTGGCAATTTGTTTGAAACAATAAGGAATCAGGGCAATAAGTGGTTGGTCGTAGTCAGCACACGAGAAGTCGAAAACCAAAGTATTACTAAAGAACCAAACACACTGGAAGACCTCTATGGAATCTGTAAGACGACCGTCGAACAGCTTGCCCGGTGTTTTTGTTTGGGGGCTGGAACACCGTTGGTGATTTGCCGATTATCCGATGTGTATGGCTCACCTAGCGATCATGCGAATAAATTACTACCCGTTTTTCTAACGCGCAGCCTTGCCGGTAGCCCCTTGGAAATTCGAGATACAACAACCCGGTTTTGTTTTACCCACATTAATGATGTTGTTACTGGAATTTCAGAGGCTGTGGAGCAGCTGGAGACTGGGAAGGTTACTTTCCAGCTAAGAAAAATATGGGGAGATCGCTGGGTTACGGCACCAGAGCTTGCGCAACTCATCAAGAAAACTTTTGCATCGGAGTCTGAGCATGTTGTTTCTCCTCCGACATTGAGAGACAAAATAGAAGCCACGGCAGATGACGCGTTAACGTGGAATTTCACCGAAACTATCTCCCTTGAAGAAGGTATCAAACAAATGTCTGGATTCCGGGGTTGAACATGTTCCCCCATTTCTTCTGTTCTACACCAATGTGCTATCGTTGGCTAAAAGTCCACTCCCCTGTATGACTGCTAGAATCGCACTGATGATGCCGAAGGATACGGCGTTTTATCGCCAACTGGCGATTCAAATGGGGAGAGGGTTTCAGCAGGAGGGCTGGACCGTTGTTACGGGATATTCATTATTGACCGGTGCCGCATTGATACAGTTTTGCGAGGAGTTCAAGCCGGACGTGTTGTTTGAAATGAATCGGCCCCGTTGTGATATTCCGGAGCTGCCCCTTAACATCAGGCATATCGCATGGATAGTAGATACCAATGGTCGCGCCAATGATTATTTTGTTGGCAGTGAAATTACCTATTATTGGGGTGCAAACTGGTTTTTGTCTCGACCGAAATCCGCATATGGTTTTTCTGCCTGGTTGCCCCCCGGAGTTTGTTCTGTAGATTATCGATATGGAACACAAGACAAGGTTTGTGATTTTTCCTATGTCGGCCATATGCCACAACCTTGGTCACAACAGGAAAAAGATCGCATCGTGAGTAAAGGTTTGTTAAAAATTCAGTTTGGTGAGCTGTTGGAAGACCTCGAGCGAATGCTGATTAAGAATAATCTGAGAGGGTTTTCCAATGATGATTACCTGGCTATGGCAGAATCCTTGATTGGTTCTTTAGGTGCGGAAATAGCAGATCTGGATGATGCACTTCGATATGATTTAGGTTGTAGAATTGTTAGGCAACACACCCGACAGACTATTACTTCTTTAGCCTTAAAGAGCAGTTCATCCGTTGCATTTTACGGTTCGAAAGGTTGGTTGGCCTGGCCTGCATACAAGGCCTACTACAAGGGTTTTTTGACACAAGCGAAACAGTTACGTGATGTATACCAGACTAGCCGCATTAACCTGCATGATGGTGTCGGAATTCATTTCCGTACAATGGACTGCATGGGCTCTGGTGGCTTGCTATTCTATCTAGGATCAGCTGATGATGATGCATTTGGCGGGATGCACACGTTCTTTGAACCGGATAAGCATTTCGTTCGTGTGGATACAGAGTCTTTTTCCGATAAAGCGGACTTTTATCTTCGCCACCCAAAACTGCGCCAAAAGATAGCTCAAAGTGCCTCAGCACTCGTTCATGCCAAGCATAGTTGGCGCCAGAGAGCTTCAACTGTTATTAAAGACTTGGCAGCTCTATGAAGATAGGCAGGCATTAATGTCTGAGTATTTTTTACCTAGAATTCATTTTTGGGCTACAACTACAGCATATTCTGCGGTGTAGATACTATTTTGAAACGGTTAAGAAGTGACTCATTATTGATGTGCTAATTATTATTACAGACCTAAGGATGGAAAGAATAGAGAAGATGTTTAACCCAGGATATTACACTGAGAATGAATTGAATGATGCTGGATTTAAATCAATAGGAAAAAATGTTTCAATTGCAAAGAATTGCACAATTGTTGGGTTGTCGAATATATCAATTGGGGACAATGTAAGAATTGATGGCTATTCCTCAATTATTGCTGCAGGTTCAGGGTATTTGACATTAGGGTCATTCATACATATCAGTAGCTATTGTGCGCTATTCGCAAGTAATGGAATTGTTATGAATGACTTCTCTGGCTTATCACAAGGCGTGAGAATATATAGCGCGACAGATGATTATTCTGGAAAATATCTAACAAATGCGACTGTGCCTGAAAAATATACAGATGTAAAAAAAGGAGAAGTGGAACTAAAAAAGCACGTAATCATTGGTTCTGGTTCAGTTATTCTTCCTCGGCTCACTATAGGTGAAGGAGCCTCTGTTGGAGCACTGTCATTGGTAACCAAAAGCCTTGATAGTTGGGGGGTGTATTTTGGCTCGCCAGCAAAGAGATTAAAAACGCGCTCTAGAGACTTGTTAGATCTCGAAAAAAAGCTGCGCAAAGAGATAATTTCGGAAGCCCACTCAATCCGTTAGAAGATTTTCTACCACAGGATTAAAACAGGCTGTTGAACGTAGACGCCATGCTGCTACGATGCATCCTGCGCATGTGGATCCCAAGCACGGCTACACAAAAACGCGCGCCAACAATGCTTTCCGCCTAACCAAACAAGAAAGCTATCACCTGTTTCCATTTCAGACCAACATAGTTTACTATTAAGAGAGTATCACGAACGGTCGGCCCACTGATTTCGAATGAACTATCCGTTTACTGTCAGGGCAAGTATGTGCCGGGCGCCGGCAGGAACCACCACCAGGCAGGAAATGCCAGACCCTACAACGATACGAACAGCCTGGCCACGAATGAATCTACTGGTAGGCCCCATCAGCACAGACAACAGTTCAGTAGGAGCGCAAGGCTCCGTGAGTGGCACTTTCTTGCTGTTGGCACAAAATATGCTGCCCGCCGCCTAAGCGCCGCAAGAATCAGGCTTTGAAGGATGTCATGAAATCATCGCCCCTCATCTCTATCAACACTCCCACCCAGACTCCCACCCAGCCAGCCACCCCCATGGCAGCCGATCGCTTCGCCATCGACAGTCACAAACTGATCTACCACCCCCATCGGGTGGCGCAGTGGCTGGATGCGCGGGACGACTGGGACGCGGCGCGCGAGGTGTACCCGGTCTACGTGGAGATGTCCCCGGTGGGCGCCTGCAATCACCGCTGCAAGTTCTGCGCGGTGGACTACATCGGCTACCAGGCCAAGCGCCTGGAGCTGGATCAGATCACCCCCAGGCTGCAGGAAATGGGGCGTCTGGGGGTCAAAAGCATCATGTTTGCCGGCGAGGGCGAGCCGCTGCTGCACAAGCAGCTGCCGGAGATGGTCGAGGTCTGCGCCAACAGCGGCATTGATACCGCGATCACCAGCAACGCCACCGTGGTGTCCGACAAATTCCTCGAACGCGCCCTGCCCCATGTGTCCTGGTTCAAGGCCTCGGTGAATGCCGGCAGCGCCGAAACCTACGCCGATATCCACCAAACCCGTGCCGATGATTTCCAGAAGGCCCTGCACAACCTGCAACGCCTGGTGGAACACCGCAACCGGCATGGCTACCGGACTACCCTCGGCGCACAGTCCCTGCTGCTGCCGGAAAACCGGCACGAAATGGTCGAGCTGGCAAGAATATGCCGTGACCAGGTGGGCCTGGACTACCTGGTGGTCAAGCCCTATTCCCAGCACCTGTTCAGCAATACCCACACCTACGAGGGTATCACCTACGCGGACATGGACCAGTTGGCCCGCGAACTGGCCGCGGAGAACCGCGACGACTTCAACGTGGTGTTCCGCAGCAACACCATGCGCAAGCTGGAGCAGTCATCGGAACAACGCTATCCCCGCTGCGGCGCGACGCCGTTCTTCTGGGCCTACGTGATGGCGGACGGCGCGGTCTACGGTTGCAGCGCCTACCTCACCGACGAGCGCTTCGACTACGGCAATCTGAACGAACAGAGTTTCGAGCAAATCTGGCAGGGCGAAAAACGCGAGGCGAGCTTCCACCATGTGCGGCATTCGCTGGACATCCGCGAATGCCGCACCAATTGCCGCATGGACGAGATCAACCGCTACCTGCATGCACTGGAGACCAACAGTGTTGCACACATGAACTTTATCTAGGGCCGGTTATTTCACGGGCAAGCCGGCATTCATATTTTCCAATAATTCATTGCGCGATGAGGTCGGTCACAAGGAGTTAACTCATGGTCGAAATAAGTCTGGATCAAGTGTTTCCCGTCGCCTTGCTTCTGGAGCGACAGGGAGAGTTTCATAAAGCAGAGAACCTGCTACGAGAAGGCTACAGACATGTAAAAAATCCTATGTTTCTTTTCGAGGCCGCAGGTATTCTGTCTTCAAAGGGGGATCTGGATGGGGCCAGAAACATTCTCAACGAGCTGCTTTCTGACCAACCTTTTGAACCAGCCAATAAATTTATTTCCGTGCTAAATTTCATACACCAAGACGGTGATGTAGTCGTGATCCATGATGATGGAGTTAAATTTTCATTACCCATTTCAGGACAAAACTGGGAAATAGAATATGAGTGGATAAATGGGCGTTTTTTCGAGCCACGCGAAATCGCTTATTTAAAAGAACACATACCTCCCAACAGCACCTTTCTCGATATCGGCTCCAATGTGGGAAATCATGCGGTATTTATTGCCAAGCATCGCCCCGACGTACAGGTTGTTGTCTTTGAACCAGAACCAAGAGGAGTGGAAATACTGAAAACAAATATGGAAATTAATAAAGTCGAAAATGTAGACATGTCTATGCTGGGATTTGCAGTTTCCGATAGTGAGGAACCTATTTATTTGCAATTTCGCAACAGCGTGACCAGCACACGCCGCAGCACGGACTCTTTAGGCATTAAAGTCCCATCAGTTACCCTAAGCCAGCTACTGAATGAAAACACGCGCTTTGTGAAAATGGATATTGAGGGAATGGAGATAGACGTGCTCCGGCCTGCCATTGACAAACTACGACAATGTCGTACGTCCGTAATGCTGGAAGTGCTTACCCCGAATAGAGCCGACTATGACCAGTTCATCGACGACAACGGGTTAATCGTTATCGATAGAATACCCATGCATGCAGGAGAAAACATTGTCATTAAATCGGCATAACAACATATACCCCATAGGTGTATTCTATTTTCACCTGAAGATACTTTAGACATGAACATCCACGACTGCCGCACCAATTGCCGCATGGACGAGATCAACCGCTACCTGCACGCACTGGGCTCCGGTGGCGTGGAGCACGTGAACTTCATCTGACACACGGGATTCGAGAACAGGGGAACAGCCGTGAAAGCACTGGTAACCGGCGGCGCCGGATTCATTGGCAGCCATCTTGTGGAACGCCTGATCAACGGCGGCCACACGGTCATCGCACTGGATGACCTGTCCAGCGGGCGCTGGGAAAACCTCGCGCCGGTGGCCGACAGCCCGAGTCTGCATATGATCCAGGCCGACATCACCGACCGGCATGCCCTCGCGCCGCATTTCGATGGCGTGGACTGGGTGTTCCACCTCGCCGGCAAGGCCGACATCGTGCCGTCCATCGAACACCCCGATATCTACTACGCCGCCAACGTGCAGGGCACCTTCAACGTGCTGGAATGCAGCCGGGCGGCCAATATCAAACGACTGGTGTATGCCGCCTCCTCGTCCTGCTACGGCATCCCCGACCGCTATCCGACGCCAGAGGACGCCGAGATCCGGCCGCAATACCCCTACGCACTCACCAAGTACCTGGGCGAGGAAATGGTGCTGCACTGGGCCCAAGTCTACGGCCTGCCGGCACTGTCCCTGCGCCTGTTCAACGTCTACGGCCCGCGATCCCGCACAACCGGGGCCTATGGCGCGGTGTTCGGCGTGTTCCTGGCACAGAAGCTGGCGGGCAAACCCTACACCGTGGTCGGCGATGGCACCCAGAGCCGCGACTTCACCTACGTCACCGACGTGGCCGACGCCTTCGCCAGCGCCGCCGCGTCCGACATCAGCGGCGAGGTCTTCAACGTCGGCAGCAATCACCACTACAGCATCAACGAACTGGTGGGCCACCTCGGCGGGCCGGTGGAATACATCCCCAAGCGCCCCGGCGAACCGGACTGCACCTTCGCCGACGTGACCCGCATCCGGCAACACCTGGGCTGGCAGGCGAAGGTGGACTTCCCCACCGGCGTGGGCCACATGCTGGAATCCATCGAGCTGTGGCGCGAGGCGCCGCTGTGGGACGCCGGCTCCATCCACGAGGCCACCAAGAGCTGGTTCAAATACCTGGGGGAGAACTGACATGCTGACACGCACCAGCCTGAGCGCCAACGCCGCGGAATTCGCCAACATCATCGACAACGGCTGCTTCAGCGGCGCGGATGCCCGGCCCCTGCCCCACGAGCACGGCATCGACAGCCTGACCCACCTGCTCGCCGACACCCGCGCCCGGGCCGGCAGCCTGTACATCATCGGCAACGGCGGCAGCGCCGCAGTGGCCAGTCACGCGGTCACCGACTTCTTCAACGTCGGCGGCCTGCGCGCCATGACCCTGCACGACTCGTCCACCCTCACCTGTTTCAGCAACGACTACGGCTACGAACATGCCTTCTCACGCCGCGCCGAACGGTTGCTGACCGATCATGACGTGCTCATCGCCATCAGCAGCTCCGGGCAATCGGCCAATATCCGCAACGCCTGCGAGGCCGCCCGTCAGCGTGCCGCCGCCGTGGTCACGCTGTCCGGCTTCAAACCCGACAACCCGCTGCGTACCATGGGGGACATCAATTACTGGCTAGACTCCGACGACTACGGCATGGTCGAGATCGGCCACCTGTTCCTGCTGCACTACGTCGCGGACCTGCTTGGAATGGACTGGAACGGAGACAAACATGGCTAATCGAAACGAAGGCCGCGTGGTCAGACTGAACACCACGGCCGCCAGCACACCCGCCAACAAGTACATGGCGCTGGGCGCACTGACCGACTTCGCCGAACAGTGCCGCGCCCGCGGCGAGAGTATCGTGCTCTGTCACGGCACCTACGATCTACTGCACGTGGGCCACATCAAGCACCTGCAGGCGGCCCGCAAGCTGGGCGACCGCCTGTTGGTCACCCTCACCGCCGACCCCTTCGTCAACAAGGGGCCGGACCGCCCGGTATTCACCGAGGCCCTGCGCGCGGAAAGCATCGCTGCGCTGGAATGCGTGGATGGCGTGGCCATCAATCACCACGAGACAGCCGTCAACGTAATCCAAGCCCTGCGCCCCGACGTGTACGTGAAAGGTAGCGACTACATCCGCGCGCAGGACGACGTAACGGGAAATATCCGTCGCGAGCAGGAAGCCGTGGAGGCCTTCGGCGGTCGTATCCATTTCACCCAGGAGGCCACCTTCAGCTCCAGCACCCTGCTCAACGAGCACTTCAGCGCCCTGGGCGACGAGGTGCGTGAATACATGCGGGCCTTCCGCCAGCGTCACGACGGCCAGACCCTGAGCAGCAGCCTCGATCGCCTGGCCAATCTCGACGTGCTGGTGGTCGGCGACATCATCATCGACGAATACCACTACACCCGCTCCCTGGGGCAGACCGGCAAGGGCAACGTGCTGTCCGTACAGTACGACAGCAGCGAACGCTTCGCCGGCGGGTCCATCGCAGTGGCCAACCACGTGGCCGGCTTTGCGCGTGAGGTCACACTGCTAGGTGGGCTCGGCGGACAGGCGTCGCACGAAGACTTCATACGCGAACACCTGCGCGCCAACGTGCGGGCACAGTTCTTCACCAACCCCAAGGCCCACACGCTGGTCAAACGGCGCTACATCGGCGACGACGCCAGCAAGCTGTTCGAGGTCTACTTCGGTGGCGAATCATTGACCTCCGCCGATATGGAGGCCGGCATCACGCAATGGCTGGAGGAACACCTGGCGCGATTCGACGCAGTGATCGTGCCGGACTTCGGCAACGGCTTCATCACCCAGGGCATCGTCAACGGCCTGAGCCGGGGGGCGAAATTCCTCGCTGTCAACACCCAGGTCAACAGCGGCAATCGCGGCTACCACTTGATCACCCGCTACCCGCGCGCCGACTTCATTTCCCTGAACGAACCCGAACTGCGCATGGCCGCCGGCGACCGTCACGGCAACATCGACGCCATCGCCCGCACCATCGCCGAGCATCTCGACGCCCGGCACCTGGCCGTCACCCGCGGTACCCGCGGCGTACTGATGCAGGAAGGCGACAGCAGTCATGCGATCCCGGCGCTGGCCGGCCGCGTGGTGGACCGCATCGGCGCCGGCGACGCCTTTCTCTCCATCGCCGGCCTGTGCCTGGCAGCGGACGTACCGGCGGACATCGCCGGTTTCTTCGGCAGCATCGCCGGGGCGATGAACGTGCAGACCGTCTGCAACCGCGAGCCGGTGGACCCGACCCTGTTCCGCAAGTACATGACGACACTGTTGAAATAGACCCGCACAGCAAGACCATGACCCAATCCCCATCCACCGACACCGAGTACGCATTGCTGCATCGCATGCTACGCATTCGCCGTATCGAAGAGGCGCTGGCCAGCCGCTATGCCGAGCAGGAAATGCGCTGTCCAATGCACCTGTGCATCGGACAGGAGGCCACCGCGGTGGGCGTTATCGCTGCGCTGGACGAAGACGACCACGTGTTCAGCGGCCACCGCGCCCATGGTCACTACCTGGCCAAGGGCGGTGACCTGACCCGCATGATCGCCGAACTCTACGGCCGGGTGACCGGCTGCTGCGAAGGCCGCGGTGGCTCCATGCACCTGATCGACCAGTCCGTGGGCTTCATGGGGTCCACCCCCATCGTCGGCGGTACGGTGCCGGTGGCGGTGGGCGCGGCCTGGGCCAGCAAGCTGCGCAACGAAGGCCGGGTGATCGCACTGTTCTTCGGTGACGGCTGCTTCGAGGAAGGTGTACTGCACGAGTCCATGAACTTCGCCGCCCTGCACGCCCTGCCCATCATCTTCGTCTGCGAGAACAACGACTACGCCGTCTACACCGCGTTGGTCGACAGGCAGCCCAAACGCCCGATACACGGCATCGCCGCCGCCCATGGCCTGCACGCCGAGGAGCAGGACGGCAATGACGTGCGTGCGGTACTGGCCGCGACCGGCGACGCCGTGCGGCGCGCCCGCGCCGGCGAGGGCCCGCAATTCCTGGAACTGCACACGTGGCGCTGGCGCGAGCACTGCGGCCCCGAGCTGGACGACCATCTGGACTACCGTTCACCCGATACCCACAGCGCATGGCTCGCCCGCTGCCCGGTGCAACGGGAGCAGGCGCGACTGCGTGATGAGAGCCTGCTGGACGACGACCGGTTGCAGTCGATGGAACAGGCTATCCAACGAGAAATTGACACCGCATTCGAGGCTGCCATCGCCGCCCCGCTGCCAGCAGCGGAAAACATGTACGGACACCTCCATGCCCAGTAATCCTTCCCTCGACACCCACCCCTTGGCAGACAGCCGTGAACAGAGCAGCGCCGAGGCGCTGAACGATGCGCTGGCCCTGTGCCTGCAACGGGATGCCGATACCCTGCTCATCGGTGAAGGAGTACCGGACCCCATGGGTATCTTCGGCACCACCGCCGGCCTGCGCGAGCGCTTCGGTGCCGAGCGTGTGCTGGACATGCCGCTGTCGGAGAATGGCCTGACGGGTATCTGCGTAGGCGCGGCCATCAGCGGCCTACGACCCATCATGGTCCACCAGCGTATCGATTTCGCGCTGCTGGCCATGGACCAGTTGATCAACAATGCGGCCAAGTGGCGCTACATGTTCGCCGGCCAGGCCAGCGTGCCGCTGGTGGTACGCTGCATCGTCGGCCGCGGCTGGGGCCAGGGCGCCCAGCATGCCCAGAGCCTGCAAAGCCTGTTCGCCCACATCCCGGGGCTAAAAGTGGTTATGCCGGTATTCCCGGATGATGCCAAGGGCATGCTGTGCGCCGCGGTGGCCGATGACGACCCGGTGATCTTCATTGAACACCGCTGGATTCACCCGGTGCGTGGCGAGGTACCCGAAGGTTATTTCGAGACCCCGCTGGGCAAGGCGCGGGTACGGCGCGAGGGCCGGCACATCACCATTGCCGCGTTCTCGTTTATGACCATCGAGGCCCTGCATGCGGCCCACGCACTGGCCCGCCTAGGCGTGGAGGCCGAGGTCATCGACATGCGCAGTGTCAGCCCGCTGGACGTGCCGGCGGTGCTGCGCTCCGTGGCCAAAACCGGGCACCTGCTGGTAGCCGACACCGGGCACCAGAGCTTCGGCGTGGCCGGCGAACTGATCTCGCGGGTGGCGCGGCAGGGTTTCGATCACCTAAAAGCGGCACCCGCCAGCGTTACCCTGCCGGACCTGCCCTGCCCCACCTCCCATGTCTGGGCCGGGCATTACTATCCCACCGCCGTGGATATCGCCGAGCAGGCCCTGCGCCTGTGCGGCAGAAGCATCGATGACGCGGCACGCCGCGAACTGAATACACTGATACCGGCGACACCGCCGGACATCCCCAACCCCGATTATCGCGGCCCGTTCTAGCAACGCACCGCCCAGCAAGGAAAACCCATCATGTCGGACGACACCCGGACCAACCGCTTCGGCAACACGGCACAGACCGAGCTACCGGAAGATGCCCCCCGCGCCCATCGGCCGGGTCACAAGCTGCGCACCTCCAACGAGATCGTCGATCGCAGCG
>Ga0256830_1002042_pt1 | contig 13681 bp, 11 predicted proteins | sample 128326metaG_FD_190537 | JGI IMG/M metagenome (GOLD analysis project Ga0256830, IMG submission 190537) | Hydrothermal vent microbial communities from Lau Basin, Pacific Ocean - 128-326 | ecosystem: Environmental > Aquatic > Marine > Hydrothermal vents | place: Pacific Ocean: Lau Basin | collected...
CAGGCGCTCCAGGAACGTCTCCCGGTCCTTTTCATCCTGGAAGATGTCGTACCCGTCGATCCCCCGAGCCATCACGTGCTGAAGCACCCCGGGCACATCCAACCTTGCGCTCCTCGGCATGGCACCGCCCTTTCACCATCGGCCTGACCTTGCCATCAAGCTTCATTTTCGACCAGCGTCCCGAACCTCGCGCGAACCTCGAACGCTTTGCGGCAAATTTGGAGCGAAGCGGAAAATTCGTCCGACAACAACGCCTTGTTAACTTTCATAAACCACCATGTCCGCACCGAACGCTAAGCGAGACAACCTTGCTGTTTTGGTTATAATGTTCTCATCTTCGTCTAAGTACCTAAAAAGTTTACGAAAACCTGATTCATCATGTGTTTTAAATATGTGAAGCATCTGATCATAGAGTTCCTTCCAACTATCTCGATGGAACCTATGATAACTATCGCGCTCTTTAAACAGGGAAACATATCTTTCTAAAGCATCGGGGTTAAATCGCATTCTACGTTCGACAGGCTTTGGTTCTGAGCACAAGTAGACCTGCGACTCTGAATGGTTAAAACAGATTGAATGTTCGTCATCATCCGGCAAATTGCCAATCTCCGTAGGCGCTAGCCATATTGAATTTCTAGCTACAGAGCGACCAAAATAATTGTTATGCATTTCTAGATTTGTATGGAATTTAGGTGCCACGTAAAAAACTGGATTACCACAACGCTCCAGATGAATCAGTAAGTTGTGTTGTTGTGAATACCTTAAAGCATGCAAACAAAAACGATAATAAGGGCTTCCGAATATATAATAATACTTAGCATTTGAACGACTAAGATAATCCGAACGCTTGAATTGCAAAAAGAAAGGTAGACCTTGCATTTCTACCTGAACATCGTAACCGCCACCAATTCGCCCTTCCTCTACAAGGGTTGGGAAAGTGGGTACTGCCGTAAAGCGGTAGTTTCTAGTTAATTCTTCAACTACCGTATATCCGTAAGTAAATTCTGAAAATTGTGGCTTCATGCCTATCCTGTAAAATTAACGCGAGCCCTCACCGGTTGCCGGAACGCGCAGCGTGTAGGCAATCCGCGTGCAGGGCATTATTAGATGCTAACTATTGAAATCTTGGAGGCGGTTGATCTTTCATGACCTGCTTCCATTCTTCGAGGACATTCTTGTAATTGCTGTTTAACCACTTCATGACGATGGGCGCCTCGCTTGAAGCTCTATGATAGGCCTCAATACAACCTGGATCATGTTTTACCACGGCTTCTCTGTATGTATAGATGGAGAAAGCACCGTACCAGAACCAAAGGATAAGATGTTTCATGCAGTAGTCTGCGATGAGGACAAGATTTGGTTTATCAACGGAGCCTAGGATGGATTGATTTCCATCTCCAAGATAGCGGTGTGAGACGAGCTCTCTATTGGGGTGCGATGCCATGCTGAAAAACTTATAAAGCTCCTTGAGCTCCTTTTCGGACTCACCCATCGGGTGTTTGCTAAGTTCCTTTCGGACTACAGAATTCTGTATTTGTTTCCCAGACTGCCATTTCGCCGCGTATTTTTCGTCCAACTGACAGAGGACCATCAATGAGATTGATTCATATGCCCGTCTTATGAGCGGGTAAGCAACATCGACTTTCCCCTTGAGGAGGACGCTTCGGGATTCGTGAAGGAAGTCGAAGGCATCGGCCATGAGGTCTCGGACAACATGATCTTGGACTCCCTTCGGAGGGACGACGCCAAGGACTGCCACCAAGCGACACAGTAGAGCGCCGTACAGGTCTGTTACATAGACGTACGGCTCAGCCAGTTCGGTGAGTTCTGTTTGGCGTGTTGCCTCGTATTCCTTCAGGCGGTCATACTGCAGTCGCCCTGTGTCGGACTGTTCGGCCATCGTCCTTTCTTATAAATTCCTTGCATCCAACAAGGGATTAGGCCGACGTCGGCCTAATCCGTTCGGGGTGTATTCGGCCTAACATGTTTTGGATACCACTTCAATGGGCCGAGTGTCAACGCCGACCGGGGCTCGGTTCAGAGGCCGTCGCCGTCAACGCGGGGGCGCATCGGCCTCTCGGTACACCTCGGGGTTGGCGCAGTGGGGGAGGGGTTCGCCCCTCAGGCCGGCCAGGAGGTTTTCGGCGGCCATGACCGCCATGCGGGTGCGGGTGGCGACCGAGGCGCTGCCGATGTGGGGGACGACCAGGCAGTTGGGCAGGGCCAGAAGGGGGTGGTCGGGCGGCAGGGGCTCGGGGTCGGTCACGTCCAGGGCCGCGGCCGCGATCTGGCCCGCGGCCAGGGCCCGGTGGAGGGCGTCCGGGTCCACCACGGCGCCCCGGCTCGTGTTGACCAGGATGGCCGTGGGCTTCATGAGGGCCAGGGCGCGCTCGTCGATCAGGTGCCGGGTCTGGGGGGTCAGCGGGCAGTGGAGGGTCACGAAGTCGCTCCGGCGCAGCAGCTCCTCCAGTTCCACGAACCGGGCCCCCCCCTCGTCGGCCTCCGGAACCGGGCGCGGGCCGGTGTAGAGGATGCGGCACCCGAACCCCCGGAGCCTGCGGGCCACGGCCCGGCCGATGCGGCCCAGGCCCACGATGCCCACGGTGGAGCCGTGCACGTCGCGGCCCGCGAGCCACAAGGGCTTCCAGGTGGTCCACTCCCCTGCCCTCACCGCGGCCTGGGCTTCGGGAAGCCTGCGGGCCGCGGCCAGGAGGAGCGCCACGGCCAGGTCGGCCGTGGTCTCGGTGAGCACGCCCGGGGTGTGCCCGACGGGGATGCCCCGGCGGGTGCAGGCCGCAAGATCGATGTTGTCCACGCCCACGGCCATCTGGCTCACCACCCGCAGACCCGGGCCGGCCGCCTGGAGGAGCGCCTCGTCCACGGGGTCGGTCAGGAGGCACAGGAGCCCTGCGGCGCCCCGGACCCGCTCCCGGAGCGCGTCGGCCGGAGGGGGCAGGTCGTCGTCCCACAGGTCCACGGCGCAGACCGGCCGCAGGAGATCGAGCCCCTCGTCCGGGATCCTCCGGGTCACGAACACGCGATCCACGCCCATGGCTCTGATGGCTCCTCTATCGGCTAGGCGGCTAGGCAGCTGGGCGGCTCAGGACCACCGGGAGTCGTCGGTCGTTCGTTTCACCGTGCGGACGCGTGGACGCGCGGAGGTGCGGACGGAACGTCCCACCGTCCCGACGTCCTAACGTTCCAACGTCCTCGCCTTCCAGCCTCCTAGCCTTCTAGCCTTTCCCCCCATAGATCTCTTGAATCAGGCCGGCATACTTCTCGTAGATGGTGCGGCGGCGCACCTTCATGGTGGCCGTGACCTCGTCGTCGTCGTGGTCGAGCTCCTTCTCCAGCAGGCGGAACTCCCGCACCTGCTTGACCCGGGCCAGCCCCTGGTTGGCCCGGTCCACCTCGGCCGCGATCAGCTCGCGCACCTCGGGCCGGCGGGCCAGGCTCTTGAAGTTGGTGTACGGCACCTTGCGCTCGGTGGCCCATTTGCCCACGGTGTCGTAGTCGATCTGGATCAGGGCCGCGATGAACCGCTCGCCCTCGCCGAGCACCACGGCCTCCTTGATGTAGGGGCTCACCTTGAGGGCGTTCTCGATCTCGCTCGGCGCGATGTTCTTCCCGCCCGCAGTGATCAGGATGGCCTTCTTCCGGTCCACGATCCGGAGGTGCCCGTGCTCGTCCAGCTCGGCGATGTCGCCGGTGTGGAGCCAGCCGTCCTCGTCCACGGTCTGCCGGGTGGCCTCGGGGTCGCGGAAGTAGCCGGCGAAGATCTGCTCGCCGCGCTTCAGGAGCTCGCCGTCCGGGGCGATGCGGAACTCCAGCCCCGGCACCACCCGGCCCACGGTGCCGAGCCGGATGTCGTCGCCCATGTGGATGAACGACAGGCCCGAGGACTCGGTCATTCCGTAGCCCTCTTTGACCCGGATGCCGATGGCGTGGAAAAACCGCAGCACCTCGGGCGAGATGGCCGAGGCGGCCGAGAAGCAGAACCGGGCCTTCCGGAGCCCCACGTAGTTCTGGAGCGCCCGGAACACGAGGCCGTAGCAGGCCCACCAGGTGAGCCGGTCGAGCCCGGACCAGGGCTCGCGGGCCAGGCGCTTGTCCGCCAGCCGGTACCCCCGGGCCAGGCACGCCCGGAACAGCCTCTGGCGCCACCGGGGCGCGTCGCGCACGCCGATGACGATGGAGGACTGGAGCTTCTCCCAGATGCGGGGCACGCCCAGGAACACCGTGGGGGCGATCTCCCGCAGGTCGGCCTGGATGGTGCGGATCGACTCGGCGAAGTTCACCGTGACGCCCAGGTACACGCTCAGGAACACGCTGAAGATCTGCTCGGCCACGTGGCACAGGGGCAGGTAGCTCACCACCGAGTCGGAGGCCACGATCTTGCAGGCCTCCACCATGGCCCGGGTCATGGCCAGGATGTTCCGGTGGGTGATCATGGCGCCTTTGGGGTGGCCGGTGGTGCCCGAGGTGTAGATGATGATGGCCACGTCGTCGGGCTGCACGGTCGAGGCCAGGGCCTCGAACCGGCCGGGGTCCCGGGCCTCCTCCTCGGCGCCCAGGCGCTCCAGGTCGTCGAAGGTGAGGATGCGGGGGTCGGTGTAGTTCCGGAGCCCCTTGGGGTCCATCACCACGATGTGGCGCACCCGGGGGAGCCGCTCGGACTCCTCCAGGATCTTGTCGGTCTGCTCCTGGTCCTCGCACACAACGATGGGGGCGAGGCTGTGGTCCACCACGTACCGGACCTCGGGCGCGGGGCTGGTGGGGTACACGCCCACGGCCCGCCCCCCGGTCGCGATGGCTCCCAGCTCGGCGTAAAGCCACTCGCGGCGGTTCTCGCTCAGGATGGCCACGTTGTCGCCGGGCTCGAGCCCCAGCCGCCGCAGCCCCAGGGCCGTGCGCCGCACGTGGCCCAGGTAGTCGGCCCAGGTGACCCGCTGCCAGATCCCGAACTCCTTCTCCCGCAGGGCCACCCGATCCGGGTGGGCCCGGGCCCGCTCCAGGAGCAGACCCACCAGGGTGTCGGCCGTCACGACAGCCACCGCTTTCTGCGCTTGTAGTGCTTGACGGCCCGGTAGTTCACGGCGCCGTGGCCGCCCCGCACGCCCAGGTAGAACTCCTGCACGTCCCGGTCCCGAAGGAGCAGGTCCCGGGGACCTTCGAGCACCACCCGGCCGCCCTCCATGATGTAGCCGAACGAGGCGATCTGGAGCGCCATGGCCGCGTTCTGCTCCACCAGGAGCATGGTCACCCCCTCCTCTCGGTTGATCCGCACCAGGATCTCGAAGATCTCGTCCACCAGGAGCGGGGCCAGGCCCAGGCTGGGCTCGTCCAGCAGGAGCAGCCGGGGGCCGGCCACCAGGGCCCGGCCGATGGCGAGCATCTGCTGCTCGCCCCCCGAGAGGTACCCGGCCGTCTGGCGGCGGCGCTCCTTGAGCCGGGGGAAGTAGGCGTACACCGCCTCGGGCTCGAGCCCAGCCCCCGGCCGGCCCCTGCGGGCGTACCGGGCCACGGCCAGGTTCTCCTCCACCGTGAGGTCCTCGAAGATCCGCCGGCCCTCCAGCACCTGCACCAGCCCCAGCCGGGCGATCTCGTGGGGCAGGCGGTCCCGGATGGAGCCGCCCTGGTACCGGATGTCGCCGTCGGTGACCTCGCCGTCCTCCAGGGGCAGGAGCCCCGAGATGGCCTTCATGGTGGTGGACTTGCCCGCGCCGTTGGTGCCCAGCAGCGCCACGATCTCGCCCTCGGGCACCCGCAGCGACAGGCCCTTCAGGACCAGCACGGCGTGGTTGTACACCACCTCCACGTTGTTGAGCTCGAGCAGTGGGGTCATGGGATCCGCTCGGACGCTGGGACGTTGGGACGTCCGGCACGAGGGGGGGCGGGGCGAGCCCCGGCCCCCCGGTCAACTCCCGGCGCTACTGCAGCCGGATCCAGTCCGACACCGGCACGAACCGCTTCTTGGCCGCGTCGGCCCGGTACACCCGGCCCACCGGCACCTTGTGGTTCACGAAGGTGACCGGCGGCATGAGCCCGCCCACGTCCCAGTCGCGGATCGACTCCAGGGCCTTCACCAGGTTGTCGCCGGTCAATTCCCAGCCGTTCTCCAGGCAGATCTCGGCACACTTGGCGAACACCATGCCCGTGAACCACCCCTGCAGGTAGCTGTTGGGCCGGTGCTTCACATCCGGGTGCTCCTTCTGGTTGAACGCACGGATCTTCTGGATCATGGGCACGTCGGTCTCGTAGTAGTAGGCGTAGGGGTTGATGCCCATGTACCCGTCGGCGTCCTCGCCCAGCTTGTCGATGATCATCTGGCTCATGGACCAGAAGGTGCCCATGAACGAGATGTCCAGACCGTAGTCCCTGGAGCCCCGGATCACCTGGGGGATGGGCGAGAGCACGAACCCGTGGATGATCACGTACTGGGGCTTCTTCTTCACGAGCTCCAGCACCTCGCTGGTGACATCCACCGCGCCCACCTTGGTCACGATCTCGGCCACCACGTCCACCCCGAGCTCCTTGGCCTTCTTGCGGGCGTACGGGATCGGGTCCTTGCCGAACTCGGTGTCGCTGTAGAAGAACGCCACCGTGGGCTTGGAGCCCTTGGGGTTCTTGGCGATGTACTCCAGCAGCACGCCGAACATGTCGGAGTAGGTGGGCCCGGACACGAAGGTGTAAGGGTACTTCTCGGGGTTCGCCAGCTCGGAGCTGAACGAGGTGGACCCGTAGAGGATCTTGTAGGTCTTGGTGATCTCGGGGGCCAGGACCTTGCCCTGCCCCGTGCTCTCCCCGTAGAACATGGGCGGCTTGTGCTCGGCCATGATCTTCTTGAACACGGCCACGGCCCGGTCCACCTGGTAGCCCGAGTCCTCGAAGATGTACTCGATCTTGCGGCCCTTGACCCCGCCGTTCTGGTTGATCCAGGCAAACACGTCCGCCAGGCCCTGGTTGAGCTGGACCCCGGCGAACGCGAACCGGCCGGTCAGGGGCTGGGACGCCCCCACCTTGATCGTGTCGGCCCCGAGCGCCAGGGCCGGCACCGAAAGACAAAGGCCCACCGCCATCGCCACCACACGTCGCCTCATCTCCCTTCCTCCTTTCCCGGCCCATCCGCGGGCCGGCCCCTCAGTGGACGAACGGCCACAGCCGAAAGAACCGCTTGGTGCGCTGCCAGATCTCTGCTAGGCCATGGGGCTCGAACAGCAGGAACCCCACGATCAGCCCCCCGAACACCACGTCGGTCAGCGGCGAGAGGAGCACCATGGCCTCGGGGTAGTAGGGCCGGGCCAGGCTCGCCGCTCCCCGGAGCACCTCGGGCACCAGGGTCATGAACACCGCCCCGAACACCGACCCGATCACCGTGCCGAGCCCGCCTACGATCACCACGGCCAGGTAGTGGATTGACAGGCTCAAGGGGAAGTGCTCCGGAGTGACGCTCTTCATGAAGTAGGCCCACAGGGCCCCGGCCACGCCCGCGTAGAACGCTCCCAAGGCAAAGGCCTGCAGCTTGGTGGCGAAGAGCGGCACCCCCATGATCTCGGCCGCGATGTCCCGGTCGCGCACGGCCACGAAGGCCCGGCCGGGGGCCGAGCGCTTGAGGTTCGCGGCGAACCACGTGCCCAGGGCGGCAACGGCCACGATCACGGCGTACAAGGCCCGGTCGGTGCTGAACTCCAAAGGCCCCAGCCGGGCCGGCGGCACGTTGATGCCCCGGATGCCGCCCGTCACCGGCTCCAGGTGCACGAACCCGAACTCGGCGATCACCTGGGCCGCGAGCGTTGCCATGGCCAGGTAGAGCCCCTTGATCCGCAGGCTCGGGGCACCCACCACCACCCCGAACAGGGCGGCCGTAGCGCCGGCGGCAGGCAGGGTGAGCCAGAGCCCGAGCCCCCACCGGGCCGAGAGCGCGCCTGCGGTGTACGCGCCCACCCCCATGAACGCCGCGTGGCCCAGGCTGATCTGGCCCGTGAACCCGGTGAGCAGATTGAGCCCCAGGGCGGAGACCACGGTGATGCCCACCAGGTCGGCCAGGTACACGAGATAATCGCCCGCCACCCAGGGGAACACCACGAGGGCCACGCCGAACGCGGCCATCCAGAACCGCACCGGCGGGGTGCGGAGCAGCGCCTCGTCGGCCGCATAGGTCTCCTTGAAGTCGCCGATGCGCATGGGACCCGGCTAGAAGGCTGGAAGGCTAAAAGGCTGGAAGGCTGGAAAGCGTCTCACCGGCTTCCTTTCCCGTCTCGGCCCCGTCACCGGTCGCACGTCATCGTTGAACTGCCGTAAATCGAGAACCGTGAATCGTAGCGGCGCGGCCGGCCCCGTCACCCGTAGCCCGCCGCGCGGGCCGCTGAAAGCTCGAAAGCTGGAACGCTAGAAAGCCTCCTAGCGTTTTCCCGACCCATCAGCCACAGATTTACACAGATGAGAAGGGAACGGGGGGACCTCGACTCCACAGCAGCCGGTTCCGCGCAGGCTCCTCCCCCACGGAAACCCCTCCCCCTCCCAAAATCCGTGCAAATCTGTGCCGATCTGTGGATCTTCGGCCTTCCAGCCGACGCGAAGCCTCGATTCCCGTCATTCGTCACTACCTTCTAGTGCTCCGTTTGGCAAAACGTATGCGGATTGCGGCGGCGGGGCTGGAGGCTCCGACGAAGCGCGACGGCCGAGCAGCCAGGGCCGCCCGGCGCCAGGGGAGCGGCCGCGGCGCGTGCTCTCACGCGTCGCAGCGGACCGCGCCGAGGCGGCCCCTGCGAGGCCGTTCAGCGAAGGAGGGGCCCCCAGCCCCGCCCCCTGGGAAAAGCACGAAATTTCCGAAACACGACTCTAGACTCTCTCGATCTCGCGGGTGCCGAACAGCCCGTACGGCCGTACCAACAGGATCAGCAGCAGCACCAGGAACGGCACCACCTCCTTCACGGACCCGCCGGTCACGTAAGGGTCCAGGTACCCGCCGGCCAGGTTCTCGAGCACCCCGATCACGATGCCCCCCACGATGGCTCCGGCCACGCTGTCGAGCCCTCCCAGAATGACGACCGGAAACACCTTGAGCCCCAGGGCCCCGAGCTGGGGGCTGATGCCGCCGATCGTGCCCACCACCACTCCGCCCAGGCCCGCGGCAGCCGCGCCGAGGCCCCAAGCCATGCCGAACATGCGGCGGATGTCCACCCCCAGGCCGTAGGCCGCGCCCTGGTCCGAGGCGGTGGCCCGCATGGCCACCCCGGCCCGGGCGTACCGGAAAAACGCGGCCAGGAGTCCCACCGCCACCAGGGCGATCAGGAACCCGTAGAACAGCCGGCTCGGCACCACGGCCGGGCCGAGGAGCACCGGTTTTCGAGGGAAGATGCGGGGAAAGCTGCGGAACTCGGCGGTCCACACGATCTGGGCGAGCCCCTTCAGGATGCTCGAAAGGCCCAGGGTCACCATGACCACGGTGATGGTGGGCTGGCCGAACAGGGGCCGCAGCAGGGCCCGCTCCACCACCAGGGCCACGGCCGCGGCACCGGCGAGCGCAAGCGCAAGCGCCGCCCAGAAGGGCAGGTGGAGCCCCACCAGGGCCGTGTAGGCGAAGTATGCCCCTAGCATCATGAACTCGCCCGTGGCGAAGTTGAGAATACCCGTGGCCTTGAAGATGGCCACGAACCCCAGGCCCACCAAGGCGTACACCCCCCCCACGGCCACGCCGCTCACAAGGAGCTGGATCAGGAAGTCCACGCGCCGACCCCTTCCATGTAACTTCGGTCTCCGGTCGTCGGTCTACGGTCTTCGGTCTCCTGGCCCCCGGGCAAGTGGCTCTGCCGAACCCGGGAGCGGGGGGCCTGTTGGATCTCCCTCCCGGCGGGTCCCCAGGTAGGCCCGGATCACCTCGGGGTGCTCGGCCACCTCCGCCGGCCGGCCCTGGGCGATCACCCGTCCGAAGTTCAGGACCACCACGTGGTCCGACAGGTCCATCACCACCCCCATGTCGTGCTCCACCAGGAGCACGGTGACACCCCGCTCCTCCACCAGGTCGAGCACGAACCGAGCCATGTCCTCGGTCTCCTCCCGGTTCATACCGGCCACGGGCTCGTCCAGGAGGAGCAGCCGGGGCCGCAGAGCCAAGGCCCGGGCGAGCTCCACCCGCTTCTGGAGCCCGTAGGGGAGCGCCGCCACCGGCACACCGCGCACGTGCTCAATCTCCAGGAAATCGATCACCTCCCGCTCCACCCGCTCGCGCAGCTCCAGCTCCTCCTGCCGGGCCCGGGGCAGCCGGAACCCGCAGGCCAGGATGCCCGAGCGCACGTGGGGGTGAGCGCCGAGCTTGATGTTGTCGAGGGCGCTCAGGCCCCGGTACAGGGCGATGTTCTGGAACGTGCGGCCCAGCCCCAGGGCGGCGCGGCGGTGGGGAGCCAAACGGGTGATGTCGCGGCCGTCGAACCACACCCGGCCCCGGTCCGGCCGGTAGAACCCCCCGATCACGTTGAACAGGCTCGTCTTGCCGGCGCCGTTGGGCCCCACCACGGAGGTGATCCTGCCCTCCTCCACGGAGAACCCCACCTCGTCGAGCACCTGGAGCCCGCCGAACGCCAGGGATACGTTCTCCACCCGCAGGATCTCGGCCAACCCCTCCTCCCGCTCCGAGTCAGGACCGAACAAAAATGCGTTCTAAGCGCAGAGCGCTGACACCCCGACGACAAATCGTCGCTCCATGAGACCTTAGAGAAAAAGCCTTCCCAAGTCAACGCCCAACAAACGCAGTTTGCCTACACCCCCTTCCGGGGGCCCCGCTGGACGACGAGCAGCGGTTTTTCGGGCGCCGTAGCAGGGGAATCCGGCTGGGGGAGCGGGGGCCGAAAAAGGACGCTCTTTTGGCGTTGAGCCGGGGCCGGAGGCTGTGGTAGCATCTCGCCTCTTGTCGGGGCGTGGCGCAGTCTGGTAGCGCACCTGCCTTGGGCGCAGGGGGTCGGAAGTTCGAATCTTCTCGCCCCGACCAACCAGCCACCAACGCCGATGCGCCTGTAGCTCAGCTGGATAGAGCAGCGGCCTTCTAAGCCGCGGGTCGGGGGTTCGAGTCCCTCCGGGCGTGCCACTCGACGATTCACAACTTGAGTGCGTGGTGAGTGTAGCTCAATGGTAGAGCACCGGACTGTGGATCCGGTGGTTGTGGGTTCAAATCCCATCACTCACCCCAAAAATCGAGGGCTTGCGGTTTCGGCCGCAAGCCCTTTCTTCGTCCGGCCCGCCCGGGGCCGGTCCGTTCTCGTGGCGGAGGGGGTGGGATTCGAACCCACGGGGGCTTGCACCCCGGCGGTTTTCAAGACCGCTGCCTTAAACCGCTCGGCCACCCCTCCGGGGGGTTCAAACGGTCGCTTCGATCCGGTCGGCCTTTACGTAGGGGCGAAGGGCCTCGGGGACGACCACGGAGCCGTCGGATTGCTGGCAGTTCTCGAGGATGGCAACCACGGTGCGGCCCACGGCCAGGCCCGAGCCGTTCAGGGTGTGCACGAGCCGGGTGCCCTTCTCGCCCTTGGACCGGAACCGGATGTTTGCCCGCCGGGCCTGGAAGTCCTCGAAGTTGGAGCAGGAGCTGATCTCCCGGTACCGACCCTGTCCCGGCAGCCAAACCTCGATATCATAGGTCTTGGCCGCAGAGAAGCCCAGGTCGCCCGTGCACAGGGTGACCACCCGGTACGGCAGCCCCAGCCGCCGCAGCACCTCCTCGGCGTTGCGGGTGAGGGCCTCCAGCTCGTCGTAGGAGCGGTCCGGGTGGACGAACTTCACCAGCTCCACCTTGTCGAACTGGTGCTGACGGATCATCCCCCGGGTGTCCTTGCCGTAGGCCCCGGCCTCGGCCCGGAAGCAGGGGGTGTAGGCGGTGTAGGAGATGGGCAGGGATCCTTCGTTCAGGATCTCGCCGGCGTGGAGGTTGGTGACCGGCACCTCGGCGGTGGGCACGAGGTAGTAGTCGGTGCCGGTCAGGTGGAACAGGTCCTCCTCGAACTTGGGCAGCTGCCCCGTGCCGGTCATAGCGGTCGAGTTGACCATGAACGGCGGCCACACCTCGGTGTAGCCGTGCTCTTCGGTGTGGAGGTCGAGCATGAACTGGATCAGCGCCCGCTCCAGCCGCGACCCCAGCCCCTTGAGCACCACGAACCGGGCCCCGGCGATCTTGGCGGCCCGCTCGAAGTCCAGGATGCCCAGCCGCTCCCCCAGCTCCCAGTGGGGGAGGGGCTCGAACTCGAACGACGGGGGCTCGCCCCAGGTGCGCACGACCGGGTTGTCGTCCTCGGTCTGGCCCACGGGCACGGACTCGTGGGGCACGTTGGGCACCCGGAGCAGCAGGTCCTGAAGCTGGGGCTCCACCTCCCGCTGCTCGGCCTCCAGGGCCTTGATCCTCGTCCCCACCTCCCGCATCTCGGCCATGATGGCCGAGGCGTCCCCACCCTGCCGCTTGATCCGGCCCACCTCCTTCGAGGCCTCGTTGCGTCGGTTGCGCAGGGCCTCGAGTTCCCGCAAGAGCTCCCGACGGCGTTCGTCCAGCCTGAGGATCCGGTCCAGGTCCACCTCGGCGCCCCGGTCGGCCAGGGCTTTCCGAACCCGGTCGGTCTGCTCGCGCAGGGTGCGAATCGAAAGCATGGGAGCGGCTCCTTCGAGACGGGATCCAGGGGACCGGCCCACCGGCCGTGGGGGTCGGATTATAGGGAGCCCCTCCGAGGGGCGTCAACGCACGGCCTTGACATCGGCCCGATCCGGCCCACAGTGAAGCCCGACCGTTCCTTTGCCAGGAGGGGAATCCCATGGCACGGCTCGACAACGAGGCTCGAAACGAGCTGCTCACCATCGCGAGGCAGTCGATCCGCGAGGGGCTCCGGGGCCGGCGTTACGTTCCGCCGGTGCCGCGTCGGCCCTCCTTGCGGGAGCCGGCCGGGGCGTTCGTGACCCTGCACGAGGCCGGGGCCCTGCGGGGTTGCATCGGCACGTTTCAGGCGGATCGCCCGCTGTACCGAAACGTGGCAGAGATGGCCCGGGCCGCGGCGTTCGAAGACCCGCGGTTCCCGCCCCTGCAGCCCGACGAGTTCGACCGGATCGACCTGGAGATCAGCGTGCTCACCCCGATGAGGCGGGTGGAATCGCCCGAGGAGGTGGAGGTGGGCCGGCACGGGGTGTACATCGTCCACGGCCCTCACCGGGGGGTGCTGCTGCCCCAGGTGGCCGCGGAGCAGGGGTGGGACCGGGAGACGTTCCTGGACCACACCTGCCTCAAGGCCGGCCTTCCACGGAAGGCCTGGCGCTCCGGCGCCGAGATCTACGTGTTCGAGGCCGAGGTGTTCGGGGAGGAGCAGGGCGCTCGTTGACCCGACAACGCAGTAGGCGCGTTTTTCCAGAGGTGGGACAAGGGACCTGCCTCCGGCCGGACGCGAAGCCGGGCGCTGAGATTCGCCGCGCAGGCACAAGCCATCGGAGCTGGGTTCATCCCGCCTCGATGGAATGCGCACGATTTCGTGGTCCGAACGCCTGAGGCACTGCGCGGCGAGCGAAGGGGCCGCGCCCGGCTCTCCGGCAGGCCCCTTGTATAAGGGCCCCAATGGTTAACTTTGTTCTCTCGGTAGGGCGTGGCAGACCGACGTCCCTTTGGGACCCCAAGCCCGTGGGCAAGCGCGGTCGCCACGCCCAGGTCTCTCGCATC
>Ga0256830_1002043_pt1 | contig 13680 bp, 12 predicted proteins | sample 128326metaG_FD_190537 | JGI IMG/M metagenome (GOLD analysis project Ga0256830, IMG submission 190537) | Hydrothermal vent microbial communities from Lau Basin, Pacific Ocean - 128-326 | ecosystem: Environmental > Aquatic > Marine > Hydrothermal vents | place: Pacific Ocean: Lau Basin | collected...
GGTAAACAAATCTGGCAGGAAAAATTAGTTAACTAATTTTGATCTGACAGACACTTCAGTAAAAACCGGTAACTGTCAGATCAGGTCGTAACCACTACACCTATACCATGTGACTGAGTGCTATGGTTTAAATAGCTCAAACAACGTACCTTGGTCAGGAAGTCCGGTTTGGCTCTGCTTGATGCTTTTTTGGAAGCTCTTTACAGCTATTTTCATATTTTCATCGTATTCGGCGTTTATCGGCCCGGAATAGTGTTTTTTGTTTTTTAGCATTTGTTTCATTCGCCGAATCACCTCTTCTTGGTAAACGTATTTTTTATTATTGGCAATATCCACGTAATTCTCGCCTTTATCTAAGCGCTGCTTGGCTAGTTCAACCTTTATCTTGTTGATCGCTTGATGGAATTGCATTTTTGGGTTTTGCGCACATATTGATTCGGCTATTTTGAGAAGTAGTCCTGTAGATTGCCAAGGAGTCAGGTCAAATGTTTCTCTAAGGTGTTGGTTGGATGCAGTGACAAAACCGTCGACCCAACCGCCGTAGATAAAATAAAGTTTGTCCTGTGCTTTAGCTGATTTTATAAAATGGGAGCAGCTGGCAATGCCCACGCCTTTTATCGCGTATGAGCTAGCGCTATCCGCAGAATACGTGGGTGAGTTACAGGTAATCAGTAATAAAAGAAAGTAATTTAGTTTCTTATTCATAATGTGCACTTCGATAAATAGCTTTGTTAAGAGCGTTAAGATAGATAAATCTCAGGAATAAAAAAGGGCTGCACATAGTACAGCCCTTTTTATTTTAGTGTTTATTTTAAAGCTTAAGCAGATGCTTTACGCTTGCGCATTGCGCTTACACCAAAACCTAAAAGACCAACACCCATCAACGCTAATGCACCTGGCTCAGGAATACTGTTTCCAGTCATTTCCCATGTGCCAAATAGTTCGCCGGTTGGTGTTACACCGTCAGCTGCATAAATTGGCTGGAAAGAAGAGGAAAATGCCAAGTCTGCGCCATCAACTTCTTGATTCGTGTCGAAGTTACCCATTGCGAGGCCACCAACAACATCTAAAAGGCCAGCACCTTCGCCAGTGTCACTACCAGTACCAATATCTTCGCCAGAACCAGTTAACGAACCATTAGATACTAGTGATAACCAGAGGTCACCATCGGCAGCACTTGCCATTGTCCCTGTATAGTTAGGGCTATCGTCAACATAAATATTTAAAACAATGTTGTCAAAGACAAAATCAGCTGTGTCAGGACCTGTTGGTGTAATGCTTGTGGTATCCATGCTGAAGGTAAACGTTAATTCACAACTAGGGCAAAAAGAGCCACTGTTAGGGATGGCTGAATTGATATTTGTAAAAAGGCCGCGTCCAGTTACAGTGCTACCTACGCCTGTAGTAACTGTTTCAATCAATGTGCCGTTTGATGCAAAATCAGTCAAATTAGGAAATGTGCCAGACACATTATCTGGATCCCAAACAACGCCACCAACATTAATAGCTGGTCCGGCATGTGCCATTGATGCAGCAGCGAAAAGTGCGCCACCAAACATTATTTTTTTCATTGTGTTATTCATTATTGAATGCTCCTGGTTCATAAGTTTTTTGTGATTTTTAGAGATTAAAATCTTCTGTTTGTATATCTAGCATTTCCCATGCCATTAGCCATTTTTTGTTTTTGACTTATTGTATATTATTGATATGTATAAAAAAAATTATTCCCCGTGGGTGTGTTTCTAATGTTTTATCAGCATGGTGTGTAAAGTTATATGTGTTAGTGTAAATAAAGTCGACAGTTCAGATGAAGGCTAATGCAAAAAGATTTGCTGTTTACGTGTGTGCTTGATTTTGAGTCAGAGTATTCCGGGTAATTTAAGCAATTAAGGTAGCAGTAATGGTTATTTCGGTGTGTTTTGCTGCCAAGGTGATTACTTTTTATTACTAAGGAAGTGTAATATATTTCGACAAACAGCTCGGGCAGTTGATCAATACCGTGTTATTCGGGGGCTTGCTTTGCGAGTAAGAATGTTTGATCTGGGCGCCGTTTACTCATTTGCTGTGATTTTCGCGATGATGCGCCTAATCGAAGCAGGATGATACCTCGTTCGGAAAGTGTTGTTGTTTGCAGTAATTCCTGTATTTTGCCGATTTCAGGGTTATTTTTATTGAAAAAATTCAATGACATGACACCAACTGAAGCAAAAGGATGGAGGTTTATCTGATTGCTTGTGGCTGTTAGCCAGACCCTTTGCAGTGCTCTGCCCAGATTAACAATACCCGGTCGGTTGGTTGTTTGGGTGGACAATATGCAAAGGTCGGCTGATAGAAGATTGGGTAATAACGCAGATCGGAACCCGAACATCGCTGAGCCGCCAATAAGGTTCATGAATTTCATGAATTTCCAGTTGCGGCAAGCCTTGAAAATGGGTTGAGCGATGCGCTCAACATTCAATGAGGCAGGAGCCAGTTGTTCGATAGAGTTCTGTTTCCAGTCGAGATTAAAGTCAATGCTTGAGAACAGTTCTTGGTGGAAGTCCTGGTCGGAAAAACGCAGTGATTCTGCGATAAAGAGTGCTTTAAGTGTTTTTTTTCTTAAACTTTTGGTTGGCCAGATAAGGGTTGTGTCCGAAATGGCAGATATACTTTGTGTTATGTCGTGCCTTTGCGATTCGGTTAGCGGTTTGCGCCAGGGAAAGCTTCTGTCTGTATGTCGCTCGTAAATGCTGTTTTGAGTGATGTCATCTTTTTTTGATGTTGGTGAAAAATCAATGCTTAGCGGATAAAGAGGGGTGTTTTTTTCACCTTCAGGAAAAAAGGTTAGCGTACCTTTTAGCCCTAAGTGCTTTGCCTGAATAAGCATGTTTTCCGCAACGCACCCTATGGCGATATCGCTAAGCAAAAAACGACTGTCTGACAATTTTCCTGAGCGTGTTTTATCAATATGCAGTTCAATTCTATTATTTTGATATTTGTAGAGCCATGGCTGGGAATTGTCTGCTGAAGGTGCAGCAATACCGGCGGCAATAATTTGCTTAATAATTTCTTGTTTCATGTCGATAGGTTCTTTTGGGAGGGTGCATTGTTAATATCACTGATATCTTGCAATGTAAAGGTGTGTCTAAAATATTATTATTGAGAGCAAGGTAAACGCTTATGTCCACACTAATCAAGGTTGCTGCCACGGCAAAAGAAATTGATGCTGTTTTTAAGTTGCGCCACCAGGTATATGTAGTTGAAGATCAAAAATTTGGTGGGGAAATTTTTCCGGATGAGAGAATTATAGATCGTTTCGATGCCATGCCTTTTGTTGCAAATATAATCGCAGTTGAAAATGATGTTCCAATTGGCACATTGCGATTGGCTAAAAACGGGGATATCGGTCTGCCGATTGATAAGTATTTTGATTTTTCAGAATATAATAATTCTCTATTGGAGAAAGATAAGGAGGTGCTTTTAGCCAGTGCAGGTATGTTGGCAATTACCTATAAGGGTCGGAATAAGCGAAATGTCATCATGGCATTGTTTAAGATGGCAACAGGCATATGTATGGAGTGGGGGATTACGCATGTTGTGGCGACTGCAAATCATGAAACGGTGTCGGTTTACGAGCATTTGGGCTTTGAGAGTATTGGGGATAAAGTGTGGATAGACGAGATTGCCAATTATATCGTTCCCATGGCTGCACCTTTGAGCAAGCCTATCGAGTGGGCATTTGGCGGCTTGGTTGACAATCGGTTAGATGCTTTTTGGTTGGATTATTTTTCTGGCCGTTTCGAACGAATTCTGTTGTCATCCGGTGAAGCATTGTTTAGGCAGGGGGATGAGGCTGACAGTGTTTATATTGTTGATGATGGATGGATTTCAATTTCAATTGTTGATGAAGATGGTCAAGAGCTTAACTTGGCTCAGTTGTCTAAAGGCGCGCTTTTTGGCGAGTTGGCCTTAATTGATGATAGCCCGCGTTCAGCAAACGCTGTCGCTGTGTCTGGAGCGGATGTTATTCGCTTGTCCAAAAGCGACTTTCTGGGTACTTTGAGTGGTAGCGAAGCGGGTACAGAGCGATTGTTAAAGGTATTTGCAAATCGAATACGTTCAGCAGATGAGTTGGCAATGGTGATGGCTTACGCGCCGCAAACAGGGCGGGTTAGATTTGCACTGGATAAGCTTAGGGAAGCGGCGGTTCCTCACAGGAAGTTGCCCGGGGTGTTGGTTTCTAAAACCAGTCCTCTTCATTTGGCACAAACGGCCGGCGTTAGGGAGTATGAGGTTAGGCGTATCTTGGCATTAGAGAAAAAGAATGGTTGTCTTGATTATAGTGAAAGGTGGATTCATTTCTTTCAAGACTGACAAGTGATGGCTATCGAATGTGGGTTAGATTGGGTTTAATGTCGGGAAGCCACAACAAATATTTGTTAGAATTTGGGCTTGTCTGATAACAAAAGCTGTTAATAACCCGGTATCACTGGCAGTTGCATTTTTGGTGTGTTTTATGCAATTGATATCATCGCGTTTGTTGGTAGTGTCCAATTAATCGTAGCTAAATAATTGAAAGGCGAGAAACCTTTGGCAAAAAATAAAAAAAGGGAAGATAAGAATTGTGTTTTTTGATGCAGATTACGAGGTTTTATTGGCTGATAATGGTTTCAGTAAGAATATTCATTATCAAATTCGCTATCAAGTTTATTGTCAGGAGACTGGCTTCGAGAATCCTCAAAATTATGTAGAGCCGCTTGAGGTGGATGAATACGACTCGAGCTCTGTTCATTTTGTCGCCAGAGATAAGGTCAGTGGTGACTGGTTGGGGGCGATTCGATTGGTAATTGGCGAGGTCGAGTCAATGCCTTCGTTTCAGTCGCTTTCAGATAAATATCTGGATAAGGTAAAAATCTTTGATTCTGTTGAAAAATTTCGCTCAACGAAAGTTGTGGAGATATCCCGCCTTTGTGTTTTGAAAAAATACCGTACACACATAAAAAGTGAGAAAAACTGTAACGTTAGTGGGTCTGATGTTGTCAGAAGTCCTGATACTGTTATTGAATATGTAGATAAGGGGCAACAGTCTGAAATTATGATGGGTTTGTTAAGGGCCGCTTACACTTATTGTGTCAAGAACAAGCTGGATATATGCTTGTTCACTGTGACTAAAGCACTGGCTCGTATCTTAAGTCGCTTGGGGTTTAGTATTATTAAGTCCGGAAAAGAGTGTGAATATCATGGAACTCGAGTGTCTTTTTTTTGTGAAATAGAAAATTTTTTGTCGGGTGTTGAGGACATTAGCCCTGATTTATATCAAATGTTTATTCGGCCTGAAGCGTATAAGCGCTTTTCTTGTTTAAATACCCAAATAAATGTTGAGTCGTCAGGTAAAATTCGACATTTCCCTCCTCTCCTTAAGCAAATTGCTTGAAAATGCAAATGTTTCACTACAGTTTTGCTTGATGCTGCCGCTGTTTTAATAGGTTGGTAGGTGAAAGCTTTGTGGTGTTGTGTCAGTATTTTATTGTTTCTTTCCGCTGGGCTGGGTTAGTAGCCTGTCTGTCATCATAGATTAGATTGATGTATTCCCTCTCCCGTTGTCTGTCAGCGAGAGGATTTGTTGATGTTTTAGGGGTTGTTGGGTAATCCGATAAGTTGGTGAATCTAATAAGGTTTTTGTATGTTATTTAGTTATTCCGAAGCATTTGAAAGAAATATAGGGCTAATATCTGAGCGGGAACAGCAGTTATTAAGGAATAAAACTGTTGCGATTGCCGGTTGTGGTGGTGTAGGCAGTGTTCACGCGCATACATTGGCTCGAATTGGGGTTGGGAATTTTGTTTTAGCTGACCCTGATACATACTCAGTAGCAAACTTTAACCGGCAGATTGGCGCAAATATGAGCACTGTGGGTGAAAATAAAGCGCAGGTAATGAAAAAGCTGATTTTGTCCATAAACCCGGAAGCGAACGTTCGCGTGACGGATGGTGGTGTTTCGAATGAAAATATTTGTTCGTTTATTGAAGGCTCTCAACTGGTTGTAGATGGTATTGACTTTTTTTCAATTACGCCACGAAGGTTGTTGTTTTCAGCGGCGTGGGATGCCGGTCTCCCTGCCTTGACAGCTGCTCCGCTGGGCTTTTCGGGGGCTTTGCTCGTGTTTGATAAACCGGGAATGTCTTTTGACGAGTATTTTAATATAGATGACGCACAGACGTATTATGATCAAATTATCAACTTTCTGATTGGATTGGCCCCAGCCGCTTTGCATTTGCCGTATATGGACTTGAAAGGGGTTGATCCTTCGACAGGCCGGGGGCCGTCATCCATCGTTGGTGTTCAAATGGCCGCGTGTTTGCTTTGTGCTCAGGCAATCAAAATTTTGTTAGACAGAAAAGGAGGGTTTGTTGCTCCAGAGTACGTGCAGTTCGATGCTTATCGTTTAAAAACCAAGCGCGGGAGACTTGGAAAAGGCAACCGAGGCTTAGTGCAGAAATTGAAAAGAAAAATTGTGTTAAATAAATTCCAGGATCTTGGGCTGGATAAAGCGTTTGATGCGATAGAATAAATTTCTTGCTGTGACCTGACTCATACCATGCAAACACGCTATAATGCTAAAGTTTTTTTCGGCACTGGTCGATTTTATTAGTCAGTGCGGGAACTTGAAGTGTTATATTTGCTGTTTTTACCGATGAAAGGAAGCGAGTCGTGTGTTTCGGGTGTAATGATAAAACCAAAAAGCGTCTATTAAATGCAATACGAAGTAGTCTGATTGCATTTCCAGGTTTGTTTGTCGCCTTACCCTTGTGGGCTATTGACGACGAATTTGATGGCTCCCCGATTGGCGGTGTTGAAGAGCCCGCGCCGCAACCTAAGCCTCCTGCTGTTGAAGAAGCGCCATTTTACTTAATTGGCCCTCACGATAATCTCAATATTTTCGTTTGGCGAAACCCCGATCTGAGTCAGTCTGTCGCTGTTCGGCCTGATGGTCGCATATCCATTCCTCTCGTTGAAGATCTCCCGGTAACGGGTAAAACACCAACCCAATTGGCGCGCGATATTGAAAAAGTGCTATCTGTCTATGTGAAGGATCCTGTGGTTACCGTCATTGTCAGCGGCTTTTTAGGGCCGTATCAGAAGCAAATTCGTGTTATTGGTGAAGCGACTGCTCCCAAGGCGATACCTTATTTCGAAAAAATGACCTTGCTTGATTTGATGATTAACGTGGGTGGAATTACAGATTTTGCGGCGGGTAATCGTTCGGTGATTTACCGGGTGGTGGATGGCAAGCAATACAATTTTATTGTGCGCATTGAGGACTTGATTAAAGATGGTGATATCAGTGCCAATGTGGATTTACTGCCTGGGGATATCCTGATTATTCCAGAGTCATGGTTTTAGTCTCGTTATAATAATAAGAAATAGATAACCGGTTTAATTTTTATGCAAGAATTGTTTGAGCAAGTTTGGGGTTATGTCAGAGCTACCTGGCGGTATCGTTGGTACATTTATTTACTGGCGTGGCCGATTGCTATTGGTGGGTGGTTGTTTGTAAATCAAATGCCGGATCAATATGAATCCAAGGCGCGGGTTTTTGTTGATACCTCGTCAGCGCTGCGCCCTTTATTACGGGGGCTCGCTTCTCAGTCAAGTGCAGAAGAAGGTCTGCAAATGATGACCCGAACCTTAATGAGTCGGCCTAATCTGGAAAAAGTGGCACGCATGACCGACATGGATCTTGGTGTCAGTACGCCTGAAGAAATGGACGAGTTGATTACCCGCCTTAGTAATACCATCAAATTTAGTGGTGGTCGGGGAAATGATAAAATGTACTCCATTTCCTTTGTTGATGAGGACCCTCAATTAGCCAAGCAAACTGTGCAGTCGTTGTTGACGATTTTTATTGAATCGACCTTAGGTGATACCCGAAAGGATTCGGATTCGGCGAGAAAATTTGTTGAAGCGCAAATCAAGGAATATGAACAGCGATTAATTGAAGCCGAGAATCGCCTAAAGGAGTTTAAGCGTAAAAACGCCGGGAGAATGCCGGGTGAAGGGGGCACTTATTTTGCACAAATCAAAGTAGCCCGGCAGCAATTGGCGTCTGCTGAGTTGGAATTAAGCGAAGCAAAAAATTTGCGTGACGAGTTAAGGCGGCAGATTGAGGGGGAAGAGCCGGTTTTTGGAATAGTGCCTTCCAGTTCAAGCTCATCTAACCCGTTAATATCGGGTTCTCATCCTTTGGATGGTCGGATAAATTCGCTGGAGGAGCGTCTGGATGAGCTTTTGTTGCGCTTTACTGTAAAACACCCCGATGTTGCGGCAACAAAATCAACCCTGGAAAGGCTTAAGGAAAAGCGCGCAAACGACTTAAAAGAGCAGCAGGCTGTTGCGCCTCAACTTAGCCGGCCGACCGCGTTGAATCAAAACCCCGTGTATCAGCAACTCAAAATCAGTTTGAGTCAGGCCGAGGCCAGAGTTGCATCGTTGTTGCCTCGAGTAAAAAATTATCGAAAAAACCTTCGTAAACTTGAAAGCCTGGTGGACACGATTCCACAGATCGAGGCTGACCTAAAAAACCTGAATCGTGATTATGCGATTAATAAAAAGAATTATGAGGCATTGTTGGCGCGTCGAGAGTCAGCAAAGCTGGCTGAGCGAGCAGAAGCTTCAGCTGATGATGTAAAATTTCGTATTATTGATCCTCCTCGGGTGCCGTTTGAGCCAAGCGGCCCTAACCGACCGTTGTTTGAGACCGTGGTGCTAATTGGTGCTCTGGTGGCTGGTGTTGCTTTTGCTTTTTTTCTGTCACAGATCAAGCCAATGTTTGATACGCCACGTAATTTACAAACGTACACGGGTTTGCCTGTGCTCGGGTATATTTCGCGAATGTGGACGCCCGAGGAGAAGAAAAAGCGCAGAATAAATGTGATTTCCTTTGCGCTCGTGGGTTTGGCATTGCTGGGTTTGTTTGCTGGCATGTTGACAGTAGAGATTATGGATATTCAACTCATGGACAAGATCATGGGGATATTGCCGGGTGACCTTATATGAGCACAATTGAAAAAGCACTGGACAGGCTGAAGGAAGACGCCGGTAAAATTCAACGTGGAAAACCGAATGCCAGAAACGCTTCGGGTAATGATGCGGGGTCTGGTTCGTTTATTTCGTTGCCTTGGCAGCAAATGGCGAAGCAGGGCATGTTAACCCCTGATGCAGGCCGTAGTGAAATTGCTGAAGAACTGCGGGCGATTAAGCGACCATTGTTAAAACAGGCGTTTATGAACGACAGTTTTGATACTAAACGCAGTAATCTGATTATGGTAACTAGCTCGGTTCCCGGTGAGGGCAAAAGTTTTACCTCGATCAACCTGGCGATTAGTATTGCAATGGAGCTGGATCGTACCGCTTTATTGGTTGATGCCGATGTTGCCCGGCCTTCCATTGCAAGGTATTTAGGTTTCAAGGCCAAGGCGGGGTTGGTTGATTATTTGCTGGATGACAACATAGCCTTGTCGGATGTGTTGATTAAAACAGACTTGCCCAAATTGTCGATATTGCCTGCGGGCAAGCAACATCATTACTCCACAGAGTTACTGGCCAGTGAAGGCATGAATGTATTGCTGGATGAGTTGGCTGCACGTTATCACGATCGGGTGATTATCTTTGATTCGCCGCCAGTGCTTGCTACCAGCGAGTCTCAGGTGCTTGCGACGCAAATGGGACAGGTGGTGATGGTGGTTGAAGCGGTTAAAACCTCTCAATCGGCATTGAAAGAGGCATTATCAAAAATATCGTCAGCGAATATTACCGGGCTTGTGCTAAATAAAAGCCGTGTTAAAAAGGGGGGGTCACACTATGAATACGGGTATTACGGGAACTCGGGCGAATAGTCCGGTAAGCACAAGTCAATGCAGTGTTACTCTTGTCAAATAAGCCTTTTTTTTTGTTTTCTGTTGTTTTTTTCCGGTAGTGTTTCGGCCAAAAAGTGGGATTTTCAGCCAAATCTATCGGTATCTGAATCCTACTTTGATAATATTACCTTGGCCCCCGATGATTCAGGTAATAAAAACAGTGAATTTATTACGCGTTTGTTACCGGGCTTTTCTTTGTCAAGGACGGGGCGACGATTAAAGTTAAACGCATTGTATGCGCTGGGGTATATAAAATATTCAGGCAAAGCGTTTTCGGATCGAACATATAATCAGGGTAGCTTAAGCGCTGACGCAGAGTTGATTCGGCGGCATCTATTTGTAAATGCCTCCGCCTCAGTTTCTCAACAGGTATATGACCCTTCTCGCGCTTTTGTATCTGCTGGAAGCTTGGGTGGTGGTTATACAGGGCTTGATAATAGTGCTGTATATGTGACAGACAATCAGGTTGAGACGCGAAGTGTAAACTTGCAGCCAAGGCTGGTAAACAAGTTTGGTCCATTCGCTAACAGTCGTTTAAGTTACGATTACAGCATTTTAAATTATTCCAATGCAAGGATTACAAACTACCAGCGATCGACATTGAATTACAATTTGTCTTCGGGGCGCTGGTTTAAAACCTTATCCTGGTATGCTAATGCAATTCAATCAACATCAACTCAAAGCAATTCAAATTACCTTTCAACGCTACTAAGAGCGGATTTGAATTTATCTCGCCACTGGGGGCTATTTGCGATGACCAGGGCACAGCAGTACAGTTATCTCGATGGTATTAATGAAAGTCAGTATTTTATTAATCCCGAAGCCGGTATTGTCTGGAATGCTTCACGGAAATTGAAAGCAGAAATAGGTGGCGGTGGTAGCCTGGATGCGGGTGATTTATCCCGAAAACAAATTACGATTGTTCAAAAAACCTGGCGAGCATCAGCCACATTGTCACCAACCGTGCGGACAATACTGTCATTGGGTCGCTCAGCGACAATTTATGGTGATCAGCGATATATGAATTTTTCTCATCGCATGCGTCGTTCAAACTGGAGCTCAACTTATTCTGAATTCTTGATTACGCCTCAACAGTTGCGAAATTCATCTGTGCTAAATAGTGTTGGTGGTGGTTTAGGTGGTGGAGCATTTGCTGGTAATTTTGGCGGGGGGTTAAATGGTGTCGGTGGTTCTGGTGGCTCAGTCGCTTTGGGGCGAGCTGTTACGGATGATGTATTGTTGCGAAAGCGACTAAATGTGAATATTAACATAAGCCGAAAAAAGACGACGTTAACGGCGGGTTCCTTTTATGATAAAGGCGAGTACCAAACCAGCAACGTAACCGATAAGCGCTATGGCGTGAATGGTGGTGTCAATGTACAGCTTGGTCGACTCATGAACTGGTCTAATCAGCTTTCTGTCCAGCGATATTATTTTGATAATGGAAACCGTGCTGATAATATTGCGACATTTAACTCTGTGTTATCAAAAACAATTAAGAAAGATGTGAGCGGCAGCTTGTCTTATCAGCTGCGAAAGCGAGATTCGAGTACCGGGGTCAGTAACTATACGGCTCAGATGGTGATTGCCCAGTTGGACATCACATTTTAGATTAAATTAAGGAAAATGAATAAAAATGGCAAACCGAGCAGAAAAAAAAGAAATATTATGTATTGTTGGTGCCAGACCGAATTTTACAAAAATTGCGCCGATTATTGCGGCAATTAAATCGAAGGGTAAATATCTGTCGCCTTATTTGTTACACACTGGTCAGCATTATGACGAGGCCATGAAAGCGTCTTTTTTTAAACAACTCGGTATTCCGGAACCGGATGTTGATCTAGGTGTTGGCTCGGGAAGCCACGCTGTGCAAACAGCGGAGGTGATGAAAAAGTTTGAACCTGTGTTAGATGACAGAAAGCCGGCCGCCGTTTTGGTTGTTGGTGATGTTAACTCGACCATTGCTTGCGCACTGGTGGCGGCTAAAAAAGGTGTGCCTGTTATTCACGTAGAGTCGGGCTTGCGTAGTTATGATCGAGGCATGCCTGAAGAAATTAACCGCGTGCTAACAGATCAAATCTCTGATTTGCTTTTCACTACCGAGCGTTCTGCGCATGATAATTTGCAAAAAGAAGGTATTCAATCTGAGCGAGTCGTGTTTGTGGGCAATGTCATGATTGATACGTTGATGAAAAACGTTGAAAACGCAATATCCATGGAACAGACGCTTGCTGAGGCAAAGGTAAAAGAAAGTTTTGATGCGGGTTTTGGTCTTATTACCATGCACCGTCCATCAAATGTGGATGATAAGGTGGTGCTCACTTCGTTAATTAATACGTTGGCCAAATTGTCAGAGCAGTTGCCCATGATTTTTCCAGCACATCCTCGAACAAAAGGGTTTATCGAAAAATTTGGTTTGTTGGATAAGATAGATAAAAGCAATATTACTTTGTTGCCTCCGCTGGGCTACCTGCATTTACTGGGATTTATGAAAAATGCAAAGGTGGTTTTGACCGACTCCGGCGGTATCCAGGAAGAGACAACAGCACTTGGTGTGCCTTGTATTACGCTAAGAGAAAATACCGAGCGACCTATCACAATCGCGGAAGGCACGAACACCATTGTTGGCTCAGATCCAGATAAAATCACGAGTGCATTTGACGACATTATGTCAACAGGTGGAAAGGCCGGATGTGTGCCCGAGTTTTGGGACGGAAAAGCAGCGGAAAGAATAGTTGAATACCTTGAAAATTGGGTTAAGTAATCTTTTTTATGGAAGCTGGCAATGACAACTAACGCGATGACGGTGGATGTGGAAGACTATTTTCAGGTCTCTGCATTTGAGCCATACATAAAAAAGAGTGACTGGGATAAGCAAGAATGCCGTGTTGAAAAAAACACGCATCGTTTGCTTGATCTATACGAGCAATACAATGTAAAGGCCACATTTTTTACTTTAGGCTGGGTAGCGGAGCGTTATCCCTCGCTGGTAAAACGAATCGTTAATGATGGTCATGAGCTGGCAAGCCACGGTTATGATCATGTACGAATTACCACGCAAACACCCGAGCAGTTTAGAGTCGATATTTTAAAAGCCAAGCAAATTCTGGAAGATATCGCTGGCGTGGAAATAAAAGGTTATCGTGCCGCAAGTTATTCCATCAAAAAAGAAAATATGTGGGCCTTGGATATTTTGCATGAAACAGGGCATAAATATAGCTCAAGTATTTATCCGGTAAAACATGACTTGTATGGCATTCCCGACGCACCACGATTTCAATACTATCCGATGGGCGAAGAAGGGATTCTTGAAATTCCGATAACCACGTTGAATTTGTTCAATAAAAATTTGCCTGTTGGTGGGGGTGGTTTTTTCCGTTTGTATCCCTATGCTTTTTCACGTTGGGCCTTGAACAGAGTAAACGTAAAAGACAATGAACCCGGCATGTTCTATTTTCATCCTTGGGAGATTGATCCGGGGCAGCCAAAAACACCGGGTATCGATGCGAAAACAAAATTTAGACATTATCTGAATCTGGATAAGTTTTATGGGCGGTTGGAGAGGTTGCTGCAGGATTTTGAATGGGATCGGATGGATCGGGTGTTTGGGGTTGATTGATTTTTTTGTTAACCACAGAGGTGCGGAGACACAGAGAAAAGATTTTAAAGATTTTTGATTGTGAAACTCTGTGCCTCAGTGTCTCTGTGGTTGAAACGTTAATTACCACCGAGGCACGGAGACACAGAGAAAAGATTTTGAAGGATAAAATGCGTATTAACTTGA
>Ga0256830_1002044_pt1 | contig 13678 bp, 13 predicted proteins | sample 128326metaG_FD_190537 | JGI IMG/M metagenome (GOLD analysis project Ga0256830, IMG submission 190537) | Hydrothermal vent microbial communities from Lau Basin, Pacific Ocean - 128-326 | ecosystem: Environmental > Aquatic > Marine > Hydrothermal vents | place: Pacific Ocean: Lau Basin | collected...
CGATACAAAATGAACAACGGATCTTCCCTTTTAAGCCACAACGATGAAGCTAAGCCGGCCGCGAAACGACAAACAACAAAACCAAAGCGCGTGTTTCTGCGGTCGGCTTGAGCGCCTTGTTGGGTATTTCACCTTTCCCCCTGACATTACCGTGGTAGTCATGTTTCCTAAAAGTCCACGGGACAATTAAACGCACGCATTTTCGATACGATTAAAAACCTGCTCCCGTAGAATTTGGATATTCCCATGAATGTCAATTCGGATAAGGAAACGATTGGTCTGGATGGGAGTGCAATCGCTCACCCCTTTTAGGACAACCAACTCATACGCGCCATCTATCTGACGAATTGCACCTTCTTGCTTGATTACATCATGCCAATGGTAGCCTTCTGCGTGTGCCAATAATAAAGCTTCTTCAGCAGTATCGATATTCCCGAGAAAAACTTTCAGTTCGCCAATAGTTGTCCAAAGCTTGTTTTCATTTCCAGTATTAGAAGCGATATATTGTAAACACAATGTTGGAAGACAAGATGGTGCAAACCCCGTAAATTCAGAAGGTTTGAGGTTATCAAATAGGATTTTGCATTGTTCTGGATCATCGGCTGTCCCACATTTATTTCCATCAGATCCAATTACTTCAAGCAGATCAAAGCCTATTGAATTGCGTAATTCCCAATAAGTTGGTGGCATTTCTGGTGAGATCTTTTCCCATTGTAGCGCTTCCAATTTTGGTAAGGAATCAAAAGATTTGATATTCACATCTGCCCAAAAAGCCTCTTGCCCGCCTCCGCTGTCATTTCCACATCCAAGCATCAATAGGCAGAAGAAAAATAAGACCGGACTTTTTTTCATTTTTTGTGTCCCAATCTTAGCAAGATTAATATTCCTAAGAAAGATTTTCTGCGTATTTCTCTGATGCCGACCATCTCAAGATTCATACCCAACGTAGAGCTAACCCGGCCGCCCCACGACTTTAAATAAAAACGAAACCAGTATTATGCGGTCGGGTTGAGCGACGGGTTAGCTCACTACTTTAATCGGTTTTCTATTGCAATTAGTCGGTTCTCTATACTTTCTTGTACTTTAAGTAAATCTAGCGCCGTTATGTCTTCAACTTCTTCGTCAATATATTGAAAGAACTCTTCTGCGTCCTTCCATTTAGGCCCTTGTTTGTTTAGTTTTGGTTCAAGTGCCAAAATTAAAACACCCTCAACTTCATTGAGAGCATCTTTGACTTTTCCCGATATATTTCTATCGGCATTATCGGACATTGATAATTCGCCGTTATTATTAATTTTGCATAATCCAAACCAACTAAAATATTCCCATCTGTTCCATAAATGGTCTCTATCATGCTGCTTGAGCCTACTAAAAAGGTTAGCGTTTCCACGACCAGCTTGACCAACATAGACTGGCTTCATGTCTTTATCATAGAGGACATAAACACCACTTTGCTTCCTAAAATCAGCGTTCTTTACCCTGCTGTTTTCTCCAATTAAGTGTCCTGTTACCCCTGGCCTTCCGAAGTGAATTCTATCCCGATCCCAAAATAATCCAAAGTTTCTAATTGCGAGCATAATTTATCCCTTTGAGGATAATTTTCGTCCTTTTATTCTTTCCCCACAAAAAGGACAGTTCAGAATCGGAACTCCACCGGAATGAACTAATGAACCATTTGCAGCAAGCGGCATCAAATAAAACTGATTGTAGTCACCGATAATAGTGTTACTGACAAAGAAATATTGTTCTTCAACTGCCCTTTTAATTTTCCCACAAGAACAATTCGGCACGACCTCCCATTCAAAGTGTCCGCCTATATGATCTTCAGGTATTCCCATAGTCTTATCAAATTTTTCCGACATAGAGTCTCCTTCATTATTTGAGCTTTCATCTAAGCTATATATTTATTCAATAATATCAGTATGTTAAAAATATTGACATTTCATAAATCACAACAAAATTTCTGATCATTTCTGCTTAGTTCCCCTTGTTTTCTCGTCCCGAGATACCCCGCTAACGATAAAGCTAACCCGCCGCCCCACGACTTCAAACAAAAATCGAGACGTATTCTGCGGTCGGGTTGAGCGACGGGTTATGTGAATTTAATGCGCAAGTTTTGCACTTGCTATGCGATTTAAACTTACTCCTGATTCTGCCGCCTCAATCACAAGATGGCGGTGGACTTCTGGCGGAACTCGAACCATAAATTTCCCACTATAATTCCTAGTGGATATTGGTGGAGGAACTTCCTCTTTATTTTGAGCCATATCCTCAATACATTCTTTGGCAACAGAACGAATGCCTTTTAAGGCTTTTTCGGGAGTAGATGCAAGCCAACTGAGGCTAGGAAATTCAGCACACAACCCAACAAATTCTTCATCATCCTCAGACCACATTACCCGATAAGTATATTTATCACTTTCAATAGCCATGACTTACCTCAAGTTTTTCAATGGCAAGTAATACTTGCTTGACCTGATAAGGCTTAGCTTTTCCTTTATGGTTCTGTATATTTACACGGGGATCGCCAGGCCAGGGAGTCTTGTAAATACAATGGCTGCTCCCACTTTGGCGAGGTTTTCCGAAATAATGCTCACAGACCTTTTGAATCTCGCTGAAACGAACTCCCTTGGGATTCGCCTTCATTTCTTTAAAGATTTTTGTTACGCCACTCACAAGAAAATGATATCATTATAGATACTTAAACTCAAGTCAGTAAACTTAACAGTCGTGTGGACAAGACCAATTATCTCGTTAGACCTTTTTATGTGGGTGACTTTGAAAACTTTTCATGTGATTGCCAATATTCAAACACATGTTTAGCTAAATCTATTGCAGTAATAGTTGGACCTAAAACCATTGCCGCTTTATCTTCCAAGTTAACGTAGAGTCCAGATATATTGCGTTTAACTACAAAAGGACCACCAAAAGGGCCATAAAATGGATTATTTGGTCTTTTTTGTACAGAACCAGAAACGGAACCGTGATGTTTAGCCTCTGCCACAAAGTGCTTTGCACCTGTAGCCAAATGAGAACAAACTTGGAGTAAAACTTCCGAATCTCGTTCTGATGTGCGCTTACTTTTATTCGAGTAACCCGGATAAACCCAATCTAACATGTGTTCTGCAGTCACAAAGAAATTGAAAGCTAGATAAGGATTATTTTTATCTTTCTCTAACGCTGAATAATCATATTCAAGCTTATCAAGTAAATCACTTGATGATTTTAAACTGAACAATCCTCTCATTTTTATTCCAAGTCAACATAACGAGGTCTTACATAGAGTTTTTTCTGTATAAAATTGAAATATTGTTTTATACAGGATTTTTTCCGTATAATTCTTTACCATATACAGAGTTAAGAGCACGTGCTCTTCATCCAATCCTTTTAACTTTTTTGGAAGGATTTCTATATGGCATATAAAACACAAAAAGTCAAAGAAAAGTATATTCCAAAATCAACTCGCCTGCTTGATCAAGTGCGGGAAACTTTGCGTTATCACCATTACGCGATTCGTACCGAAAAAGCTTACTTAAAATGGATTCTCCATTTCATCAAATTCAACCAAACGCGTCACCCCAAAAATATGGGAAAGGCGGAGATCGAAGGTTTTTTAAGCCATCTTGCCATCCGCCGAAGGGTTGCCGCAGCAACACAACAACAAGCGATGCATGCTATTTTATTTTTATATCGCGAGGTTTTACATCTTCCCATTGAAAATACAATTGCACCGATCAGAAGTAAAAAACCCAAACGGCTGCCGACGGTACTCGCTCAAAAAGAAGTCGTCGCCCTACTCAAGCAGATGGAGGGCACACATCAGTTGATGGCAAAAATACTCTATGGAAGCGGCTTGCGGCTGATGGAGGTTGTACGACTGCGTGTGCAGGATCTCGATTTTGAGCAGGGTCTCATAATAGTACGAAACGGCAAGGGAAACAAAGACCGCGCAACCCTGCTTCCCGAGCCCCTGCATATGCCCTTAAAACGGCATTTACACCGCGTCAAAACACTTCACGCCTCGGACTTGAGAGAGGGTTATGGTGCGGTTTATCTTCCTGATGCATTGGCTAAAAAATATGCAAATGCGGCAAAGACCTGGAGATGGCAATATGTTTTTCCTTCTAAAAATCGGTCGAAAGATCCCAGAAGTGCGGCAATACGGCGGCATCATTGCGATGAGTCGGGACTTCAAAAAGCGGTGGCTGCGGCACGAGAGCGGGCAGACATTGTGAAAAGGGCGTCCTGCCATACCTTACGGCATTCTTTTGCAACACATTTACTGGAATCAGGCACCAATATCCGTGTACTTCAGGCCCTGCTCGGCCATGCGAATGTGAGCACAACGGAAATTTACACACATGTGCTTAAAAAGAATCTGAGTGCAATCAAGAGTCCTTTGGTGAATCTGGAGATGTGAGGGCTTTAAATCCTTGCAAGATATCGGAATCACAAGGAAGATCTGATTAAACCGCGTCTGAATCCGCCGAATACAGTGCTTTTAAGATGGCATCGGCCCCTTTCGCCAACAAGGCTTCGGCCACGGCGATGCCTAAAGGCTCGGCTTCAGATGGGGGTGCGGTCTGTGTTTCTTCGATGACTTGCTTTCCGTCAAGACTTAAAACCCGTCCTTTTAAGGTGATTCCGCCTTCTGAAAAGAAGGCATGGCCGGCAATGGGCACTTGGCAGCCGCCTTCAAGCCGGGCGAGCAGGGCGCGCTCGGCTTTCACGGCGAAGCCGGTTTCGGTATGATTCAAAAAAAGGATGCGGTCTAAAGTTTCAATATCATGTTGTCGAAATTGGATGGCCAAGGCCCCTTGCGCGATGGCGGGTAAAAAAGAGTCGGCTTCAAGGTATTCTGTAATTTCAGAGGCCTGGCCGAGACGATGCAATCCCGCAGCGGCGAGCAGGATGGCTTCGAATTGCCCTTCTTTGACTTTGCGCAGCCGGGTGTCGAGGTTGCCACGCAAGGAGACAATGTTGAGGTCGGGGCGCAGGGCAAGTAATTGCGCCTGTCTTCTGAGGGAACTCGTGCCGACAAGGGCACCCTGAGGTAAATCGGCCAAGGATTTTCCTTCCCGGCTGATGAGCGCATCTCTGGGATCTTCACGCAAAGGGATCGGGCCGATTTGAAGCCCTTCCGGCAAAGCAGCGGGCATGTCTTTCATGCTGTGTACGGCGATGTCGATTTCTTCACGCAAGAGGGCTTCTTCAATTTCTTTGACAAAAAGGCCTTTTCCGCCGATTTTTGCGAGCGGCACATCCAAAATTTTATCGCCCTGGGTTTCAATTTTTTGAATTTCCGATTGAAACCCGCTCTCTTGAAGTTGTGCTTGCACCCATTGCGATTGCCAAAGCGCAAGCTTGCTGGCCCGGCTTCCGATACGAATTATTTTTTTAGACACGTGTTTTCCTTGACTTGGATTGAAATATGAATGATTTGACTACCGGCGCGGCGCCCACACATCAACACCGCCTTTTTCACCCAGCCAAAGCCTTCGGTATTGGTCGATGGCGACGGCGTAGACGTTTTCGTTTGCCAGGCCGTCTTTGGCTTTGATGCTCATCCAATTACGGCCGTCAAAACGCGAAACCCCGTGATTGGTGCCAAACCAGACGGCACCGTCGTGCGGATCAATGGTGACATCATAAACGATGTTGCCCGCCAAGCCGTTCTCTGTTGTAAAGTTGGTCCAGGCCTGACCGTCAAAACGACTGGCGCCGCCGCCCCAAGTGCCAAACCAAGAATTGCCCTCACGATCAATGGCCATTGAAAAGACGTAGTTTTTATTGTAGGTTTCATTGCCGCCGGGATCTAAAACGGAGAGGTCGTGTGTGTGGTCATATTCACCCTCCGGTTTGGGATTCACTTGGGTGCCAAAGCCGGTGTTTTCGCTTTTTAAAAGACGGTCTTTATTCGGTGCGCCCAAACCGTCTTCATGCCGCCAGCTTTTCCAACGCCCTTCGGGATCAAGACGGCTTACGCCGCCTTCGGTGCCGAACCAAATTGCGCCGTCTTGGCCCACCGAAATGGCATACACCCATCGGTCGGCCAGCCCGTCGGCGGTATTGTAGTTTTTAAAGCGGGTGCCGTCGAAATGACTCACGCCGTTCCAGGTTGCAATCCAGGCGGTGCCGTCGGCGGCAAAATCCACACCGTAGACCCAAAAATCGGCCAATCCGTCCGAGGGCAGATAATTGCGCCAGGTTTTTCCGTCAAAAAGACTTAAACCACCGTTGTTTGTGCCGAACCAATATTGCCCACGCGGGCCTTTATTGATCGCAAAAACATAGGGACTTAAAAGACCATCTTCCATACTATAGGTTTTCAGGGGGTCGCCGGTGCGGGTGTCAACCTGGATGATGCCTTCCGTCGTGCCGACCCAAATGGCGTCGCCGTCCGCAAAAAGGGAGCGCACATAACTTTGCGGGCCGGTGCTGAAACTGCCGATCAGGCCGTAGTTTTCATGATGTTTTGTAACCTGTTGTTGATGCGGAATCACTTCTTTCGGCAATTTGGGCGGCCCGGTGCGTTCGGATTTCGGCGTGCGCACGGGACTGACCGGACGCAGGCTTTTTAAATCGCACGACTGTATAAAGAATAGAACTATAATAAGAAACGATTTGAGGTAAAGAGCGGACTTCATTGCTCTTTCTTCTTCGCTTTGTCTCTTGAAAGCATCTCTTCCAAGTCAAACAGTTTACGCGTGGTTTCCAAGATCATATTGCCGTTGGTGGAATGCACTTCTTTTTTTAAGACGGTGAGCGGATTGTGTAAGATTTTTTTGACAATGGAAGCGGTCAAACCGTCCAAAGCTTCGCGCTGTGTTTGTGTCAAATCGCCGAGTTTGTTCTGCATTTTTTCGAGTTCGGCCTGCCGGATCATTTCAGCACGATCTCTCAGTGCGACAATCATGGGGACGGCATCGAGCGATTTGAACCATCTGGCAAAGGAGGCGATTTCTTCGCTGATGATTTCTTCTGCTTTCAGGGCTTCTTTTTTGCGGGAAGCCAGATTCGTTTGCACGGAATGTTGCAGGTCATCGATGTCGTAAAGGAAGACGTTGTCCAAGGCATTGATTTCAGGATCAATGTTACGCGGCACGGAGATGTCGATAAAAAAGACGGGACGATTTTTTCGGAGTTGAATAATTTTTTCAACCGTATCACGCCTGATCAGAAAATACGGGGCTCCGGCCGAGCAGAGTACGATGTCTGATTTCACCATCTCTTGCTCAAAATCTTCAAACTTAAGGGGTGCGCCGTTAAATGTTTTGGCCAATTCCACCGCACGTTCGTAACTGCGGTTGGCGATGGTGATGGCTTCGACCCCGTTTCCCACAAAGTGACGCGCGGCCAGCTCCGCCATTTCACCCGCCCCAATGAGCATGACGGATTTTCCCGTGAGTTGACCGAAGATCTTCTTCGCCAATTCAACCGCGGCAAAGCTGATCGAAACGGCGCTTTCTGCAATTCGGGTATCGGTGCGCACACGTTTCGCCACCGAGATGGCTTTTTTAAAGGCTTTGTTTAAAATGATGCCGGTGGTTTTGTGCAACATGGCGTGGTCGAAGGCATCTTTCAATTGGCCTAAAATTTGCGGTTCACCGACAATCATGGAATCCAAACTCGACGCCACACGAAAAAGATGCTCGACGGCTTTGGAGGATGAATAAATGTAGAGGCTGGGGGCAATGTTTTCAAGGCTCAGGCTGTCATCGGAAGCCGCGAAGAAGTTTTTAATCACCTCAAAACCGCGATGCGTCTCTTTTACGACGGCACACACTTCGACGCGATTGCAGGTCGAGAGGATCAGGCCCTCTTCAATCACAGGATCGGCAGTGAGGCGGTAAAGGGCATCCCCCATGTGTCCGTCGGAAACGGCAAGACGCTCCCGAATCTCCACAGAAGCCGTGCGATGGTTAAGTCCTACGATGACGATGTTCACGGGCCGCCGTCCAGAATCGTCGTTTTACACATCACTTGAATATACATTTCTCGTTAACTTTCAGCGTATTATGCCAAAGTCACAAAAATAAAAATCACACCCACAAAACCGATGATGGCAAGGCGTGCGGCTTTTTTGGCGCGCCAGCCCACATTAATACGCCCGTGCAGCACGAGCAAATAGAAAAACCAAATCCCCAAGGAGAGGGCCTGCTTCGAATCATTTTGGCCCCAAAGTGTGCCTTGCGTATATTGAGACCAAAGGGCGCCGGAAATAATGCCCAAGGTCAAAAGCGGGAAACCAAAAAGAATCGCCTGTTTATTCCATTGATCGAGCATGTCGAGCGAAGGCAGGCGGCTGTAAAGCGTGTTGAGTTGTTTCGATTTTAAAAAACGATCTTGAATGAGATAAATAATGCCTGCGACAAAAGCGATGGTGAAGGCCACGATCCCCAAGACCGAAAGGATGGTATGAATGCCAAACCAGGCATTGATCAGGGTGCTGTTGAGTTCGGTCACTTCATTAGGCAGTGCGGAAACCGAGATGAGAGAAAGAAAAGCCAAAGGCAAGATGAAAGAACCCAAAATATATAAATGATAGCGGATTTCAACCCAAAAAAAGGCGGCCACCATGGCCCAGGAGAAAAAAGAAACGGCCTCCTGCAAATTGGCCAAGGGAACATAGGCGTCTTCCCTCAGCCGAATGCCGAGCGCGATCGTGTGCGAGACAAATCCCGCAATCGTGGCAAAAATCGCAAAGCGTTGTGGCCAGGAAACCTTTTCCCCGCTGCCGCGCTCACTGCGATTGTCCCAGAGATTGAGAAGAAAGAGTGCGGTTCCCAGGAAGTAAAACAGCAAAGTTGCTTTAAAAAACAATAGGTTATGCATCAGGCGTTTTGTATAAGTCCTTGAAAAACTTAAATTATAGAACGCGTGGAAATAGGAGTCAAGCAGACAAACCGCTTCAAAGCTAAAGTCCTTAAAGGGATATCAATGATCTTCTCTTCCGGAAACGCGGATTAAAATGAGGGATCGGGTATCACCCAGAAAGGGAAGACGGGTGATATAGGGGCGCTCCAATACTAAACCGGGATAAGGTGCGAGCCGGGCCCGCCACCAAGAAACATCATAGCGGGCCTGAAAAAACAAGAGACGTCCCCCGACCGGAATGAGAGGAAGCGCTTGTTTCAAGACGGTTTCGGGTGCCAAAGCACGGCTAAGCAGCAGGTCAAACCGGGTGGCTTCGCAAGACGCAAGTTGCCCAATTCGGAGATCACGGACAAAGACATTTTGCAGGCCCAGCAAGCCCACAACATGATGTAAAAAGGAAACTTTTTTCCGTGTCGGCTCGACCAAGGTCATTTTAAGTTGAGGACAGGCAATTTTCAGCACAAGGCCCGGAAAGCCCCCCCCGCTCCCCACATCCATCCAATGCGCATTTTCCTCCGGCTTCACATGACACAAGGGCGTCATCGCATCCAAAAAGTTTTTCACGATGATTTTTTTTGTGTCCCGAAGGCCCGTAAGGTTTATTTTCTGATTCCAACGGATCAATTCGGAAAGATAAGACCGGTATTGCGTAAACTGCACGGGACTTAAAGACAGACCGAGGCTTTCAACCCCCTCAACAAAGATTGTCCTGATTTCATGATCATTCACAGCAACAATGTTCCACGTGAAACCCGTTCAAAAGGGCGATGCGTTTTTTCGAGGGATAAAATATCCAGTTTCTGCGTTCAACATTTTGTAAATAGCGGGCGATTCCCCGCAATTTGCGCCTTGAAGCTTGACATTTTATCTCTTTATCTCTCAAAAATTCAGCCCGGGCTTGACCATCAAAGCGACATGCCGCATTCAGAAATGCGAGACCAGGCTATTGAGCCTTTTTTAATTTTTTGGAGACACACAACCTATTGATTTATCAGTTGATTTAATCCGAATGCCCTTTTCAAGCGCAATCATGAGAATGGAAACTGCCGCAGGGGTGACACCCGAAATCCGCGCAGCCTGCCCCAAAGAACGGGGCCGGATTTTTTTCAATTTTTCAAGCACTTCCTTTGAAAGGCCCGGCACAACATCGTAGTCGAAAGTGTCCGGAATTGCTTTTTCTTCCATTGCTTTAAAACGAAGCACATGGGCAAGCTCGCGCTTCATGTAGCCTTCGTACTTGATCCGAAATTCGATTTCCTCGGCAATCGAAAGATCACCTGCTGTCTCCATTGGAAACCAAGGCAGAAACCAACGAAAATCGACCTCCGGCCGTTTCATGAGCTGTTTCAGGGATTGACCGGCCAAATCCCCGGAAAGCCCTTGTTTTTCAAATGCCTTCGTGCCGCCCGCTAATTTCGCCAAACGGGTCTTTTCAAACCACGCTTGGCCCGCCTCAATTTTTTCCTTCTTTTTCAAAAACTTCGCATAAAGCGACTCCGGCAGAAGGCCCAGGGCATGCCCTTTTTCCATCAACCTCAAATCGGCACTGCCGTGACGAAGCAATAGACGGTACTCCGCACGCGAAGTAAACATTCGGTAGGGCTCTTCGGTACCCAGCGTGATCAGATCGTCAATTAAAACCCCGATATAGGCCTCTGATCGACCCAGGACAAAGTCCGGTGCACCCCGCAATTTGCGCACGGCGTTAATACCGGCCATCAAACCTTGCGCAGCGGCTTCTTCATAACCGGAGGTGCCGTTAATCTGTCCCGCATGATAAAGCCCTGAGATTTGCTTGGTTTCAAGTGTGCAACGTAGTTGCGTCGGCGGGATATAGTCATATTCGATAGCATAGCCCGGCCTTAAAATCTCAACCTGCTCAAGTCCCTGAATGCTTTGCACAAATTTCCGCTGTACTTTTTCCGGCAAGGATGTTGAGATGCCGTTTGGATAAACCACGTTTGTATTTCGTCCTTCAGGCTCTAAAAAAATCTGATGACGCGGGTGCGCTGAAAACTTCACGACCTTGTCTTCAATCGAAGGACAATAACGCGGCCCCGTGCCTTTGATGACACCCGAATACAGGGGGGATTCCTCAAGATGCGCTTCGATAATTTCATGGGTCCGCGCATTGGTGTAAGTCAGATAACAAGGCAACTGCTTCACTTCAAGCCGATCCGTCGCGTAAGAAAAAGGGATCGGAGGATCATCACCCTGCTGTATTTCGAGCGGACCGGTATGAATTGTAAGACCATTCAAACGGGGCGGCGTGCCCGTTTTAAGCCGACCCAGCTTAAACCCAAGCGCACGCAGGCTTTTTGAAGTCTCTTCGGCACGCTTTTCCCCCATCCTCCCCGCAGGGAAACGCTCTAAACCGATATGAATCAGACCTTGAAGAAAGGTTCCCGTCGTGAGCACGACTGAAGGGGCAAGGCACTTCGTTCCATCGGAAAGCATGACCCCTTCGATCTGTCCGTTTTTGACAAGCAGTTCATCAACCCTGGCTTCCAAAACAGTCAAATTTTCGGCAGTTTCCAAGAATTCAGCCATGACGGCGCGATAAAGCTCACGGTCGGCTTGTGCGCGCAGCGCACGAACAGCCGGGCCTTTTCTGCGATTAAGCATTCTAAATTGAATGCCCGCACGATCGATTACACGCCCCATTGCCCCGCCCAAGGCATCGATTTCGCGCACCAAGTGGCCTTTCGCAATGCCGCCAATCGCCGGATTGCAAGACAATTGCCCGATATTGTCTAGGTTTAATGTGAGCAAAAGGGTCTTCGCACCCATACTGGCGGCAGCCAGCGCAGCCTCACACCCCGCATGGCCTGCACCCACCACGATCACTTCAATCTTATCTTTATTCATTTTTCCAAAACGCGACCAAAACGTCCGATTTTTCCGATGTTCCACGTGGAACATCCATGTTTATTCTACTTCATCAGAGCTTCCTTTATTTGCCAATACAAAAGGCTCCAAAGATTTCATCCAGTATTTCGTCCAATGCGGTCTCGCCGGTAATCTGGCCCAAGGCATCCATCGCATCACGCAAATCGATGGCGGGAAACTCCAAAGACAAACCCGCGCTAAGCGAGCTTAGGGCGGCAGCCAAACCAGCCTCTGATGCCGCGAGCGCGTTTCGATGCCGAAGCAAAGCAACCATCGGCGGCTCTTTTTCCGGGCCTTTTATTAAGGCCGCCTTGATTTTGTTTTTAAGATCATTTAATCCCATTCCGGATTTTATGGAAATACGCATACATTCCGAATCAGGATTTATAAAACGCCCCGGTTCTCTTTCGATTGCCTCCGGCAAATCGCACTTGTTGAGAAGCATCATGCATGGAAGTCCCTTCAACTCCCGCGCCAAACGATGATCCGCTTCACAGAGCGGCCGGCTCGCGTCCAAGACCCACAACACCAAATCGGCCTCGCGTAATGCGCGGCTCGCACGGCGCTGTCCTTCCCGCTCGACCGGATGCGCGCTTTCGTGAAACCCTGCTGTGTCAATCAATTTGATCAGAAGCCCGTCCAGGTTAATCAACTCTCGAAGCAAATCCCGTGTTGTGCCCGCAATCGGCGAGACAATCGCCCGATCTTCCTGAAGAAAATGGTTCATCAGGCTGGATTTACCCACATTCGGACGGCCCGCGATCACGACGGTAAAACCCTCCCGGATTTGCCGTCCCACCTCATAGTCGGCCAGCAAATGACGCACCGAACGCAACACCTCTTGCACTCGATGCAAAATCTCTTCCCGGCTGCTCAAGGGAAGGTCTTCTTCGGAAAAATCAATCGAGGCCTCAATTTGCGCAACAATAGAGAGCAGGGCATTTTTTAAAGTCACCACTTTTTCCGAAAGCCGGCCCTTCAGTTGTCCCAATGCCCACCGGTGCTGCACATCGCTCTTTGCCGCGATCATTTCCATCACGGCTTCCGCTTGCGCCAAATCCATGCGGCCTGACAAAAATGCCCGGCGCGTAAATTCCCCCGGCGCGGCAAGTCGCGCCCCCTGGGCAATGAGAATAGACAATATTCTGTTTAAAATCAAAGGGTTACCGTGGGACTGTATCTCAACAACATCTTCCCCGGTGTAGGAGTGCGGCGCACACATGGGCAGGAACAAGGCTTCATCAATCAATCCCCCGTCTTGAGGATCGATCACTTCAGCAAAGCGGACGGCATGGCTTTTTAATTCTTCCCAAGGCGGGGAGCCCCGGTAGAGCCGACCGGCAATTTCACGCGCGGCCTCACCGCTGATGCGCACGATACCGATGCCTCCCTCGCCCGGCGGCGTGGCAATGGCGCAAACGGTCTCATTTTTTTCCTCTGCGGGATTTTCCATCCTCCCCTCCACGCCCCCTTTTTTTGCTTTCCACAGAAACGCTCGCTTGCGCTTGGGGTTCACGATTCATGAGCTGTTGCTGGAGAATCGTCAAGGTATTATTCACAAGCCAATACAAGACCAGTCCGGAGGGAAAATTCAAAAAGAAAAAGGTATAGATAATCGGGAGGAACTGCATGATTTTCGCCTGCGTCGCATCCATCGTCTTGGGTGCGGTGTACTGCTGTAAAAACATCGTCGCACCCATCACAATGGGAAGCACATAGTAGGGATCTTTTGCGGACAGGTCCGTCACCCAGAAGAAAAAGGGAGCTTGCCTCAATTCAATAGTGGTATAAAGAATATTAAAAAGTGAAATAAAAACAGGAATTTGAACCAGTATGGGCAAACAACCCCCGACCGGATTCACCTTCTCTGTCTTGTAAAGCCGCATGAGCTCCGTATTCATTTTTTCTTTAT
>Ga0256830_1002045_pt1 | contig 13677 bp, 11 predicted proteins | sample 128326metaG_FD_190537 | JGI IMG/M metagenome (GOLD analysis project Ga0256830, IMG submission 190537) | Hydrothermal vent microbial communities from Lau Basin, Pacific Ocean - 128-326 | ecosystem: Environmental > Aquatic > Marine > Hydrothermal vents | place: Pacific Ocean: Lau Basin | collected...
TGTCAGTTTGTTGATAAGCAGTGAGGCGCTTGGTAAGGCCATACGCCGCGATGACATATAACACGACTGCGATAAAACTAACGACAACTAACATTATGGAACTCCTGAATTGAATTTTATCAATGATGGCACAACATTAAACGGGGTTGAAGAGTTAGATAAAACTTTATGGATTTAAGGCTTAAATAATGAAGCTACGCGTACTAGGTTGCAGTGGGGGAATTGGAGCAGGTTTACGAACGACCTCGTTGCTTATAGATGACGATATTTTGATCGATGCAGGCAGTGGTGTTGGCGATCTTTCGCATGAAGAAATGAGTCGAATTCGGCATATCTTTCTAACCCATTCGCATTTAGATCACATTGCGTATATCCCTTTACTGGTAGACAGTATTTTCGAACGTATTCAGAACCCCGTTATTGTTCATGCCTTGCCTGAGACCATTGAAGCATTAAAAAAACATATTTTTAATTGGACGATTTGGCCGGATTTTTCGGTTTTACCCGCGCCAGAAAAAGGCGTGTTAAGGTTTACTGAGATGAATGCAGGCGATGTGACAAGGATAAAAGGTCGTCAAATTGAACTGATACCTGTTGCTCACATTGTGCCTGCGGCAGCATATAGAGTGCAATTTGGAGCGAGGTCATTCGCATTTTCTGGGGATACTTCAACCAATGATAGTTTTTGGGATGTTTTAAATACCCATGATTCATTGGATTTGTTGATTGTTGAAACGGCGTTTACTAATCGGGAAAAAAAGCTTGCTGAGTTGGCGAAACATTATTGCCCTTCATCGTTAGCGGCTGATTTAGCCAAGCTAAAACACAAACCCAAGGTCTATCTGACTCACTTGAAACCGGGCGAGGAAATGGCGATTTTGTCCGAAGTTAAAGTCGCCATTCAATATTTACAAATTAAGACCTTAACGGGCGGCGAAGTGTTCCAGATCTAGAACAGGCTCCTAAGCATATTTATATATGAAGAAAAAGCAGAAAAATTTAAACGTGCTGAGTCGTTTAATATTCGCGCTGAGCTGAGTTTTCTAGGATAATGCGCCATTATTTGTCTGATGTATTAGGAAAAGAGCATGTTTGATAGTTTGACGGAACGTTTTGACCGTACTTTGCGAGGAATACGCGGCAAAGCGAAAATAACCGATACCAATGTAAAAGAGACTTTACGCGAAGTGCGCATGGCGTTGCTGGAAGCCGATGTTGCTTTGCCTGTCGTGCGAGAATTTGTCGAGCATGTCAAAGAGCGGGCAGTGGGTGCAGAAGTCATTAAGAGCGTCTCTCCCGGTCAGGCATTTGTAAAGATTGTGCAAGATGAATTGACCCATGTGATGGGTGAGGTCAATGAAGGTCTGGATCTCAATGCCCAGCCTCCAGCGATTATTCTGATGGCGGGTTTACAAGGAGCGGGTAAGACCACCTCGGTTGGCAAATTAGCGCGATGGCTTAAAGAAACCCAAAACAAGCGTGTCTTGGTGACGAGTGCAGATGTGTATCGCCCCGCAGCGATAAAACAGCTTGAGACGCTTGCGACTGAAATTGGTGTGGACTTCTATCCAAGTACCGAAAAACAACATCCGGTCTATATTGCCAATAGCGCCATTGACCATGCACGCAAAAAATTTATCGATGTGGTTATTGTCGATACGGCGGGTCGCTTGCATATCGATGAAGAAATGATGAATGAAATTAAGGGGTTGCACGAAGCCATCCAGCCGATAGAAACGCTTTTTGTGGTTGATTCCATGACCGGCCAAGATGCGGCTAATACCGCAAAAGCATTTAATGATGCATTGCCACTAACCGGCGTTATATTGACGAAAACTGACGGTGATGCGCGTGGTGGTGCTGCGTTGTCGGTGCGGCATATTACCGGCAAGCCGATTAAATTTATCGGGGTCGGCGAAAAAACAACGGCACTTCAACCTTTTCATCCGGAGCGTATTGCCTCGCGAATTCTGGGAATGGGAGATGTGTTAACCCTGGTTGAAGAAGCGGAATCAAAGTTAGATAAAAGCCAGGCAGAGAAGCTTGCTAAGAAGCTTAAGAAGGGAAAAGGCTTTGATTTAGAAGATTTTTTAGGACAAATCCATCAAATGAATAATATGGGTGGTATAGCGAGTCTTATGGATAAGATGCCAGGCATGGGCAATATTTCTCGCCAAGTGAAGGACAATGTTAACGATAAGCATGTTAAGCAGGTTGAAGCGATAATCTATTCGATGACGCGCGAAGAAAGACGTCGCCCCGATATCATCAAAGGGTCGCGCAAACGTCGCATTGCTAATGGCTCAGGCGTGCAAATACAAGATGTGAATCGCATGCTCAAGCAGTTTAATCAAATGCAAAAAATGATGAAAAAAATGACCTCAAAAGGCGGTATGAGCAAGATGATGCGGCAGCTTAAAGGGGGCGGAATGCCCGGAATGCCTTCTTAAAGGATTTAGGTTTTATTTAATCATTAATTTAGTATACAATTCGCCGCTTTCTTCGGGGTGGTCTCAAATTGTGGGCAATCGGTGAAGTTTTAAGAACATGAAGAGGATTTTTGAATGGTAACTATAAGGTTGGCGCGTGGTGGATCAAAGAAGCGACCTTTTTATCACATGGTAGTTACGGATTCGCGAAATGCGCGTGATGGCCGTTATATCGAGCGTTTAGGCTATTTTAATCCTGTTGCTAAAGGCCAGGAAGAACGTTTACACCTTAAGCAAGATCGTATTGAATACTGGGTGGGCCAAGGCGCTCAACCTTCTGATCGTGTTGCTAAACTATTAAAAACGGCTGCGGCTTAATTTTTTAAGCGCTTATTGTTCGGCTGCGGGTTTAGCTAATATTGGAACCGCAGATGACTGAAGCAGAAAATAGTTCGAGGAATCCAGCGGATCGCTATTTAACACTGGGCTATATCTGCGGTGTTTATGGGGTTCAGGGATGGGTAAAGGTTTTTTCCCATACCAAGCCTATAGAAAATATCTTCGAATATTCCTTGTGGCAGATAAAAAGCAAGGGTGGATGGCAACCGATTAAGGTGCTCTCTAGTCGCAAGCAAGGTAGTAAAATACTGGTAGCCCAGCTAGAAGGTATTACGGATCGCGACCAAGCCCATGAGTATATTCGAACCGAGATAGCTATTCTAAAAGAACAGTTACCGGTTGCTGAAGAAGGCGAATACTATTGGGTGGATTTGCTCGGTCTAGCGGTAAGCACCGTGGATGGAGTTGCGCTTGGTTATATTGACAATATATTAGAAACCGGGGCAAATGATGTGCTGGTGGTTAAGGGTGATACAGAACGCTTAATCCCATTCGTCCAGGGAGAGTTTGTCAAACAAGTCAATCTTGAGCAACAGTTAATCATTGTTGATTGGCCACTGGAATATTGATTCGTGCGCTTTGACATTATTACGCTATTTCCCGAATTTATTAGCGCATTTAAAGAAAATGGAGTAACCGGGCGGGCGATCAGAAATGGCTTGCTCGAAGTCGAAACGTGGAACCCAAGAGACTTCACGGTTGATAAGCATCGAACGGTAGATGATCGACCTTATGGCGGCGGCCCAGGTATGTTGATGAAAGTGCAGCCCTTGCGGGATGCATTAATGGCTATAAAAACGCAGCCAGGTATTGCTGATTCACCGCCGAGAAAGCTTATTTATCTTTCTCCCCAAGGTGAAACATTAACCCAGCATGCGCTAGAGGCCTTATCTTCGGAACCGGGTTTTATAGTGATTGCAGGACGTTATGAAGGTATTGACGAGCGCCTGATTGCGGCTGAAGTTGACGCAGAATGGTCTATTGGAGATTACATATTAAGTGGGGGTGAATTACCCGCTATGGTGTTGATCGACGCAGTTGCTCGGTTAATTCCTGGAGTACTGGGGCATGCAGAATCTGCTCAACAAGATTCCTTTGTTAATGGTTTATTAGATTACCCACATTATACGCGACCAGAGCTCATTAATGGTCAAAAAGTGCCGCAAGTATTGTTAAGTGGGGATCACGCGGCGATTGCCAGATGGCGGAAAAAACAAGCCTTAGGTAAAACCTTGCAACGCAGACCGGATTTGCTAGAAAAGCTGGATTTGAGTAATGAAGAAAAATTGCTACTCGATGAGTTTTTACAAGAAACGAAGTAAGTGCTCAGCGTAGTCACGTAAATAATTGAGATAATATTTGGAGTAAGTCATGAGTAACATAATCAATCAGCTCGAAACAGAACAGTTAAAAACGGATATTCCCGAATTCGGTGCAGGCGATACGCTTATCGTGCAAGTAAGAGTCACTGAAGGTACTCGTGAGCGATTGCAGGCATTTGAAGGCATTGTAATTGCGAAAAAAAATAGAGGATTAAATTCTTCTTTTACGGTTCGTAAAATGTCTCATGGTGAAGGCGTTGAGCGTGTATTCCAAGCACATAGTCCATTAATAAGTAGCGTTACCGTTAAACGTCGTGGTGATGTACGACGTGCTAAATTATATTATTTACGTAACCTTACTGGTAAAGCGGCTCGAATTAAGGAAAAGCTTTCTTAAGCATTAAAGTGAATTATTCTAAAAGGCGTGCCTACCGGGTACGCCTTTTTTTTTGCTTCGTTTATTGATTTAATGCATACCTAAATTTCAATCGCTACGGGTATATATTATTTGATTAATCCACGGAATAAAGGTGCGCATGCCTGAACATGTGAAAAGCAATCATAAGAGCCCATGTTTTGCCTCGATAGATCAGTTTTTAGATAGAATCTGGATGGAGTCAGGCTTAAGTGAAAACACGCTGAGTTCCTATCGGCAAGACTTAGCTGGATTTTCTGTGTGGTTAAATAAGCAAAAAAAGTCGCTTGAACAAGCGCAGCGTGCAGATCTACTCGCATATCTAGCCGCGCAAGTAGCTGCGGGTACTAAGTCCAGTACCACGGCAAGATTATTATCTTGTTTGCGCCGCTACTATGGTTATCTGTTTCAATCCGGTATACGGACTGAAAACCCAACTCAGTTGATAGAGTCACCTAAAATGGGACGCGTATTACCCAATACATTATCGGAAATTGAAGTAGAAAAATTGTTAGCCGCGCCTGATCAATCAACGGCTTTAGGTGTGCGTGATCGAGCAATGTTAGAAACACTTTATGCGACCGGTCTACGTGTTTCAGAATTAGTGAATTTAAGCTTCAATCAAATAAATCGTGTGCAAGGCTGGGTTCGGGTTATGGGGAAAGGACGCAAGGAGCGGTTGGTACCTTTAGGGGATGAATCAATTGCTCATCTTGAGTATTATATAAAGCACTCAAGAGACCATCTAGCAAAAGGGAAAATATCAGATTGCGTTTTTATTACAGCACGTGGCAGCGGAATGACAAGACATGCTTTTTGGCACATGATTAAGCGCCATGCGGTGAGTGCCGGTATATCTAAATCACTATCTCCGCACACTCTGCGACATGCTTTTGCGACACATTTATTAAACAATGGTGCGGATTTAAGAGTTGTACAGTTATTGCTTGGACACAGTGATTTGTCTACCACTCAGATATATACCCATATAGCACGGGAACGACTCCAGCAGCTTCATGCGGAACATCATCCAAGAGGTTGATTATATAAGTGTTTTCGAGAATGTATTGATTATATCCGTGGCGTTTGATAAATATGTAACTGCTGGGGATATTTTGAGCGTATCGGTAGTCAGATGTTTAATGGGTTAGCCTTTTTCTACATAGCTTATATTATAAATTTATATTCAGTTGGAGAACAACGTGTTAAAAAAAATACCAGTTTTAATGTTTGTCATATTCGCTTTCTGCATATCGTCTTTGACATTTGTTAGTGCAGACGAAGCATCGGATGTGAGGAATATCGAAAACACATTTACGCAAATTGTGCCTGATCGCAAACCCGATATAATTTCTCCTTCATTTATACCCGGAATGTACGAGGTGGTGTATGGAGCACAAGTCATGTATATGTCTGCCGATGCACGTTATGTCATCCAGGGCGATGTTATAGATTTAAAAAAGCGCGAAAATATCACCGAGTCTTTAAGAAGTAATCAGCGACAACGCCTTATTAAAACGCTTGATGAAAGTGAAATGATTGTATTCAAACCTAAAGGTGAATCAAATTACAGAATAACGGTCTTTACCGATATTGATTGCGGATACTGTCGAAAACTACACCGCGAAATGTCTGACTATCTTGCGGAAGGTATTACCGTGCGCTACATGGCTTTTCCTCGCTCAGGTGTCAATACAAAATCATATTACAAGGCAGTGAACGTTTGGTGTGCTAAAGATAAACATGATGCAATGACCAAAGCAAAATCTGGACAAGCCTTGCCAAAGCAAGAATGTGAAAACCCGGTAGAGGAACAAATGGCACTTGGTGAAGATTTTGGGGTAACCGGAACACCGACTATCGTTTTTGATAATGGTGAAGTTGTTCCAGGTTATGTACCTGCCATTCGCTTACATGGAATATTAGAGCAAATTAAGAAAACGGCTTTGTAAGTTCTGTGTAAAATTTAACTCAAAAAAATGGGGCGTAGCGCCCCATTTTTATTTGTGTTTTGATAAGTTTTACAAATGATAAATGAAATTAGCTTGTAGTCCTTTATGTCTATTGCGAATGACATATTCTATGACTACATCCATTTGCTCATTTAATGTATATAAACCACCGGCACCAATGATGAGTCCGCTGGCGTTAGCCAAGTCGTATCCAATGCGTCCGATGGTTTTAATTTTATCTTTAACTTGATAGTCAAATACAGCGGTAGACCAAAGACCATTAGAATTCCACTCACAAACCACCCCTAAGATAGAGCAACCACTCCATGAAAAGTTACCAGAGCTCGCGTAACCCACTTCTACCGATAAGCCAATGCTTTCATCAATAGAAACACTATCAGAGATATCGTAGCCAGCAAATCCTTGAAACCCAATGGCACTATCAAAACCAGAAAGGTCTGGGCTGTTATACGCCAGTCCGCCACCGACATAAGCTTTGGACTTGTCAAATTCAAATTCTGCCATAGCAGCAGCGCTAAAAAACAATGCTATAGTTGCAGTCAAACTTAGTATTAATTTCACTAATATTCTCCAAAAGATGATGAAACCAAATTTTTCGGTATTATTATATCACCTTCAAATAGTAAGTTGTTCTTTTAAAGATCACTATTTATGAGTTTATTCTAAGTTTTTCACAATCTTCATGATTTGGATAGTTTTATGACTGTTTTACGATACAGGCTATATTGGTTATGTAAAGCGACAGTATAAACACATGCGTATGTCCCATTTTTCCAATTTATCGCCGCTGGTATAATCCTAAATTTCGCAGTTGACCGCTATCCAGTATTGTTATGTTATTGTTTATAATGGAAATGAGCGCTTTTACTGAACTCACTCAGAGAGTGAACGCGCTACAACATGGATAGCGCGTTTTTAAACGTGACTCGCTTAAAAACGCACTCGACAACTGCTCCATGCGTTGTTCTACCTCTTGCATCCATGCGGTCGTCTTCATGCTGTTCAACTGCGAATTTTAGGATAATGATTCGTACAGACAAATATAGATATCTTCTGATTCACATGATCGACAGAATATTCCAGTACCTTTCATACTGCGCAAGCAGCCGAATATCTTTGGGTGTCTATTCCTTACAACGCAATTAACTTCTGGGCATGGGTAAATAGCAACATTGATTGAATAGTGTGTTGTGGCCAAAGTACATGAGCTGCTTTTTCATAGGCTTGCATTTGCGGACGATAGGTTTCGACTAATTCGAGTAGAATGTTTTGCTCGGTTGTTGGGTGCGTTTTATAATCAAGCAGTATAATCTTGGATTTGTTAATGATGACGCGATCAATGATGCCGTGAATGAATGCGCCATTATTATTTTTATCGCTCATCATAATGGGTGCTTCGTTTAATGCTTTTTCATAATGCGCGGCGTCGAAAATAAAATTAAACTGTTTATTGTCAATGCATGCAAACGTTTCGTTGATCCACTCATCAAAAAGGGCGTTATTCACCGGTATATCCAGTCGGTTTGCGATTCGTGTTCTGAGTTGATCAATATTTCTGATATGGTTTTTATTAAATAGCTCAAATACTAGGTGAATGGCGATACCTTTTTGAATACCGTGTTCGGTGCTGCTTATTATCGTTTTGGGTTTGTTATTTTCATGATGTTGCACACGATTTTCTGGGGTATTTTTTGATTCATTGATTCGATTGAAAACGCTGTCTAATAAATTTTTATTAGGAATTTGCTCATGCGTTATGTGCTCTTTTTTTTCCTTGACTTCTGCCTTGGCGTGGTTTGCTAAGACACCGGACTCGAGTTCCAAGATTTTTTCAAGTTTTTGGTTTTCTGGGGTGTTGTCAGATGTATTCTGACTGGGTGTATTGACATCGCTTGGTATTACCTGAGCCATCTTTTCATACCAGCCAAGTGCCTTGCTGGTTGCGGGACGACATCCCGTAATATATAGGTATTGCTTAGCACGGGTGATGGCGACGTAGAGTAAATTGGCATCCTCTTTTTTGTCGCGGACGGCTTTTTTTTCTAATTGATATTGCACGAATGAATCAGCGTGTTCTTTTTTCGGTATTAACAGAAAATACGCAGGGTTGCTATTATTGGGAGGCCAATCTACCAAGGCTTTATACGCACTTTTATGGGTTTTGCTATTAGCACAATCAGCCATAAAAACGACGGGAGACTCCAAGCCCTTAGATGCATGAATAGTCATAATACGAACTGCGTTAGAGGCTTCTGATTCGCTGGCTTCATCGGGTGCATCGTTCGCACTTTGTGAATATTCCGTAAGTTTAGCGAGGAATCGACTGACTGAAGGATAACGCCCGCTATCTATTTCAAGTGCTAGCGCTAAAAATTTCAGTAAATTATTCTTTACACGGTTCTTTAAGTGTTCGGGTGAACTTGCTATATAGCGCGATAATATGTCGCCACGAAAAAATATTTGGTCGAGTAAGTCATGAGTGGGTAATTGTCCATTGAGAACTCTCCAATGATTAATTAATTCAATGGCACGCATGAGGTTTAACGAACCCGATTGCTGTTGTGCGATGACTTCTAATTTTTCCCACCAGTTTTTTCCTGGCTGTTGTGCGATAAATATTAAATCATCATCCGTGCATGAAAAAATAGGTGAGTGTAATACACAGGCGAGTGCTAAATTGTCAAAGGGTGTGATCAATATTCGAAGCAGCGATATCATGTCTTGAATTTCGAGAGATGATAATAAACTACCTTTATCGGCGCTCACATAAGGTATCCCGGAAAATCTTAGCGCTTGCTCATAATCTTTGAGATTAGTTCGGTTTCTGACAAGTAGCATGATGTCCCGATAGACAATTTCTCGCGCATTATCGGCATGACCGAGCAATGTTTTGCACTCAATCAGTGAAGCAATAGTATCGGCAATGAGCATGCCTTCGCGAAAATATTTATCGTCGGTGGTATTTTTTCGAGGTTGCTGTAGGGGGTTGCGAAAATGTAAAGTATCTACAGATTGAGTTTCTTTTTTTTGCGGTTCAATCAGTGGGAATACGGTGATTTTTCCATGTAATTGCGCATGGTGGGTGGCGTGCTCATGAAAGTGGCTAAACAGATTATCATTAGCTGCATTTTCGAAAACACGATTAGTAAAATCCATGATTGCCTGCGACGAACGCCAAGAGGTATCCATGGGGTAGTTTTGTCCCGCCACATTTTGCACAATCCATTGCTCAGCCGTTTCTATTAATCTGGGGTCTGCGCGACGAAAACTATAAATCGATTGCTTTTGATCTCCGACAATAAAAGCGCTACGCATGATCTCCGATGGTTGTGCTAGCTCATTCATGATAGGTAAGAGTAATCGCCATTGCGTGGGATTGGTGTCTTGAAATTCATCAATCAGTAAATGATCAATACGTTGGTCCAGTTTATATTGAACCCAATGGGCATTTTCAGAATGGTTTAATAACTCAAATGCCTTCCATTCAAGATCAGAAAAATCAAGTAAGCGTTGCTCTTGTTTGATCCTTTGATAATGTTGAATGAGTTCGTTGCCTACAAGATACCAGTCGGCGCTTCTAGCGAGGTTCTCTTGTTTAGCAAGCGTGTCGAGAGTAGCAATCAAAAGTTCGGATATTTGATGATGAATTTCAAGAAAACGCGCCTGCTTTACAGTACCCATTTTTTTTTCTTGAGTGACGGATTGCTTGCGTGTTTTTAATGGTAAATTTTCCTTGCTTAAAAATACGCTCTTGAGCGTGTGGAAATTTTCGGTGTTAAACTTTGACGTTAAAATTTGGCTAAGTGTCGCTGCGTATTTACTATTTGTTTTTGTATTGTGCAGTAATAGCAATTCTTTAAATTCGTGTAACATGAGTTTATTTTGATCAGAAAAAAAGGCGCTAATGGGATTGACATTGAGATCCACCTTAAGTGCTTGTTGCAGTTTGCTGATGGCAGTCTCTACCGGTTGCTCTTGGCACTGGGTAAAAGCCCACCAATCACTGCGATAAGCAAGAAATTCATCCAAGGCACTGGTCGTATTGCTCAGTCCTTCACAAGATCGAAATAAACGCTCTAAGGCTTGAGCGATAGTAGAATCAGGATTTAATGTTGCTTCGCTATACAATGCATCGCGTGCGCTGTTTTCTAAGCTTCCGGTTTTTTCAACTAATTCAAAACCCGGTGGTACATCGGCTTCGAGCGGGAATTTTTTCAATATTTCCTGGCAAAACGCATGGAATGTCGTAGTGCGAACAGGTGTTTCGACGAATAACAGTGTTTCGTATAAGTTTCTGGCCTTTGTTATAATTTCGCCGTTGGCATTAACATCAATGGTTTGCAGCGTAGCAGCGAGTTCTTCATCGGAGGCGGTAACATATTCAAATAAGCGCTCAGATAATCGAGTTTGCATTTCGGCGGCCGCTTTACGTGTGAAAGTAATAGCGAGTATGGAGTCTGGTTTAACATCGGCTAATAATAACCGAATGATACGTGTAACCAGTAAATAGGTTTTTCCTACCCCTGCCGATGCTGAAACAATACTGCTCTGTGTAGGGGATGCAGCTTTTAGGTAATCAACTTTCATTCAATAGATATTACGTGTTTTGAACGTTGAATTGAAATATTAATCAGTGAGTTTTGCCTGAGGCATCGTATTGAGTATATGAATAGATAGTAGGCAGGATTATAAACAACAGTAATGAACATAAACAAATATACATACGATCTTCCCGATGCGTTAATAGCCGATTTTCCGCCTGAAAATCGCACCGACAGCCGCATGTTAAAACTGGAACGGGAAAATGGCAAGGTACAGGACAAGCTTTTCATCGATATCTTCGATGAATTAAAGGCCGGTGATTTATTGGTATTTAATAATACCCGAGTGATTCCAGCGCGACTCTATGGGCAGAAAGAGACGGGGGGGCAAATCGAAGTTCTGATTGAGCGAATATTATCTTCAAACCTTGTGCTTGCGCATATCAGGGCGAGTCAGTCGCCCAAGCCGGGGTGTCAATTGCTGCTCGAAGATACGTTATCGGTGACTGTTCTCGGGCGAGCAGGTGATTTGTTTCAGCTACAATTTGAAAATAATGCACAGGATGTCTTAGATATTCTTGAACAACATGGGCGCATTCCATTACCCCCTTATATTCAGCGGGAGTCTTTGCAAGAAGATAAGGAACGCTATCAAACAGTATATGCTAAAACCCCTGGCGCGGTTGCCGCCCCAACCGCAGGTTTGCATTTTGATGAAGCAAGTATTGAGAAGCTAGAAAAAAAGGGGGTGAACACAGCCTTTGTGACCTTACATGTTGGAGCCGGTACATTTCAGCCCGTCAAAGTCGTTGATATCACCGAGCATAAAATGCATTCAGAGTGGATAGAGGTAACGGAAAAGGTGTGTCAGTCTGTTCTACAAACCCGAGCCGCAGGGGGGCGGGTTATCGCTGTGGGAACCACGGTGGTACGCTGTTTGGAAACGGCTGCACAAAATGGTGCGCTTAAACCTTATACCGGTGAAACGGATATCTTTATTTGTCCGGGTTACGAGTTCAAAATTATTGATGGCTTGCTTACCAATTTTCATCTTCCAAAGTCGACTTTATTAATGTTAGTGAGTGCCTTTGCGGGAACCGACCCTGTTTTACAGGCATACCGTATAGCTGTTAAGAAAAAGTATCGGTTTTTTAGCTATGGTGATTCCATGTTAATATTATAGGCAAATTTAGTTAGTCGTTTTTAAATTTGTCCATCTTAACTACTTTCAAAATATAATTATAAACGCAGCACATCCAGCACAAGATCAAAAAAATACAGTAAACCTAGGTCCTGCAAGTGATCGTGCTTGCAGAGTGCGAGCACTTGCAGGATCTCGGTTAAATATTAAGGATAACTCCATGGATTTGAGACCGAGTTTAATAAAAACGCTTCTAGGCCTTTTTGTTATTGTTTTTTTATCTGCGTGTGAATTATTGACGACTGATTCCTCCGATTCAGAGGATGCGCCATCAAAACCGGGGGTAGATAACACTCAAATTTCATACAATCTTGGTGGACAAGCCATTGGCTTAAATGGAAAGGTTATTATCCGCAATGGAGAAGATTTTTTCGTTGTTGAGCAAAACGGTAGTTTTATATTATCCAATGTATTGGTTAGCGGGGATACTTTTGATTTATCCGTGGATCAATCACCCGCAGGGCAAGAATGTTATCTCGAAAACAAAGCCGGAATAGTTCAAAAAGCCAATATATCTTCTCTCGTTATCATCTGTATCGCATCGTCTGGGGAGGATGTTGATAAGCCCCCACTACTTAAACCCATCGCCCACGCGGGAAGCGATAAGAGTATTAAAGTTGGGCAAACGATCAATCTTGACAGTCAAAAATCTTTCGATCCACAAGGCAAGCCGATAAAGCGCTTCTGGCAATTAGTGCGCAAGCCAGATTCGAGCATTGCAGTATTGAATCAGGAAATAGGGTTTGAACCTTCATTTGTCGTTGATGTAGAAGACGAATTCATTGCCCAGCTAATTGTTGAAAATGACGAAACCCAGAGTGAGCCCGATTTTGTTCGATTTTCGGCGCTGAACTTACCGCCGGTTGCCAACGCAGGTATTGATCAAACAATAGCCGTCAATGCCACTGCCACTTTATCGGGTGAAGGATCGACCGACGTTAATGGTGATCGAATTACATACCAATGGGCAATAAATGAAAAGCCGCAAGGAAGTAACGCCGTTCTGACAAAGGAGGATGAATTAGAGACTCAATTTACGCCCGATGTAGAGGGGCGTTATGTTTTCCAGCTCATTACAACAGATGATTTCGGTGGTGAAAGTTCAGCCGATAAAGTCATTATTGATACCCAAGATTCTATTCCTGTCGCCAATGCGGGCAAAGACCAAACAGCTGGACTTAATATGTCCGTTGAGCTCGATGGTAGTGCTTCATTTGATGTCGATGCGCAAGCGCTCAATTATCATTGGACACTGGTCAGTACTCCCCCTAATAGTAATGCATCCTTAATGGATGAAACATTAGCCAAGCCGAGTATCGAGATTGATGTGGAAGGCGAGTATTTCATTCAACTGAGAGTAAGTGATCAGAACAATTTCAGCGAACCCGATATTGTAA
>Ga0256830_1002046_pt1 | contig 13662 bp, 6 predicted proteins | sample 128326metaG_FD_190537 | JGI IMG/M metagenome (GOLD analysis project Ga0256830, IMG submission 190537) | Hydrothermal vent microbial communities from Lau Basin, Pacific Ocean - 128-326 | ecosystem: Environmental > Aquatic > Marine > Hydrothermal vents | place: Pacific Ocean: Lau Basin | collected...
CCGCCCGGCCGGACCTCGTCACGTAGAGATTGTCTATTGGATCGTTCCGAGGGCGCAGGTTGCGGGCGAGCGAAGGGGAAGAGGCGCTGCCGGTGCTGTGGGAAGACAACTACTTCGCCCTGATGCCCGGCGAAGAGCGGGAAGTCACGGCCGTCTATCCCAAAGAGGCGCTCGACGAGTCGGCCGCAGTGGTGGCGGTGGACGGCTGGAATGTCGCGCCGGCGAGCCGATAGCTTGCTGTCGGCGTCGGCGCGGGCCTCCGCCGGCATTGCACTGTTTGCCGAAGAGAAATAAAGTTTTGATAAAGGGGGCCGGCAACCATGTGTGTGGGAAAAGAAGTCGCAGCAGCCCTGTTCGCTGCAGGACTGCTGCTCGCCGGAGGCTGCACCCGGCAGCCGGAACAGTCTTCCGGACCGGCCGAGGCGGCGGCCGAGAGATCCGGGGTTCCGGCGGTCGATCCGCCGCCGCTCGAGCGGGCGCCGTTGCCGGAGCTGCCGTGGGACGAGTTCCCGCCCGACGTCCGCGAACAGCTCGAAACGGCTTATGGGGAAGCGAAAGCCTCACCGGAGGATGCCCGAACCGTGGGGCGGCTGTGCGTTCTCTTGCACGCCCACCTGCTCTACGAGCCTGCCGAAGCCTGTTATCAGCGAGTCCGGGCGCTCGAGCCGGAGGAGTTTCGGTGGACCTACTACTTGGGGATCGTCGTGGACGAACTTGGGCGCCGCGAGGAGGCCATCGCTCTGATCCGGCGGGCGGTCGAGTTGTCTCCGGCCTACGCTCCGGCCCGGGTGCGGCTAGGCGACATGCTCCGGGAGACGGGCGAGCTGGATGCGAGCGAGGAGCAGTACCGGAGAGCGATCGAGACCGACCCGAAACTGGCCTCGGCCCAACTCGGACTCGGCAAGCTGCTGCTGGCGCGGCAGCGGTGGGAGGGCGCCGTGCAGGCATACAAGCGGGCGACACAACTGGCCGAAGACTACGCGCCGGCCTATTACGGGCTCGGGATGGCCTACCGGAAGCTCGGCAAGACCGAGGAGGCCCGGGCGGCGTTGCGGCGCTACCAGCAGGTCAAGGATATGAAGACGCCGGTCTTCGATCCGGAGTTCGAGGCGGTGGCGGCGGTGCTGGGCATCACGGAGGCGCCGGAGAGCCCGAGCCTGGACATCCCAAAGTCCGGTTTAGAGAAGGCGGCGGCGGAACTCGAGCGGGCCTTGAAGGAACAGCCCGAGCTGTTGTCGGCCCACACGACGCTGATCGGCCTCTATTGGGAGCTCGGGCGCCCGGACAAGGCCGAGGAGCACTACCGGGCGGCGGTGAGGATCGACCCGCGGTCTCCGGTGGTGCACTACAACTGGGGGCTGCTGCAGCTTCTCCGGGGGAACCTGCCCGAGGCTGAAAAGGCTTTTCGGGCGGCCTTGAAGCTGAAGCCGGACTACGACGATGCGCTGGTGCAGTACGGCGTGCTGCTGGAGCGGCGAGGGGAGCCGGAGCGGGCCGTAGCGCAGTACCGGGCGGCGTTGAAGGTGAACCCGGATCACCGCCGGGCGCACTACCACCTGGGAACGATGCTCTACGCCCGGGGCGACCGGCAGGCGGCCCTGACGCATTTCCACGAGACGGTGAAGAAGCAAGACCGGGAGACGCCGCGGTTCCTGTTGCTGTTGGCGTTCGTCTACGCGGATCTCGGTGACGGGGAGCGGGCCCTGCAATACCTCGACGAGGCCCGCAAGCTCGCCGCCGCGCTGGAGATGCGCGATTTCGTGGCGCAGCTCGACCAGGAGCGGCGGGCGATGGTCCGGCGGTTTTCCGAACAAGGGGGTGCGAACGGCGGTGGCGGCGGGATTTGAGGCCGGAGCGAGGGGGCGAATGCGGCTGCGGCGCTTGGGCATCGCCGTGGCGCTTTGCGCCGCGATCCTGACTGCATGCGGGGCGTCGGGTGAAGGTGGAGGGGGGGCGGAGCCTGCCGGCGGCGAGGCGCTGTTCGTGGAAGTCGCCGAAAAGGTGGGCCTGCGGTTCACCCACTTCATCGGCGCCACGGGACAGTTCTATCTGCCGGAGATCATGGGGCCGGGCGTGGCGGTGCTCGACTACGACAACGACGGCGACCTGGACGTCTACGCCGTTCAGGGGGCCGTGCTCGAGCCGGGCAAGACGATCGCCGACAGTATCTGGCCGGTGCCGAAAGAGCATTTCCCCGGCAACCGGCTCTTTCGGAACGAGCTCGTCCCCACCGGCGAACTGCGGTTTACCGACGTGACCGAGCAGGCCGGGGTGGGCGACCTCAAGTTCGGCGAAGCGGTGGCGACCGGCGACTACGACAACGACGGCGACGTGGACATCTTCGTCTCCAACTACGGCCCGAACACCCTTTACCGCAACAACGGCGACGGGACCTTCACCGACGTAACCGACGTGGCGGGCGTGGCGGAGGGTTCTTTCAGCACCAGCGCCGCTTTCGTCGATTACGACCAGGACGGGGATCTGGACCTGTTCGTCGCCCACTACAACACCTTTTCGATCGAGGGGAACAAGATCTGCACCGCCGCCTCGGGCGAGCAGGACTACTGCGGGCCGACGGCCTACTTCCCGATGCCGGACCGCGTCTACGAGAATCTCGGTAATGGGCGGTTCCGCGACGTCACCAAGGAAACGGGCGTGGCCGCCGACTACGGCCACGGCTTGGGGATCGTCACCGCCGACTTCGACAACGACGGCCGGATCGACATCTACGTGGCCAACGACGAAACCCCGAACCAGATGTGGACCTGGCGCGACGGCCATTTCGAAGACATGGCCCTCATGGCCGGGGCGGCATACAACGATGAAGGCGACACCGAAGCCAGCATGGGCGTCTCAGCGGAGGACTTCGACGGCGATGGGGACGTCGACATCTTTCTCGCGCACATTCAGCAAGAGACGCACACGCTGTATGTGAACGACGGGGCCGGTAACTTCTTCGATTCCACCGACGTGTTCGGGCTGGCGCACACCAGCCGCGGAATCACCGGCTTCGGCGCTCTGTGGTTCGATTACGACAACGACGGCTGGCTCGACATCTTCGTCAACAACGGGCTGGTGATGATGGATGGGGGCTCCGGGGGAGAGAGTTTCCCGTACAAGCAGAGGAATCAGTTGTTCCACAGCGAGGAAGGACGCCGGTTCGTGGACGTCTCGGCCGAGGCGGGCCCGCATTTCCAGGTGCGGGAGGTGGGCCGCGGCGCGGCCTTCGGCGACATCGACAACGACGGCGACATCGACATCGTCGTCGCCAACTGTAACGGTCCGATGCGGCTGCTGCTGAACCAGGTGGGGAACCGAAACCATTGGCTCCAGGTGCGTTTGATCGGCGTCACGGTGAACCGGGATGCCCTCGGGACGAAGGTCGCTCTCTTGCGGAAGGGACGGCGACCGGTGTGGCGGCGGGTTTCCCGCGATGGCAGTTACTTCAGCGCCAACGACCCCCGGGTTCATTTCGGGCTGGGGACGGACCAGGACCTGGAGGAAGCACCGATCGAAGGTCTGCTCGTGGTATGGCCCAACGGCCGGACGGAACGATGGCCGGCGCCGGAGCCGGACAGATTCATCACCCTCCGAGAGGGGGAAGGCGAGCCGGTAAGCTGAGCCGAGCGGCGGTCGCAGCCGTGATCGCGCTTCCCCTCGGGTTCCGCCTCGGGAAGTTGTCGGACCATGCTATGGGAGTGGTTCGAGGATGCGGCGGCCCGGTGAGGGCGCCGATCGCTGCTGCGGCTTCTACCGGAGTTGCCCGAGGCGACGGGGCGAGCGGGCAGGCTGGCGACTTCCCTGTGTTCTTGCAAGGAAGACTGCACTCCTCGATCAACTTTCCATTGGCCTCGAAGCCGGCTGGCGGAAATTTTGGATTGACAACGCGCCGAAGTTCGGGTAGTCTGTTGCAAACGGTTGTTGATGTCAACGCATTGCAGCTTTGTGGAATCGCGGGATTCTCATGCATGGGCAGCTTACTATCGTCCGTGCAAGAAAGTGACCGGCTGCCTGGGGCTGCCGCTGGGCGCGTGTGTGGCGGTGGACAGGGGGCTGGCGTCTTTTTTACTCAGCAAAACGAAACATGAGAGGCTGGAGAGTCATGAGAACCAAGCTTAACGGCATCAGGCGGCTTTTACCGGCCGCGGTGCTGGCCGCTGTCCTGCCGGCGACCGTAGCGTTCTCGCAGACCGGATTGGGAACGGTCAAGGGGACGGTGATGGACGCCACCGGGGCGGCGATACCAGCGGCGAAAATCACTCTCACGCACCGGGATACCGGCATCGTCCGCCAGACAGAGAGCTCTGGCGTGGGCATCTACGAGGTGGGGGCTCTTCCGATCGGCTCCTACACGCTCACCGTCGAGGCGCCGGGTTTCCGTAAGTGGGAAACGAGTTTCGAGCTACAGGCGGGTCAGACACTGTCGATCGATCCGCAACTCGAGGTCGGCAGCGTGGACACGGTAGTGGAGGTGACCGGCGCGGCTCCGATCGTGACCACCGTAGGAATGGACGTAGGCGACGTCAAAGACGCCCTCCGAATCCGCGACCTGCCGTTGAACGGACGGTTTGTGACCAATCTGTTCACCCTTACCCCCGGCGTCGAGGGGGGCGGGAACCCTCGCGTCAACGGGCTGAAAGTCGGTTCGGCGGAGATGACCCTCGACGGCATCTCGCTCGTGGACCGGTTCGGCGGCGGCATGGCCCGGGTGCAGCCCGGCCTGGACACCATTCAAGAGTTCCGTATCGAGACGACCGGCTCGAATGCTCGCAACTCACGCCCGGCCACCATCACCCTGGTGACCAAGAGCGGGACGAACGACCTGCACGGGGCGGTCTTTTGGACGCACCGGAACAACTTCGGCGGCCTGCGCGCTCGCCGACGCGAAGACGGCAACAAGGCGAGCCAATTGATCCGGAACGAATACGGCTTCTCGGCCGGCGGGCCGGTCATCAAGAACAAGACCTTCTGGTTCACCTCTTATGAAGGCTACCGGCTCCGGCGGGCCAGGTTCGCCCGGGGCACGGTGCCGACGCTGGCCAACTGGGAAGGCGACTTCAGCAACGCGGTCACCCGGGCCGGCAACTTCATCACGATCTACGATCCGTTCTCGACGGCCGCTGACGGAACCCGCACCCCGTACCCGAACAACAAGATCCCTGCCAGTCAGATGCACCCGTTCCGGGACGGGATGCGGGGGCTGACGCCGGAGCCGGCCGGGCCGAACGCCGACCTGAACCCCTTCTTGGGCGACAACTTCGAGGCCTATTATCCGGACCAGACCGACATCGGCTATTTCACGGTCAAAGGCGACCACGTCTTTTCCGAGAACGACAACATCTCGGTTCGCTACAGCTACAACACTCGCTTGAGCAAGGTGTTCGGCGGCCGCTTCGGCATTCCGGTGCCGGGCAGCACCGATCAGGGCGGTTCCGGTTTGTCCGACGCTAAGGTTCACAACGGCTATGTCCGTTGGAACCACGTCTTCAGCCCGGCGATGTTCAACGAGTTGCAGGTCTCGGCGCACCGCTCGGCCAAGAGTTCCGGGACGCTGGCTAACGACGTCCCGTGGGCCGACAGGCTCGGGCTGCCGAACCCCTTCGGCGTCACCGGCTGGCCGACGATCTGCGCCAGCGGCAACAGCCCGTTCGGCTACCGGCGGTGGGGCTGCTGGGACGGCGACAACCGCAAGGACGAGATGCTGACCGCCTACCAGCTCGAGGACAACGTCACTTGGGTGAAGGGCAAGCACTCGATCAGCTTCGGCGTCAAGCTCCGGTGGGAGAACAACAACAATATCCGCGAGCTGCAGCAGGCGCAGGGGTCGCACTCCTTCGGCCTGGACTGGACGGCGCAGTACGACCCGGCGGCCGACGATTTCGTCCCCCGGACGGGTATCGGACTGGCCAGCATGATGCTGGGGCTTCCCACTTACCTGTCGAACCAGTACAACCGGGGCTACTTCTACTTCGGCCAGTGGGAGACCGGATTGTATGTCCACGACAGCTTCAAAGTGCATCCCCGATTGACTCTGGAGCTGGGGCTGCGCTACGACCGCTGGACTCCGTACAAGGAGAAATACAACCGGTTGGTCAATGTCGATCTGAACACGTACAAAGAGAAGTTCGAAGTGATTACGCCCCACAATACGCGCATGGAGGACATCCCGGGGGTCCCGCCGGCGGTTCTCCAGTCGTGGGCCAATCGCGGTCTCACGTGGACCACGGCGGAGGCGGCCGGGTTCCCCGGAGCCCTGTTGCCGGCGGACAACAACAACTTCGCTCCGCGGCTGGGGTTCGCCTGGAGAGTCACGGACAAATGGGTGCTGCGGGGCGGCTTCGGACTCTATTACTGGACGATGCCGCTGTCTCAGATCCTGCAGACCTCGCGGACGAACCCGCCGCTCAACCTCAGATTCCAGAACGACATCTCATCGAAAGACGGGCTGGTGGACTTCTACGCGCTCAAGAACGTTCCGGCGCAAGAGGACTTCGTGGGCGTGGCGGAAGTGCCGGTCGAAGGCATCGTGCGAATCAGCAGCCGCGCCAGAAGTATGATGCCTTGGGACGTGCGCGACTGGAGGGACAATCAGAGCCGCTCCTGGCACTTCACGATCGAGCGCGAAATCATGCGCAATACCGCCTTGAGACTCAGCTACATCGGCACTCAAGGCCGCGACTTGGAACAGCGCTTCGCCATCAACTCCCGGGAGTCGGAATGGAACTATCAGGCGCGCACCGGCCGGCCGCGGCCCTCGAACCCCGATCTGCGGAGAGCGAATCCGAACTGGAGGTTCCGGGCCGCCAACAAGACCGGCTATTCCAACAACCACCTCGCCCAGGTCGAGGTGGAGCGCCGGTTCAGTGACGGGCTGTCGTTCCAGATCTTTTACACGTTCACCCGCATGCTGACCACGACCGACGCCGGCGGATTCACCTCCGGCAACAGCAACATCAACGCCACGAACGGGCGCTTCCAGGTACCCGAGAACATCCAGATTCTCGGCGCGCCGAACATGACCTACGAGGAGCGCTTGCGGCTCGGCTATATCAACTCCTCGAGCGTGCCGCCGCACCGCGTCACGTGGAACGGCCTCTATGACCTGCCGTTCGGCCGCGGCAAGAAGTGGGGCACGAACGTCTCGAAGGGTTGGAACCAGCTCGTCGGCGGCTGGCAGATCGCCTTCATCGGTACCTGGCGCAGCGGCTACTGGCGCAGCGTCAGCGCTAACCGATACCTGTTCGGCGATCCGACCCTCGATCCCGACGAGCGGCTCGAGATGACCATCTTCGGGCGCCGGCAGCGGCTCTGGTTTCGCGGCGACTTCGATCCGACCAGGGCCACCGACGTGGACCAGGCCAAGCTGCAGCAACTGGTTCCGGTCGACCGCGGCGAGCGCGTGCTGCGCCCGCTTGGATCGAATTTCGACAACCGGTTGCCCCAGGTGCTGGCCGATGGCACCGTGCGCATGACCCGCATCACCGACAACGTCAACTGGAATGCCCGGAACTTCTTCCTCGGCCCGGGCTTCTGGAACGTGGACCTCTCGGTGTTCAAGAACTTCATCTTCACCGAGACCAAGCGGTTGCGGTTCACCGCAGATTTCTTCAACGTCTTCAACCACCCGAACGATGTGAACCCGAATTCGACGACCGGGTTGCAGGACTTGAGCCGACAGGCCAACGAGCCTCGGATCATCCAGTTCTCGCTTCGTTTCGAGTGGTGAAGCTCGCCCACATCACGCGTCTGTGACCGCGCTTACGGCCCCGCCCCCCAGGCGGGGCCTTTTTTTGCGCGCCGGATATACTGTCGGGATGACGAAGCGCTGCTCGCCAGGACGCTGGCAGGGACCAAACGGGCCGGCGGCGGTCGCCGTGGCGCTGTGCCTGCTGGCGGCTTGCGGAAAGCCCCCTTCGTGGGAGATCTACCGTTTCGACGATCACCTCGCCGACGACGCGAAGATCTCGGCCCCTGCACTCGTCAGTTCCCGAGAGGCGGCGCCGGAGCTCGAATGGGATTTTTCCGAGCCGGTCGTCACGTGGCTCCCCGTCCGCGGCAAGATGGGCTTCCGCCCGGACGGCCATCTGGTGGTCAAGGGCGAGGGGGAGAGTCCTCTGATCCTTTCTCCGGACGAGCCGCTCATCGATTGGACGAAATATGAGAGCCTTTTGATCCGCATGGCGGTCGCCGGCGGGCGGCGGATCCGGTTGCGGTTTCCGGAGCAGGTTTACGAAAAGAGACTCGCTCCGCCGTTGGAATACCGCGTCTATCGCTTCGACCTGAACTTCCACGGACCTTCTTACACGGCGCGCCTGGCGATCGAACCGACGGACAGCCCCAACCAGGCAGCGGCGATCGACTACATCAGACTGGTTCCGCGCCGGACCCGCTTCACGGAACCGGCCGCGGTCCTGACGGTGGAGAAGCGGGCCGAGCACCGGCGATCCGTCTACGTCCGCACGCCTTCGAGCATCTCCTACGAGATCCCGCTTCCAAAGGACGCCCGGCTGCGGTTCGGGCTGGGCGTGGCCGATCCGCAGGGGATCACTTTCCGCGTCACGATAGACGGCGACGCGGTCTTCTCGCGGACGGTCAGCGACGCGAGCGCTTGGGTAGATGAGGAGGTCGATCTTTCCGAGTACGGTGGCGACACGGTGCGGCTGGCCTTCGAGACAGCGGGACCCGAAGGGGCGGTCGCTTTCTGGGCGACGCCCGTGCTGACGTCGGCTGAGGCGAAAGCCCGGCCCAATATCGTCCTCTACATGATCGATACGCTGCGGGCGGACCACACGAGCCTGTACGGATATAGCCGCGACACCACGCCGTTCCTGAAGAAACTTGGCGCTGAGGGCGTGGTGTTCGATGACTGCCAGGCCCAGTCTACCTGGACTAAGCCCTCGGTGGCCACGCTACTCACCTCCCTGCACACTCCCGCCCACGGCATCGACGAGTTCACGGACACGATCCCCGCGGGCGCAACCACTTTGGCCGCGGCCCTCCGCGAGGCGGGCTATGTCACCGCCAGCATTATCGGGAATCCTTTTTCGGGGCGGAATTCCGGGCTGGAGCGGGGCGTGGATCACCTGTTCGAGTACCCGGCCATCCAGCGATGGAGGCGGCGGGCGGAGCGCGCCACCGACTCGGCGGCGCTGAACCGCGTGGCTTTTCAGTGGTTGGAAAGGCACCGGGGGGAGCCCTTCTTCCTCTATCTGCACTCCACCGATCCACACGCTCCGTACCGGCCTCCAAAGACGACCGAGGCCCAGTTCGCCGACCCGGCCGAGAGCGCGGAGTTCCAACAAGATTACGAGAAGCTGAAGCAGGTCGTCGGCCCGTACGGGGGAGGCGCGGTCTTCAACCGCCGACAGGCCAGGGCGAAAGGCGTCGATCCGGATCTGTGGGTCCGCCGGGCGATCGACCGCTACGACGCCGAGGTGTTGTTCAACGACCGGAGCATCGAGCTGCTGGTCGAGAAGCTGCGGGATCTCGGCGTGCTCGAGAACACGCTGATCGTTGTGGTTTCCGATCACGGCGAGGAGTTCCTCGAGCACGGCTGGACGACGCACGGGCACTCGCTGTACGAAGAGCTGACGCGGGTCGTCTTCCTGATGTGGAACCCGAAGTTGCTTCCGGCGCCGCGCCGCATCCGGGAGCCGGTGGGGCTGGTCGACGTCATGCCGACGATCCTGGACCTCATCGGGGCGCCGGCCGATGGCGTGATGCAGGGCCGGAGCCTGGCGCCGCTGATCCGCGGGGAAGCCAAACCGGAAGACCGGCCGGTAATGGCGGCGCGGCTGCCCGAGCGGACGCCGCCCCCGCCCGGCGGCGGCATCCCGGAGAACCGGACCACGACCATCGCGTGGATCGATTCCGCCTGGAAGCTGATCTACCGGCCGGACGGGGAAAGCCGGGGCCTGCTCCGCGTGGAGCTGTACGACCGGCGTGCGGATCGCGCAGAGAAGCACAATGTGGCGGACCGGAACCCGCAGATCGTCGGGCGCCTGCTTCCGAAACTGCAGCAGTGGTGGGAAGGCCAGCAGGAGGTTCGGGCGCTTCTCGGCCCGTCCGGGAGGCGGAAGCTCGATCCGGCCACGCTCGAGCGGTTGCGCTCGCTCGGCTATCTCGGCGGAGGAGCTGTTGCGCCGTTGGAGAAGTCCCCTCCGGGCGGGGGTAGCGAAGCGAAGTAACGGGGCTCTTTCGCGGCGGGCACGGGTCCGGGGAGGCCCGCAACAAAAAAGGCCGGTCCCCGTCGCGGAGACCGGCCTGTTTCAAGAACGGTTCCAGCGGCCCAGCCCGACTCAGGCCGTGCGCATCGTCTCGGCGGCCGCTTCTTTCTGCTTGGACGCGATGGCGGCTTGGGCCGCGGCCAGGCGCGCGATCGGCACCCGGTACGGCGAGCAGCTCACATAGTCCATGCCGACGCGGTAGCAGAAGGCCACGCTCGACGGCTCGCCGCCGTGCTCGCCGCAGATGCCCACTTCGAGCTCGGGCTTGGCGCTGCGGCCCTTTTTGACGCCCATCTCGACGAGCTGGCCGACGCCTTCCTGATCCAGCACCTGGAACGGGTCCGCCTTGAAGATCTTCTTCTCCTCGTAGTCTTTGGAGAACTTGACGTAGTCGTCGCGGCTGAGTCCCATGCAGGTCTGGGTCAGGTCGTTGGTGCCGAAGCTGAAGAAGTCGGCCTCTGCGGCCACCTTATCGGCGGTCAGGGCGGCGCGGGGGATCTCGATCATCGTACCGATCATGTACTTGACCTCGACGCCCGCTTTCTGGAGCTCTTCCTCGAAGACGCGCTTGACGATCGCCTTCTGGTCGGCCAGCTCCTCGGCGGAGCCGATCAGCGGGATCATCACCTCGGGGATCACCTTGACGCCTTTCTTGGCCACCTGAATAGCGGCCTGGGCGATGGCCCGCGCCTGCATCTCGGTGATCTCCGGGTAGGTGATGCCGAGGCGGCAGCCGCGGTGGCCGAGCATCGGGTTGAACTCATGGAGTTCTTCCACCCGCTTCAGCAGGTTCGGGAGGTACTTCTTCAGCTCGCGCACGGCGACGCCGTAGCGCTCGGCCATGGCGCGCTTTTCTTTCAGCGTCGCGTGCGGCAGTTTCGCCAGGTCCACCATGATCTCCTCGCGCTTGGGCACGAACTCGTGCAGCGGAGGATCCAGCGTGCGGATGATCACCGGGTAGCCGTCCATCGCCTTGAACAGCCCGGCGAAGTCGCGGCGCTGCATGGGGAGCAGCTTCCGGAGAGCCTTCTTGCGGTCCTTTTCGTTGTCGGCGAGGATCATCGCCTGCATGTGCTCGATGCGGCCCTCGCCGAAGAACATGTGCTCGGTGCGGCACAGGCCGATGCCCTCGGCGCCGAACTTGCGGGCCACTTTGGCGTCGCGGGGCACGTCGGCGTTGGCCCGCACGCCGAAGTCGCCGCGGAACTCGTCGGCCCAGCTCATGAACTCGGCCAGGATGCCGGATGTCGGATCCGGCTCAACCGTGGTGGCCTGTCCGGCGAAGACTTCGCCGGTCGAGCCGTCGAGCGAGATCCAGTCGCCTTCCTTCAGGGTCACGCCCGCCACCGTCATCTTGCGGGCGCGCTCGTCCACGTTGATGGCTTCGGCCCCCGCCACGCAGGGCGTGCCCATGCCGCGGGCCACCACCGCCGCGTGAGACGTCATGCCGCCGCGGGAGGTGAGGATGCCCTTGGCCACCTCCATGCCGTGGATGTCATCGGGAACGGTCTCCTTCCGGACCAGGATCACCGGACCCTTCTTGGCTTCTTCGACGGCGTCGTCGGCGGTGAAGACGATGCGGCCCACGGCGGCGCCGGGCGAGGCGGGGAGTCCCTTGGCCAGCAGCTTCAGCGACTTCCGGGACTTCGGCTCGATGAGGGGGTGCAGGAGCTGGTCGAGCTGATTGGGCTCGACCCGCATCACCGCCTCTTCCTTCGAGATCAGCCCCTCGTGCACCATGTCCACGGCGATCTTCACCGCCGCCGGCCCGGTGCGCTTGCCGTTGCGGGTCTGCAGCATGTACAGCTTGCCGTCCTGGATGGTGAACTCGAAGTCCTGGACGTCGCGGTAGTGCTGCTCGAGCTTGGTGGTGATCTCCTTGAGCTGCTCGTAGACCTCCGGCATCTCGTCCTTGAGCATGGAGATCGGCTTCGGCGTCCGGATGCCGGCGACGACGTCCTCGCCTTGTGCGTTGACCAGATACTCGCCGTAGAACTCCTTTTCGCCGGTGGCCGGGTTGCGGGTGAAGCCGACGCCGGTGGCCGAATTGTCTCCCAAGTTTCCGAAGACCATCGTCTGGACGTTGACCGCGGTGCCGAGATGGTCGTCGATCTTGTTCATCTTCCGGTAGTGGGCGGCCCGGGGATTCCACCAGCTCTGGAAGACGGCGTTGCGGGCCATCTCGAGCTGCTTCATCGGATCCTGAGGGAAGTCCTGGCCGGTCTCTTTCTTGTAGACCTTCTTGAACTCTTCGACGATCTTCTTCAAGTCGTCCGCCGTGAGGTCGGTGTCGAGCTTGGCCTTGGCCTTCTTCTTCTGGGCCTCGAAGACCCGCTCGAACTTCTCCTTGTCGATGCCCATGACCACGTTGCCGAACATCTGGATGAAGCGGCGATAGCAGTCATAGGCGAAGCGGGGGTTGTCGGCCCGCCTGGCGAGGCCTTCGACGCTGACGTCGTTCAGGCCGAGGTTCAGTACGGTGTCCATCATGCCCGGCATGGAGAATTTCGCGCCGGAGCGGACGCTCACCAGCAGCGGGTTCTCCGGGTCGCCGAGCTTCTGGCCCATCATTTCTTCGAGTTTCGCCAGCGCCTCCCGCATCTGCCGGTCCACTTCCTCGGGCACTTTGCCGTCGTTCTCGAAGTAGAGGTTGCAGACCTCGGTGGTGATGGTGAAGCCGGGCGGCACGGGGACGCCGGTACGGCTCATCTCGGCGAGGCCGGCGCCTTTTCCGCCGAGCAGGTCTTTCATGGTGCCGTCGCCGTCGGCGGTGCCGCCGCCGAAAAAGTACACGTATTTCTTCATAGCTGCGTCGCTCTCCTTATCGCTTGAAACGTCACTCTTTTGCTGCCATGACCCTCGCCCCGTGACGGCCGGGGCGCGCCAGGAGCCGGCGGACGGCTGGGCCCGCTCAGCCCCGTGTCGTCACAATCTCCGAAAAATCGGCGATCGATGAAAACTCTTTCAAAAGATTCGCCAGCAAAGCCAGCCGATTCTTCCGCAGGCGCTCGTCGGGCGCGTTCACCAGGACGTGGTCGAAGAAACCGTCGACTTGGGGCCGCAGGGCCGCGATCGCCTGCAGGCCCGCCCGGTAGGCCCCGCGGCGCCGGTGCTGCTCCACTTCGCCGCGGGCGCGCAGAAACGCCTCGTAGAGCAGCCGCTCCTCGTTTTCAACCAGCAACTCGGGTGCCACTTCATCCCCGCCGGCGTAGCCCGCCTGGCGCAGGATGTTCTTGATGCGCTTGAAGCTGGCGGCGATGGGCTCGAAGTTCTCCGTCGGGCGAACGTCGCGGATGGCCGCCAGACGCTCGGCGGCGTCGGGCAGGTCGTCGAAACCAGCCGCCAGCACGGCGTTCACCTCGTCGTATGCGAACCCCCGGACCTCGCGGAAATAGTAGCGAATGCGGTCCCTGAGGAAGTCGATCAGCTTCTCGTC
>Ga0256830_1002047_pt1 | contig 13657 bp, 9 predicted proteins | sample 128326metaG_FD_190537 | JGI IMG/M metagenome (GOLD analysis project Ga0256830, IMG submission 190537) | Hydrothermal vent microbial communities from Lau Basin, Pacific Ocean - 128-326 | ecosystem: Environmental > Aquatic > Marine > Hydrothermal vents | place: Pacific Ocean: Lau Basin | collected...
TTATGCAGGGTTCAATAGCACCTAGCCCCTTCAGAGATTGAGCAGCTTGGTGATGCGCCGCTCCAGGTCGTCGATGTCGGGGACCATCACCGGGGCCTCGCCCAGGCGGGCATAGCAGGCCACCGCGGGTGCCGGCACCGCCACCTCCAGGTCGGGGGTGATGAGGGATTCGTTGACCACCCGGAGCTGGGGGATGCCCTGGGTCAGGATCCCCACGTAGGGCAGCTGGGCGTTGCCGTTGAGGGTGTTGAGCACGGCGGTGCGGCTGGTGGGAGCGGGCGGGGCCGGCTCGCCGCCCAGCACGGACTCGAAGGAGACCACCGGCACCTGGTGCTCGCGCCAGTTGAGCAGGCCCAGGAACCAGTCGGGGGTGTCCGCCACCGGCTCCGGCGCCTGCCACGCGGCCACCTCCGCCACCGTGGTGTTGGGGAGCAGCAGCGTGGCCCCGCGCAGGGGCACCAGCAGGCAATGGACGATGTCGGTGCGGGCCACCTGGCCCGCGCTGCGCATGGCGCGCCGGCTTTCGATGGGGGTGATGTCAGCCATGGCCTTGCCTCACTTCATCTGTGAAAAGTGCCGGATCAGCCGTTTGGCCAGCTGCTCCGGGGTACCGGAATACTCCACCACGCCCGCCTCGCGGGCACGGTCGGGCATGCTGCTCATGACGCAGGACCGGGCGTCCTGGGCCCAGACCAGGCCGCCGCGCTGCACCATCTCGCGGGCCCCGCGGCAGCCGTCGTCACCCATGCCGGAGAACAGGATGGCGCCGGAGCGGCCCGGATAGCGCTGGGCCACGTCCCGGATCACCAGGTCGATGGACGGCGAGTAGGCGCTGCGCTCGCCCAGCGCCCGCAGCTCCAGGGTGCCCACCGAGTTGACCACCAGCCGTTCCTCCACCGGGGCGATGACCACCTGGCCGTGGCGCAGCACGTGGCCCACGGTGGGCTGCAGCACCTGGAACGACGCCACCCGGTCGAGCTGATCGGCCAGCAGCTTGACGAAGTTGGCGCCCAGATGCTGGGCCAGCACGAAGGCCACGGGCAGATCGGGCGGCAGCGCGCGCAGAAAGCGCTTGACCGCCTCGGGCCCGCCGAGGGAGGCCCCCAGCACCCACACGTTCATGGCCACCTCGCCCCGGGCGGCGGGTGCCGGCGTGCGTTCGCCGTTGAGCTTGAACAGCCCCGACTGGCTGGCCAGCTCGGAGATGTGGGTCTCGGCCGAGTCCTCCAGGCCCTCCGCGCGGCCGGTGATCTCGGCGATCTTGCGCACCAGGGTGTTGTGCCAGCGGGCCAGGGTGCGCGGTTCGTTGACGGTCAGGGCGGTGACGTCGGAGAAGACGATGGGCACCTTCTCCTCCTCCAGCAGCCGATCGAACACCGCCTCGTCCACCTCGGCGTCATCGTGCATGTCCAGCAGCAGCACGTCCACCTCGCCCGCTTCCAGCCGCTCGGGGAAATCCGGGGTCAGGCCGTCGCACAGCACCACCTTGAGCCCGCGGTCCTCCAGGGCCTGCTGGAGGAAGTGGCGGTGGCGCGGCGAGTCGGCGGCGATGGCGATGCGCAGCTTGCGCAGCTCCAGCGTGGACAGGGAGGGGCTGCGGGTGCCGGCGGCGGACTTGGCGGAGTCGGAGGGTTCCATGGCCCGGGCCCAGCTCCCGCCGCCCGGTCAGGCGCCGGTCTCGTCCAGCAGGCGGTGGATGTTGTCCACCAGCTCGCTTTCCTGGTAGGGCTTGCCCATGTAGATGTTGACCCCGATGGACATGGCCCGGTCGCGGTGCTTCTCCCCGGTGCGCGACGTGATCATGATGATGGGGATGTCGCGCAGCCGCTCGTCGTTGCGGATGTTGGTGGCCAGCTCGAAGCCGTCCATGCGCGGCATCTCGATGTCCAGCAGCATCACGTCGGGCCTGGTCTCCTGCAGCTGGGCCAGGGCGTCCACCCCGTCCTTGGCCGTGACCACCTCCATCTGGTGGCGCTCCAGCAGGCGGGTGGTGACCTTGCGCACGGTGATGGAATCGTCCACCACCATCACCAGCGGCAGGCGCTCGGCCTCCTCCACCGGGGCCTCGGGGGCGGCCACCGGCAGCGGCTCGTGGGCGTCGGCCAGGCGGATGAGCACGCCCAGGTCCAGGATCAGCACCACGCTGCCGTCGCCCATGATGGTGGCCCCGGAGATGCCGCGCAGGGTGGAAAGCTGCGATCCCACGGGCTTCACCACCACCTCGCGCGAGCCCACCAGGCCCTCCACGTGGATGGCGGCGCGGAAATCGCCGGACCGCACCAGCAGCAGCGGCACGCGGTCGCCGGGGGCCGGGCGCGGCGTGGTGCCCGTGCCCAGCAGGGTGCCCAGGTGCAGGTAGCGGTAGTCGTTGCCCACCCACTGGAACAGCTTCTGCTCCGAGTCCTGCAGCCGGGTGATCACGTCGCCCTCCACGCGCTCGACGCCTTCCACGCCCAGCAGCGGGATGGCGTAGGTCTCCTCGCCCACGTGCACCAGCAGGGCGCGGGTGAGCGACAGCGACAGCGGCAGGCGGATGGTGAACACGGTGCCCTTGCCGGCCTCGGTGTCGATGTTGAGCAGGCCGCCCAGCTGCTTGATCTCGCTGTTGACCACGTCCATGCCCACGCCGCGGCCGGCGATCTGGGTCACCTCGGCGGCGGTGGAGAAGCCCGACTCCATGATGAGTTCCAGCAGGGCCTCGCGCCGCGGCTGGGCCCCGGGGTCCAGCAGGCCGCGCTCCACCGCCTTGGCCCGCACCGCCTCCAGGTCGATGCCGGCCCCGTCGTCCTTCACCTCGATGACCAGGTCGTTGCCTTCCCGGGCCAGGCTGATGTCGAGCCGGCCCACGGGCTTCTTGCCCGCGGCCTGGCGCACCTCCGGCGGCTCGATGCCGTGGGCGATGGCGTTGCGCAGCATGTGCTCCAGGGGCGCCAGGATGCGCTCCAGCACCGTGCGGTCCAGCTCCGACTCCATGCCGTGGATGTGCAGCTCGGCCTGCCGTCCCAGCTCCTCACAGGTCTGGCGCACGATGCGGCGCAGCCGCGCCACGTGGGTGGAGAAGGGCACCATGCGGGTGCGCATGAGCCCTTCCTGCAGCTCGGTGTTGACCCGCGCCTGCTGGATGAGCAGGGTCTCCGACTCGCGCGTGAGGTTGGTCAGGATGTTGCGCAGGCTGTCCAGGTCGTTGAGCGACTCCAGCATGCCGCGCGAGAGCTGTTGCATCTGGGTGAAGCGGTCGAACTCCAGCGGGTCGAAGTCCTCGTAGTTCTTGCCGGTCTCTTCCAGCCGGTACTGGATCTGGGCCTCGGCCTCGATCTCGAACTTGCGGATCTGGTCCCGCAGGCGGGTGACGGTCTCGTCCAGCTCCTGCAGGTTGTAGCGGAAGGTGTTGTTCTGCTGTTCCAGGCGCGAGCGGTAGATGCTCACCTCGCCGGCGAAGTTGACCAGGTCGTCCAGCAGATCGGAACGCACCCGCACCTGCTCCACCGGGCGGCTGGGCCGCAGCAGGGTGTCGGTTTCCGGCTGCGGTGTCGCAGGCTGGGAGGGGGCCGCCGGGGCCGGGGTTGTGGACCCGGCGCTCTCCGCCGGGGCGGCCGCGGGGGTCTCCTCCGCCGGGGCCGGCTCGGGCTCTGCCGTGGCGGCGGGAACCGGGGCCTCCTCGTCCGGCGACCCTGCGGCGGGTTCGGTTGCCTCCGGCTCTGCGCCCCGTGGTTCCAGCGGCACCACGTTGCCGGCCCCGGGTGCGCCGTCCTCCAGGACCAGCTCCTCGGAGCCGGCCCCTTCCACCGCCGACTCGTCGAACACGAATTCCTCCGAGGCCGCCGACTCCCGCCCCGGCGGCTCGGCGGCGGGCGCCGGCGGCGTGTCCTCCGGCGCCGGGGCCTCCGGTTCCCCGGCCGGGGCCGCGGCCTCCGGCGCGGCTTCTGCCGCTTCCGGGGCTTGCGGCGCTTCCGGCGCGCGCCCGGCGAGCAGGTCGTCGAGCACCTGCAGCAGGTCCTGGGCCGGGGTCAGGGGCTGGCCGGCACGGAGCTGCTCCAGCATGTGCACCAGCCGGTCCTGCGCCTTGAGCAGGGTGTCGAACATGGACTGCGACGGGCCGAGGCGGCCGTCGGCCACTGCCGTGAGCAGGGATTCGATGCTGTGGCTGAGATCGCCCACCACCGCCACGCCGGCCATGCGCGCGCCGCCCTTGAGGGTGTGGAGCTGCCGCTGCAGGGCCTCCACCAGCTCGGTGTTGTCGCGATCGTTGATCCAGTCGTGCAGGGTCTGGTCGCTCTCGTCGAGGATCTCGGTGCCCTCCTCGAGGAAGATCTCCAGCAGCTCCTGGTCGTAGTCGGCGGCGGGCGCAGGCGCGGCCGGTGCCGGCGCGGCCTCCCGGGCCGGCGGCGGCGATGGCGCCTCCGCCAGCAGGGCCTCGATGCGGCCCATGAGCGGGGCATGATCGGCCAGCACCGTGCCCGGCTTGTCCACCTGGCGCACGGCCCCGGCCACGTAGTCCACGTAGTCCTCCAGCACCTCGACGAAGGCGGGGGAGACCGGCGCCTCGTCCTGCTCGCGGCGCCGCACGTACTGCTCCAGCCCGTCGGAGAGTTCGGCCACCGGCAGCATGCCGGTGGTGCGCGAGCTGCCCTTGAGGGTGTGCACCGCCCGCAGCAGCGCCGGGGTCACGGCCCGGGCGTCGCTCTCGCGGGCCTCGTAGATGTACTCGCGCAGGGCCTTGAGATGGGTCTCGGCCTCGTTGCCGTAGATGCCGCACAGGCCCGGATCGATCTCGGGCACGACGAAGCCGGCCGGCGGCTCCGGCTCCGCCGGCTCCGGAGCAGCGGCCGGGGCCGCGGCCTCCGGTTCGCCTCCCGCCCCGCCTGCCTCTGCCTCGGCCGCCTCCGCCGCGGGGGGCACCGCCTCGGCCGCCCGGGCCACGGCGTCCCCGGGCACCTCCTTGCCCTGGCTCAGGGCGTGGGCCAGGTCCATGAGGTTGAAGATCTCGTGGGTGGCCGCGGTGCCGTGGCGGAAATTGTCGAACAGCTGGAGCAGCACGTCGCGCACCCGCTCCAGGAGCTGGAACATGACCGGGGTGGGCGCCACGGTGCCGTCGATGACCCGGTTGAGCATGTTCTCGCAGGCCCAGGCGAACTCGCCGATGTCGGTGGCCCCCACCAGGCGGCCGGAGCCCTTGAGGGTGTGGAAGGCGCGGCGCAGCTCCTTGAGCGCCTCGGCGTCGTCCGGGTTGCCCTGCCACTGGGGCAGCAGGCGCGAGATGTTGCCGTGCTCCTCCTCGGCCTCCTCGAGGAAGATCCCGATGATCTCCTCGTCGATGTCCTCCACCGGCGGCGGGGCGGGGGCCGCCGGACGCGCCGGGGGCGGCGTCTGCGGCTGCGCCGCCGGGGGCTCCGGCGGGGCCGGTGCAGCGGGCGCGGCAGGCTCCGCGGCCGGGGCCTCGCCCAGGGCCGCCTCCGGTTCGTCGAAGCCTTCGAGGGTGATGCCCTCGCCCAGCTCCTCGATGCCCTCGACCTTGAATTCCTCGCTGGCCGCGCCGCGCTCACCGGAGAGCTCGGGGGCCGGAATGTCCATCTCGGTGGAGGCCTCGTCGGCCGGCACCGCCTCGTCCCCGCGCGGCACCGCCAGGTCCACCACCGTGTCGTCCTCGGGGCCGGCGCCGCCCGGCGCCTCCCCGGCGTCCCCGCGCGCGGGCAGATCCAGGTTGACCTCGGTGGTGTCGCCGTCTGTCCCCGCCTCCAGGTTCACCTCGGCCGTGTCCTCGCCGGGACCCGCAAGGTCCAGGGTCACCTCGGTGGTGTCCTCCTCCGGGCCCGCCACCTCCAGCTTCACCTCGGCGGTGTCGTCGTCCGGCCCGGCACCGGGCGGGGGGGCCTCGATGGCGATGTCGATGAGGGTGTCGTCGTCGCCGGCGACCTCTTCCAGCTCCGGCCGCGGCAGGTCGTCGCGGGTGTCGCGCGCCAGCTCCTCGGCCTCCACCTCGTCCGCGGCCAGGCCGCCGCCTTCGCCGGGCGCCAGCTCGGTGTCGCTCACCACCCCCAGCTGGGTGAGGCTCTGCTGCGCCACCTGGAGGATGGACTCGGGCTGGCCCCAGCCCTCCATCACCGACTCCAGGTAGTACTCGATGCTGGAGATGGCATCGGCCAGGGCGTCGAGGCTGCTGTCGTCGGGAATGGTCCTGCCCGGCAGCAGCACCTGCTCCACGTAGCGCCCGGCCACGCCCAGCAGCTCACTGGCCTGGTCCAGGGACAGCATGGCCAGGCCGCCCTGGATCTTGGCCACGTGTCCGGCCACGTCCTTGAGCAACTCGGGCCGGCTGGGAGTGCGGGCGAAATCGCTCAGGGCCTCCTTGATCTTGTTCATCTCGGCCCGGGCCTCGGCCAGCACCGTGCGCGTGAGCTGCTTCTGCGCCACCAGGGCGGAGGCATCGGCAGTCTCCTCGGGCGCCGCTTCCACCTGCTGGTTCACCGCCCGTGCCGTGGCCAGGTCGCCGAGGGCGGTCTCGACCCCGAGCAGGGCGGCCGCCACCTCCATGAGCCCGGCCTCGTCCATGGGCCGCTCGCCGGCGATCATGGCCTCCAGCACCCGGGCCTGCTCCTGGACCGTCTGCCGCTGCACGCCCAGACTCAGCATGCCCAGGGTGTCGGCCATCTGGTTGAGGGTGTCCACCAGTTCGCGCAGGGTGTCCGGGTTGCGCTCCTCGGTGCGCACGAACACGTCGAGCACGTCCTTGACCCGGGTGAGGTCGTCCACCAGCACCGCGGAGACGGTCTCCATGAGGGCGGCGTTGGGCACCGACAGGTCGGCGCGGGCCTGCTCCAGGGTCTGTTCGTCGGGCAGCACGTCCTTGAGCTGGAAGGCGCGCTTGAGCTCCTGCACCAGCTCGCCGTCGGAGCGGGTGCGGGAGACGTAGTAGAGCAGGTTCTTGAGCAGCTCCACCGGCGGCGACTCGCGCAGGACGCCCTCGCCCTGGTCGATGATGCGCTTGATCTCGCGATCCAGGTGGCCCAGCAGCAGCTTCACCGCCACCGAGGACTCCAGGCCGCCGTCACGCAGGCCCTCCACCACGCCAGAGGCCACCCACAGCATGCGGCTGGCATGGGGATCGTTGGCCGCCTGGCGCAGGGAGTCGATGACGTGCTGGATCTTCTTCAGGCTGCCGGGGGTGTCGCGGTCGCGGAACCAGCCCAGCAGGCCCAGGTGATACTGGTGGCGCAGCTTGCGCGCCAGCTGCTGGATGTCCTCGGCCTCCTCGCCCACCCTGGACACCAGCGGGGCCTCCACCGAGAGGTCGGGCTGGAACAGGGCGTTCTCGGTGAGCAGCGGCTCGCCGCGGGCGGCGCGCAGGTCATTGAGCAGCGGCAGCAGCAGCACCGGCATGTCGCGGGCGCCGGCCTGGAGCCGCTCCAGGTAGTCCGGGAGCTGGAGGATGCCGCGCATGAGGACCTCGTAGGCGTCCTCGCGGTTGCCGATGCGATCCTCCAGCAGGGCCTGGGTGAGCTGCTCCATCTCCTCGGCCACCAGGGCGGCCCCGTAGAGCTCCACCATCTGCAGGGTGCCGTAGACCTGGTGCAGGTAGTTGATGCAGAACCGGAGCTGGGAATCGTCCTCCGGCGCCTCGACGTAGGCCTCCAGCGCAGTGCGCGCCTGGTTGAGGGTGTCGTCGATCTCGGACTTCACCCACCCGAGAGTGTTGATGTCGAGCTGGCTCTGGCTGGGCGTACTCATGGGGCCAGGTTGTCCTCCGTTTCGCGCCGGAAGGCGATCACCTCGTCGCTGGCCACCGGGACCAGGTCGGGATGGCGCCAGTGCACCACCTCGCCGGCGCCGAGGATGAGCAGTCCCCCCGGGCGCAGATGCTCGACGAAGCGGTTGACGATCTCCTCGCGCCGCTCACGGCGAAAATAGATCAGCACGTTCTGGCAGAAGATCACGTCCATCATGCCGATGCGTGCCGCGTCCAGGTTGATGAGATTCAGGCGCGTGAAGCAGACCCGCTCGCGGATGCGCTTGATGAGCCGGTAGTGATCGAGATCCCACGGGGTGAAATACTCGCGCAGGATCTCCAGCGGCAGGTTCTTGAGCCGGTTGCGGTGATAGACCCCCTCGCGGGCATGGGCCAGCGACGCGCGGCTGATGTCGGTGGCCATGACCGAGCAGTACCCCTTGAGGCCGTGGCGCCGCATGAAGTGATCCACGGCGATGGCCAGGGAAAAGGCCTCCTCGCCGGTGGCACAGCCCGCACTCCAGAGATCGAGTCGGACCGGGGCCGGCTCCGCCCCCTCCTCCTCCGGCAGCAGGCGCGCGAGACAGTGGTCCTCCAGCAGCTGCAGGGCCTGGCGGTCGCGGTAGAAGCGGGTCTCGTGCACCGTGAGCCGGTCCACCAGGATCTCCCACTCCACTGCGCCGTGGCGGCCGTTGTTGAGCAGCTCCAGGTAGTCCTGGTAACGGGTACAGCCGATCTCGCGCATGCGGCCGCTGAGGCTGGTAAGCAGGAACGACTTGCGCTCCGCCGGCAGCGTGATCCCGATGCGGCTCTCCAGCATCTGCTGCCAGTGCTGGAACTGGGCGTCGTCCATGGGCGGCACCTGCTGCATGCGCCAGCGTCCCGAGTCGTTGGCCGAAGACCTTGCAGTGATGAACGCCATGGACGGCTACCGGGGCACGACCTCAGGCCGGGAGCTTGAAGCCCGCCACCGACCGCCGCAGCTCGTTGGCCAGCTCGGCCAGGTTACCGATGGAGGCCGCCGTCTCGTTGGTACCGGCCGAGGTCTGGGTCGTGATCTCCTGGATCACGTTCATGGTGTCGGAGATGTTGACCGCGGCCGCCGCCTGCTGCGAGGCCGACTCGGAGATGTTCCGGATCAGCTCGGCCAGGTGGGTGGACACGCTCTCGATCTCGCCCAGGGCCTCGCCGGCGTCCTGGGCCAGCTGCGCCCCGCGCACCACGTTGGCGGTGCTCTGCTCCATGGAGGCCACCGCCTCGTTGGTGTCGGTCTGGATGGTCTTCACCAGGGCCTCGATCTGGCGGGTGGCGTCGGCGGAGCGCTCGGCCAGCCGCTGCACCTCGTCGGCCACCACCGCGAAGCCGCGGCCCGCCTCGCCGGCCATGGCCGCCTGGATGGCGGCGTTGAGCGCCAGGATGTTGGTCTGCTCGGCGATGTCGTTGATGAGCTCCACGATGTCACCGATCTCCTGGGACGACTCGCCGAGGCGCTTGATGCGCTTGGAGGTCTCCTGGATCTGTTCGCGGATGGTGTTCATGCCGTCGATGGTCTTCTGCACCGCCTCGGCGCCCTTGTTGGCGATGGCCACCGAGCGGTTGGCCTCGTTGGCCAGCTCCGCCGCATGGTTGGACACGCCCTCGATGGACACCGCCATCTCGTTGATGGCCGAGGAAGCGGCCGTGATCTGCTGTGCCTGGTGGTCCGAGGCCTCGGCCAGGTGCATGGCGGTGGCCTGGGTCTGCTGCGCCGCGGCCGACACCTGCTGGGTGGTGTCGTTGATGGCGGAGACGATGTTGCGCAGCGCGTCGATGGTGTAGTTGATGGAGTCGGCGATGGCGCCGGTGATGTCCTCGGTCACCGTCGCCTCCACCGTCAGGTCACCGTCGGCCAGGTCGCCCATCTCGTCGAGCAGGCGCAGGATGGCCTGCTGGTTGCGCTCGTTGGTCTCCTGGGTCTGGCGCCGCTGTTCCTCCGCGATGCGCCGCTGCTCCTCCACCACTGCCAGCTGTTCGCGGTTGTAGAGGAAGTAGACCACGCCCAGGGCCACCAGCAGGACCAGGGTGGCCAGGGCCAGCGCGTTGGCCACGGTGGACGAGAGCCGGTTCTCGATGGCCCGCTGGTAGGCGCCCGCCAGGTTGTTGATGCCCTCCAGCACCTTGTCCGACAGGCCGAGGACGGCCTCGGATGCGTCGGAGATGTTGAACATCTCCGGCGAGCGCTCGAGGATGGCACCCACCCGGTTGCTGATCTGGTTGAACAGCTGCTGCACCTCCTGCAGCTTGGCCCGCGCCCCCGGCTCGGTCACGCGATTGATGCGCAGGGTGCGGCTGCCGCGCAGCATGCCGTCGAGCACGCGGCCGTAGAGGGCGGCGTCACGGCCGAAGCGGTCGGCCGCGGTCACCGCCGCCTCGCCGCCCTCCAGCACCTTGGCCACGTTGGAGGCGATGCGCTGGATGAGCATGAGCTGGCGGGTGGCGATGTAGATCTGGTCCGCCGGCGCGTTCTGCTCGGCCAGGGCCGTGACCACCTCGTCGGTGAGCGCCAGCAGGGTGGGGATCTGCTCGTCGATGGCCTGGATGTGCTGGCGCATGGAGGTCACCACCTCCTGGCCGCCGGAGATGATGTCGGAGTTCCTGGAATACTCCGCCCACAGTTTCTCGAGTTCCTGCAGGCGCGGCGCCGCCTCGCCCGGGGTGTTGGCCTTCTGCCAGCCCAGGATCTGCTGGAAGCGGTCGCGGGAGCGCTGCAGGCCGGGGAACATGTCCACGTGACCCTGCGCCGCCTGCGAGGCCAGCTTGGCGATCTCCTGCGAGAGCACCTTCTGGGTACCGATCTTCTCGATGTACTCGTTGTCCAGACGGCTCTGCCGGGCGTCCCAGATGAACAGGCCCACGGTGGACCCCACGGACAGCACCAGCAGCACGATGACCAGCACCAGCAGCGTGCCGTATGTGGAACGGGCCTTCCCGTCCGTCGCTTTCTCCGCCATTGTCTTGCTCCTGACGTTCTCGTCGGTGGTCGTTCTGTGTCTCGTTCAATCCTTCCGCAGCGTGCTCAGCCGTGCGCCGCCACCTGCAGGAAGCGCGGATCCGCCGCCAGCCGGGCCATGCTGAACACGCCCCAGTGGCCGCTGGCGTGGCGATAGGCCCCGGTGAGATAGCCCTGCATGCCCTCCGGCATCCGCGGCAGCTCGCCGGTGTGCTCCTCTTCGAAAAAATGGCGCAGGCCCACCACCTCGTCCACGATGAGGCCGGCCGAGACCTCGCCCTGCTTCACCGACAGCACGCGGGTGTCGCGCCCCGGCGTGGTCAGGCGGCCGTCGATGAAGCCGGCCAGGTCCAGGATGGGCAGCAGGGTGCCGCGGATGTTGGCCAGGCCGCGCACCCAGGCATGGGCCCCGGGCACCCGGGTCATCTGCGGGTAGTCCAGGATCTCGTTGATGTCGGAGATGTCCGACACCAGATCCACGCCCGCCACCCGAAAGGCGATCCCCGACCACGCGCGCTTGACCTCCACCTGCTGCGGCAGGCCACGGGCATGGCGCCGGCTCCGGGCCTCCAGCTCCCGCAGCAGGGCGAAGGGCTGCTGGGCCAGGGATGTCGCCACGCGGTTCACGCCCCCAGTGCCGTGTTCATCTTGGCCACCAGCTCGGCCTCCTCCACCGGCTTGGTGATGTAGTCCTTGGCCCCCTGGCGCAGGCCCCACACGCGATCCGTCTCCTGGTCCTTGGTGGTGACGATGATGATGGGGATGTCCTGGGTCTCCGGGTCCTTGGTCAGCAGGCGGGTGGCCTGGAAACCGTTGAGGCCCGGCATCACCACGTCCATCAGGATCAGCTCCGGGTGCTCGGCCTTGGCCTTGGCAATCCCTTCCTCGCCGTCGGCGGCGGTGGAGACGGTGTGGCCGTTCTTCTCCAGCATGGTCTTGAGAACATGCACCTCGGTGGGGGAATCGTCGACGATCAAAATACGCGCCATGGCGGGCCTCCTGGTCAAACAACTGCGGGCGTTGTGCGTGCGCCGTATCCGGTTGGTCTGTCAGGTTGCCTGGCGGCGAATCCGTGCCCGTCCGGGCTCAGCCCAGCACGTGCTTGCGGATCGCGCCCAGCAACTCCTCCTTGGTAAACGGTTTGGTCAGGTACTCCTCGGAGCCGACGATGCGGCCCCGCGCGCGGTCGAACAGGCCGTCCTTGGAGGACAGCATGATCACGGGCGTCTTGCGGAACACCTTGTTGTTCTTGATGAGCTGCGTGGTCTGGTAGCCGTCGAGGCGGGGCATCATGATATCGACGAAGATGATGTCCGGGTGCTGATCTGCGATCTTGGCCAGCGCCTCGAACCCGTCGGTGGCGGTGATCACCTCGCAGCCCACCTTCTTCAATAGCGTCTCGGCCGTCCGGCGGATGGTCTTGCTGTCATCGATGATCATCACCTTCAGACCTTGGAATCCGTCTTCCATCACCTTTTCTGCCAGCATAGCGGTTGTTCTGGAGTTGCCGTCGACCGGGGGCCTTGGGCGATATTCAGTTTTTACTTATATACTACTGAATGAAGCCATCAGGGCCGATATTTAACACATTCCTTAGGAACAATCTATAAGTATTGATAACCTATAGACTATTTCGCTTTGGCGCCCTGTCAAGCACGGCCCGCCGCGGAAACCGGCACAGGGACGCCGACCCCGGGGTTATCGGCTGCTGGTGGCAACTTCTTGATAATGCTTTCGGTCACATGAAGCGGAGAGAAATCTGCTACAGTCAGCGCCCCACGCCCACGTCACCCGCCCACGCCCGATGACTCTGCAGCTTGCCGCCGTGATGGACCCCATCGGGACCATCGACTTCAGGAAGGACACCACCCTGTCCATCCTGCTGGCCGCCCAGGCCCGTGGCATGGAACTGTATCACGTCCTGCAAAGCGACCTGTATCTGGACCGGGGGCGGACGGGCGCGCGCATGCAGCCCTTGACGGTGGCCGATGATCCCCGCGGCTGGTACCGGCTGGGGGAGCCCGTGGATCGCCCCCTGGCGGAGATGGACGTGGTGCTCATGCGCAAGGACCCGCCCTTCGACACCGACTACCTGCACGCCACCTACCTGCTGGAGCTGGCAGCGGCCGAGGGCACGCTGGTGGTCAACGATCCGCGCGCCCTGCGCGACTGCAACGAGAAGCTGGCGGTGGCCTGGTTCCCGGAGCTGGCCCCGCCCACCCTGGTGGCCGCGGGCGCCGCGCGCATCCTGGCCTTCCTCGAGGAGCACCGTGACATCATCCTCAAGCCCCTGGACAGCATGGGCGGGGCCTCGGTGTTCCGCCTGCGCCTGGACGACCCCAACCGCAACGTCATCATCGAGACCCTCACCCGCCACGGCCGCCGCCAGGTGATGGCCCAGCGCTTCATCCCGGAGGTGGCCGAGACCGGTGACAAGCGCATCCTGCTCGTCGGCGGCGAGCCCCTGCCCCGGGCCCTGGCCCGCATCCCCGCCCCGGGCGAGACCCGGGCCAACCTGGCCACCGGCGGGCGCGGCGTGGGGGTGGAGCTCACCTCCCGCGACCGCGAGATCTGCGCGCGGGTGGGCCCGGAGCTGGCCCGGCGCGGGATCCTGTTTGCCGGTCTCGACGTCATCGGCGGCTGGCTCACCGAGGTCAACGTCACCAGCCCCACCGGCGCCCGCCAGCTGGAAGCCGAGTTCGGCCTCGACGTGGGCGGCCGCCTGCTGGACGCCGTGACCGCCCGCCTCGGCGCCGGCACCGCGCGGAGGGCGCCGTGAGTCCCGTGCGCCTGCACCGCCTCGCCGCGGCGGCCGTGCTGGCGGCCGTGCTCGCCGCCGGCTGCCAGCGGGAGGCGCCGCCCATCCAGCGCCACGAGTTCCTCGCCTTCGGCACCCTGGTGGAACTGAGCCTGGCCGGGGTGAGCCCGGAGCTGGCGGCCGAGGC
>Ga0256830_1002048_pt1 | contig 13657 bp, 10 predicted proteins | sample 128326metaG_FD_190537 | JGI IMG/M metagenome (GOLD analysis project Ga0256830, IMG submission 190537) | Hydrothermal vent microbial communities from Lau Basin, Pacific Ocean - 128-326 | ecosystem: Environmental > Aquatic > Marine > Hydrothermal vents | place: Pacific Ocean: Lau Basin | collected...
TCGACGGAACCGTTACCGTGGCGTTGTTCAAAGGGAATGTTACGGTGATTGGTCGGGAATCTCCCACATCCCTGTATAACCAGGACCTTTCCAGCATGGAAGTGGAAGGGGGGTTTGACGCGACGGATTCACAGGGCTTTATCAATATCAACGCCATTCGATTGAAAGCCCACCACATGGTCCTCAGAAAGCGGAATCCCTATGGCTGGCGAAAGGAGCTGGATCTGTGAAAAAGCTTTGGGAAAAGGGATACGAACTGAACAGCGTGGTTGAGGCGTTTACCGTTGGAAACGACGTTGTTCTGGATCAGGTCCTGATTCCCTACGATTGCCGGGCTTCAATCGCCCATGCCGGGATGTTGGGTAAAATCGGCCTGCTGACCGCGGACGAAGTCGAAAAACTTACCGAAACGTTGGAAAAAATAATCCGGCTATACGAAGACGGAAAATTCACGATCCGGCCGGAACAGGAAGATTGTCACACGGCCATAGAAAATTACCTGACCGAAGAGCTTGGGAAACTGGGGATGAAAATCCATACCGGACGGTCCCGGAACGACCAGGTATTGACGGCTTTACGGTTGTTTTACAAGGATCAGTTGGATGAATGTGACAAACGGATAACGGCGTTGATAAAGTCGATTTCCGCTTTTACGGAGAAAGAGGGGGCAACGGAATTTCCCGGTTACACGCACATGCGCCGGGCAATGCCTTCTTCCATCGCAATGTGGGGGCAGTCCTTTATCGATTCCATGGAGGATAACCGGAAAGCGCTGAACCTGGCGCTGGAACTGGTCGATCAATCACCGCTGGGCACGGGCGCCGGTTACGGCGTGCCGCTCGATATTGACCGGGAATACACGGCAAAAGAACTGGGCTTTGCCCGGGTACAGGAGAATCCCGTGTATACCCAAAACAGCCGGGGGAAGCTGGAAATTACAATCCTCCATGCTTTGAGCCAGGTAATGCTGGACCTGAACAAAATTGCTTCCGATCTGATCCTGTTCAGTATGCCCGAGTTCGGCTATTTCGAGCTGCCGAACGAATTTTGTACCGGCAGTTCCATAATGCCGCAAAAGAAAAATCCCGATGTGTTGGAATTGCTCCGTGCCCGGTACCACGTGATCATTGCTCTGGAAGCTCAGTTGAAGACCCAGGTGAGCAACCTGATTTCCGGTTATCACCGGGATGTTCAGTTGACCAAGGAACCGGTCATGAAGGGTTTTGAAATCGCCAAAGCGGGCCTCGAGGTCGCGGAATTGTTGTTCGGGCACCTGGTTGTGAATAAGGGAAAATGTGAAGCAGCTCTTACGGATGACATATTGGCGACCGAACGGGTATATGCGCTGGTTAAGCAGGGGGTTCCCTTCCGGGAAGCATACAAACGGATTGCGAAGGAATATAAATAGCAAGGATTGTCCTTGAAACGCACATTCCAAAAACCAAAACGGGTGGTAGTCAAAATCGGTAGTTCCAGTTTGTGTCACAAAAACGGGCAACTGGATCACACACAGATAGAATCGATTTGTGATCAGATCGCCTGTTTGCGAAAGCGGGAGATATCGGTGATCCTGGTATTGAGCGGCGCGGTGGCTGCCGGACGGCATATTCTGAACGAATCCGGATCTTCGGTCGACAACCAGCAGGCGGCGGCGGCCATTGGGCAACCGATTCTCATGAGCATTTTTCAACAGGCTTTTCGGACGCATGATTTGCACGTGGCGCAAATTCTGTTGACCCATGACGATCTGAACAACCGGCAACGCTACCTCAACGCGCGTAATACTCTGGAAAATCTGATCAGTCACCGGATTTTGCCGATTATCAACGAAAACGATACGGTGAGCACGGAAGAAATCCGTTTCAGCGATAACGATTTTTTGGGAGCCCTTTGCACCAACCTGGTTAATGCCGATTTGTTCATCATTCTGTCGGATATTGATGGAATTGCCGAAGAAGATCCGAAGGTAAATCCGGAAGCCCGGAAATTTGATTTTCTGACGGTAACGCGGTTAAGGGAATTTCAGAAACGGTATATCCGGAAGTTTGCCGGTGAGAAAAACGGGGATAAAGGATTGGGTCGCGGCGGTTTGATTACCAAATTGGAGGCTCCCCGGATGGCCGCCCGGTATGGGGTTTCGACCATTATCGCCAACAGCCGGATAAAAAATGTATTACCGCGGTTGGTAGCGGGCGAACCCCTGGGGACCATGATTTCACCGGATAAAGACCGGTTGAATTCCTGGAAGGCGTATATTGCCCATGCTTTAAAACCCAAGGCCGCCATCATAATTGATGATGGCGCGGCCAGGGCGCTGATCGAAAAGAAAGGCAGTCTCCTGGCCTCGGGAGTTATCCTGGCCAAGGGACATTTTCAACGGGGGGACGGGATTCGTTGCTGCCGGGAGGATGGATCGGAAGTGGCCCGGGGAATCGTTGAATACAGCAGCGAAGAAATTAACAAGATTGCCGGCGCTCACTCGGCTGCTATAGAAAAAATATTGGGATTTCGTTACCGGAAAGGTGTAATCCATCGTAACAACATGGTAATTACGGAGGTGAAATAAGAATGTCCAAACAACCACCATCCCTGGAGGCGTTGGCCAAAGCCACCAAACAGGTTAGTCTTACGTTGCCGAATTTGACGACCGAATCCAAACGGCGGATTCTGCGGGAAATGGCGGCCGTGATAGAGACGAGTAAGGAAGAGATCGAAACCGCCAATGAGAAAGATTTGCAGGCCGCGCGGGCGAAAGGATTGTCGTCGGCAATGATAGACCGGTTAACGCTTACCCGGTCCCGGATCAGGGGCATGGCGGAAAGTCTGCGGGAAGTGGCGGACCTTCCCGACCCGGTGGGGGAAATCGTGGAAACCTGGGTTCGGCCGAATGGGCTTACGGTGCAAAGAATGCGGATTCCCCTGGGAGTCATCGGTGTGATTTATGAATCACGGCCCAACGTGACGGTTGAAGCGGCGGCGCTTTGTTTTTATGCCGGAAACGGATTGTTGTTGCGCGGCGGGTCGGAAGCATTCCATTCCAACCAGTTACTGGTACGTTTGCTCAAGAAGGCCTTGGAATCCCGGGACCTTGCGGATGCCGTTAACATCGTTCCCACCACGTCCCGCGAAACGGTTGACGAAATGGCGCGGATGGATGATTACCTGGATGTCATCATTCCCCGGGGCGGCGAGGGATTAATTCGTCGCGTAAAACGCGTGGCGACCGTGCCGGTAATCGCCCATTACAAGGGGAATTGCCACATTTACGTCGATGATTCCGCGGACCTGACCAAGGCCCGGGAGATCGTAATCAACGGGAAAGTCCAACGACCGGGGGTGTGCAACGCGGTAGAGACCGTATTGGTTCACAAAGCGATTGCCGGGAGATTGTTACCGTTGCTGTTGAATGATCTTTTTGAAAAAGGGGTTGAGATCCGGGGTTGTGAACGCACCCGCGCCTGTTCCGAAAAAGTGTTGCCGGCAACGGAGGAGGACTACGCCACGGAATTCCTGGATCTGATCCTGGCCGTGCGGGTGGTCGACAGCCTCGAGGAGGCGATCGATCATATTCGGAAATACGGCAGTAATCACACGGAGGCAATCGTGAGCGAAACGCCCGGAAACCAGGACCTTTTTATTAAGAGCCTGGACAGTTCCGCAATTATGGTTAACGCCTCGACCCGGTTTAACGACGGGGGACAGTTGGGACTGGGGGCGGAGATTGGTATCAGCACGACCAAACTGCATGCGTTCGGCCCCATGGGCGTCAGGGAATTGACGACCACCAAATTCGTGGTATTTGGTGAGGGACAAGTGAGAGCTTAAACATGTTTCCGAAATGTCCCCGGCGCTTTGGAAGTGCCGGGGACATTGTAGAGCGGGGATTAAACAGAGTATAATTACAAGGATGTTTTAATTATGAATGGAACAGAAAATTGGAAGCCGAACCGGATTGCCATTTTGGGCGCCGGAAATATTGGACAGGCGATCGCCAAGGGGTTGGTGAAGGAAGGTTTGTTTATACCGTCGCAAATCACGCTTACGCGCCGTAGCACCGAGCTGTTGGCACCGCTGGGAGAAAAAGGATTTACCGTTCAAGCCGATAATGTGGCGGCCGTGAAGGAAGCCGATTTGGTGATTGTTGCCGTCGGTCCCCGGGAGATAGAAGAATTGTTACGGGAAATCGCCGGAAGCCTGTTACCCGACCGGCAAATTGTCGTGTCAACGGTCACGGGAGTGACCATTGAGGAAATTAAAAATTGGCTCGCGACGGAGGTTCCCGTTGTCCGCATTATGCCCAACACGGCGATTGCGGTAGGCGAATCGATGACCTGTCTCACGAGCTATCCGGAATATTCGGAATCACTGCTCAGGGTCAAGGCCGTATTTGAGAAAGTGGGACACACGCTGGTGATCAGCGAAGAATTGATGACCCCGGCCACGGCCCTGGGAGCTTCCGGGCTGGCGTTTTTCCTGCGTTCGATCCGGGCCGCGTCACAGGGGGGGACGGAGATCGGTTTTCACGCGGGAGACGCGATCCAGATCGCCGCTCAAACGGCGAAGGGAGCCGCTTCGCTATTATTGAATTCGAATACGCACCCCGAGGCGGAGATTGACAACGTCACGACTCCGCGGGGAATCACCATCGCCGGCCTGAACGAGATGGAACACCAGGGATTCAGTTCGGCCATGATTAAAGGAATTGTCACTTCGGCGAATAAGGTGGCCCGACTGTTTAACGATAAGCATTAGACCGGTCCCGGGCCGGAGTCGCCGCCGTCGGGAACGGACTAACGGTAGCGATACTTTGCCAGCAGGATGTTAATGATGCTGGATTTCGTTATAGACCGCAGGGAATAAGGGGTGCCGTTCAGGATACTATCGGCAACCAGCAATCCGCTTTCCACTGCCGGTCCGATTCCCTCCCCCATGTCCTTGGTGGCCAATCCGGCGGCATCGCCGATAATATAAGCCTTGTTAATTTGTCCGATGCGGACTCTCTGTCGCAGATAATAGTTGTAGCCCTTTGGTTTCGCCGGAATATCTTCCACCAGGGAAAGCCGCCGCAAATTGTTCACAAAATAATCCCACTGTTCACGAATTGTGTCGGAGTTATGTTTCAGTTTATGAAAGTAGCCGCCGATACCGATATTCAGATGATTGTTGCCCTTGGGGACATACCATGAGTAGCCGGGTAATCGATTCTCGAAAAACCATAAATGGCATTCGTTGTTGCGGATGTCGTAGGGGAATTCAGCTTCCAGGGCTGTAATCAGGTGTAGTTTTTCCCGGGGGTTTACTTCCTTGAAAAAAGTTCGGTAAACGGGGCAGTAGGTTCCGCCGGCGCCGACCAGATACCGGCAACGGTAGGTGTCGTCGATAATGTAATGATCGTCTTGTCGGATGATGTTTTTTACCTGATGTTGGTAAACGGGAACACCGGCCCGCTCCAGTAACCAGGCGTCGAATTCGTAACGGCGAATTGAATATTGGATGGTGCCGAATTTTATTTTTCTCCCGTAGAGGTGAAAATATATTTTATCAAACGTGACCATGCTGTAAGGATAATCGTCCAGGTTGATTTCCAGGTCGGAAACGACTTTGGGGGTGATCCAGCCGGCGCATACCTTTACCCTGGGGAATGTTTTTTTATCCAGAATAATACAATTTACGTTTTCCCGGCCCAGTTTCCAGGCGCAGGTGGACCCGGCAGGTCCGCCGCCAACGATGATTACATCGGTATCAATCATTTGAAATAATGCTTATTCGGGTCGTTGTATTTTTCCCGCCGACCGGATAGGTCGTGAAACGAGCGGTGTACCTGTCGTGAAACCCCCTTGCAAAAGGCCTTACAAATGCTCACCCCTCTAAGACCTTCCGACATGTTCCTGAACCATTTTACGAATAACCGGGAGGTTATCCGTACCGGCAGTAGGGCTGGGCCGTTCCCGGCCGGGTCATTACGATCTGCCACAACTGGACATCGCGGGAGCGAAAGCCGCCGGCGCAACTGAGCAGATAGTATTTCCACATCCGGTAAAACCGTTCACCGTATTTATCCTTCAGTTCCGGCCAGGCCCGTTCAAAATTTTCGTACCAGGCCATGAGTGTTTTATCGTAATACGGTCCGAAGTTGTGCCAGTCTTCCATTACAAACAGACCTTCCATGGCTTTCCCCAGTTGAGCGATGGAGGGAATCATGCCGTTGGGGAAAATGTATTTGGTTGTCCAGGCGTTGGAATGGGTGGCGCTTTTGTTGCCGCCGATGGTGTGAATAAAGGCAATACCGTCTTTCGCCAGGCATCGGTCTACCACCTTCATGTAAGTGCGATAATTTTTATACCCGACATGCTCCATGATTCCGATGGAAACAACCCGATCGTACGTTCCGGTTACGGTTCGATAATCCTTCAGGTATAATTCCACCGGTAATCCCTGACACAGTTTTTTCCCCAGTTCGACCTGTTCTTTGGAAACCGTGACACCCACCACTTCCACGCCATATTTTTCGGCGGCGTATTTGGCAAAGGATCCCCATCCGCAACCCAGTTCCAATATCCGCATTCCCGGTTCGAGGTGGAGTTTTTTGCAAACCAACTCCAGTTTGGCTTCCTGGGCTTCGTCCAGTGATTTCGCCTCCCTCCAATATCCGCAGGTATAATTCATACGTTTGTCCAGCATGGCCTGGTAAAGGTCGTTCCCGATATCGTAATGCTTAACACCGACTTCAAAAGCCCGCGAGAATTTCTGCAGATTAAAGAATCTGGATTTAAGGATCATGAAGAGGGTTTCCCAATTGGCTTTGACACGATCTTCAAGTCCGGCTCGCAGAACCCGGTCAATAAATTGATCGATGGCATCGCAGTCCCACCACCCATCCATGTATGATTCGCCCAGGCCCAGGGCGCCGTCGTTCAATACGCGCCTGTAAAAGCGTTCATCGTTGACCTGTATATCGTACGGGGCGGAACCGTTAATGGTTATGTCGGCTATGGATAACAACATTTGTAATGTTTGTTTTGATTTATCCATTTTTCTTCTCCTTAAGGATGCGGGTCCCTTTCTTAATAGATGGAATAACGGTTGTTTGTTCCGGTTTTTAACCGGGCATATAATGTTGCATGATGATTTGGTCGAATAATTTTTGCGGTAAAAACTTTTTTAACGTTACGGCAATTTTCTGAGGCAGGTAACCCACCCGATACCGTAACCGGGGATCCGAATATCGGATTATTTTGACCAGTAATCGCGCGACCTTTTCCGGTGACGCGCCGTTTTTTTCATCGGATTCGATGATCCTTAAGGTCTGTTCGAACCGGTTTTTATAGGCGGGGTCGGTTTCCGCTCGGGCGGTTTTTTTTCGATTGGCGGTAAAGGCCGTAAAAAAGTCACCGGGCTCGATGAGGACCACGCGAATACCAAACGAACGAACTTCCTTGTATAGCGCTTCGGTGAGCCCCTCGACGGCAAATTTGGAAGCGCTGTACAGGCCCTGAAACGGCAATCCGATCAACCCTCCGATTGAACTGATATTGATGATGTAGCCGGAACCCTGGTTCCGCATAATGGGAAGGACCGTATTGCACACTCTAAGGAGGCCGAAAAAATTGGTTTCAAACTGGTCTTTGGCTTCATCAATAGAAGTATTTTCAATGGGTCCGGTGATACCGAAGCCGGCATTGTTCACCACCACATCGAGGCGCCCCGCTTCCTTGATTATCGAATCGATACCCCGGTGTACCGACAGGTCGTCGCGGACATCCATTTGAATCATGTTCAGTTGCGATGACGGGAGGTCTTTCGCAACCCGGTCGGGGGATTTGCGGGTTGTACCATAAACATGATAGTCGGCCTGGGCAAGATGAACCGCGCAGGCTTTGCCGATGCCTGATGAGGCGCCGGTAACCAGTATTACTTTACGATCCGATCGATCATGATTTATCATAGGTGGTTTATTTTCAATGTGTGGTCTGAAAGGTCAGGGGATGATGTGATGTTTTTTTCCGATTTTTTGAAATTTTTCCAGGCAAAAGTCAAGTTGATCCCTGGTGTGGGTAGCCATGTAACTGGTGCGTAACAGAGACCTCCCCCGGGGAACCGCATTCGGAATGATGGGATTGGTATATACCCCGGCGGCCAGCAAATCTTTCCAGACCAGGAAGGTTTTCATTTCGTTACCAATGATTATCGGGATTATCGGCGTTGTGCTGTTGCCGGTATTGTACCCGAGGGACTGCAGATTCTCGCGCATGTAGCGGGCGTTGTCCATGAGTTGTTCGCGTCGTTCCGGTTCTTCTTTAATGATGTCGAGGGCTTTTGACACGGTGGCAACGTTCGCCGGGGGGAGGGCGGCAGTGAAAATCATTGTCCGGGTGTGATGCTTTAAATAATCGATGACGGGGTCGCTCCCGGCAATGAACCCGCCCACGCCGGCCAGTGATTTACTGAAAGTACCCATAATGAGATCGACTTTTTTCGTGAGCCCGAAATGGGCCGCGGTTCCGTTTCCCCGGGGACCCAGTACTCCGAGGGAATGGGCGTCGTCGATCATGACGCGGGTGCCGAATTTATGCGTAATTTGCACCAGTCGCGGGAGGGGAACAATATCGCCTTCCATGCTGAAAATTCCGTCCGAAACCAGAAACCGTGCCCGGTCCGGATCAGCGGCTTTCATTTTCCGTTCCAGGTCATCCATATCGTTATGCTTGAACCTCACCACCTTCACGCGCGAAAACCGGGAACCATCAATAATGGAAGCGTGATTGTATTCGTCGCTGAAAAGCAAATCGGAGGCATCCACGGTAGCGGCAATCACACCGAGATTAACGCCGAAACCGGTGGAGAAAACCAAGGCGCTTTCTTTCCCGACGAAAGCGGCTAATTTTTGTTCGAGTTCTTCGTGGAGGATGAGGTTTCCGTTCAGGAACCGGCTGCCGGTTAAACCGGCCCCGTATTTGCACAGCGCGTTAATACCGGCCTCGACAACTTCGGGATGGTTAGTGAGACCGAGGTAATTGTTGGAACCCAACATGATTTTTTTATGACCGTCGATTGTCACGACGGTAGCGTCGGAGGCTTCGATATTGGGGAAATAAGGATAATAACCCAACGCGCGTGCGGTTTTTGCGCGGGTGAAGGCATACATCTTGGTAAATACGTCCGGGAGGGTGCCAAAATACCGCTTCCCACCGGCAATTATTTTTTGCTTCGCAACATCTTTAAATTCAATGAACATGCCTTAACCCTTCCTCTCACCAGATAATGAGATTGAATTTCCTCTCCGAAATCCCGCCAGTGCATACTGCACCACCGATATAATCTGACGTAAATTAACCAATAAGTTGTAATCATTGCAAATATATGGACAGGTTGCCACTTGCATTAAAAATAAGGATTTGGAACTAAACGGAGGGACTTGGGAAGCGAAGAATCCTACCGATACGGAAAATATCTCCGCCGGTTACGGCCGACGGATGATGAATTTATTTTCAAGGGCAGAATTATAACGTTGCTTCTGCAGCTTGTAAAACCGGTTTAGCGACTGGATAATAACTCGGTAATGTCGAGGAAAACCAACGCAGGATCGTCCGCCGCGCGGTTTGCGTGATCGTTTGTTAGTACCATATTTTTTATATCCTGAACCCCTTCCTGATCCTGCAGGGTCTCCAGACCCTGCAGTGGGAAGAAAGAGTATGGAATTTTCTATTTTCCACGGATAAATCGGGGGCTTGTACCCATAGTGAGAATTCCACGTATCACGAACTTTTTGCCTGAACGTGTGTGATCAATCCGTAGGCTCAGTCTTGATCAGGGGCCAATGGAAACACTATCAAGGGTGTCTTTTATAAGCGCATAAATCAGGTCAGATTAATTTTGTGTTAACTGCTGTTGAGGGCGAAATTTCCACCCCCTGTCGGCGAAGAGAATTTATGAGTACACCAACAAAACGCATTGCTTTCCATACCCTGGGCTGCAAACTGAATTTTGCGGAGACGGCCACCATTTCCCGGGATTTTAACCGGCACGGATTTGAGAAGGTTGATTTCCGGGAGGAAGCCGATGTGTATGTCATAAACACATGCTCAGTTACGAACAATGCAAACCGGGAGTGCCGGAAAATAATCCGCCGGATTCAACGGCGATCACCGGGCGCTTCGATTGCCGTGGTGGGTTGTTACGCCCAACTAAAACCGGAAGAAATCCGTGCCATTCCCGGTGTGAGTCTGGTTCTGGGCGTACAGGAAAAATTTGATTTATTGGAACACCTGGATACGCTGGAAAGCAACGACGAGGTACTGGTCAGGAATTCGGAAATACGTTACCGGGAGGATTTCATTCCGTCCTATTCCCTGGGTGAACGGACGCGGGCTTTTCTGAAAATCCAGGACGGTTGCGATTACACGTGTTCCTATTGTACGATTCCCCTGGCGCGCGGGCGAAGCCGCAGCGATTCAATCGCGAATACTTTACGGCTGGCCGCGGAAATAGCAGCTTCGGAAGCAAAGGAAATCGTACTGACGGGAGTAAACATCGGGGATTTCGGCCGGGCCAGGGGCGAATCATTCTACCGGTTGCTTCAGGCTTTGGACGATCTGGAGGGAATCGAACGAATTCGTATTTCTTCCATCGAGCCGAATTTGCTTTCCGACGAAATTGTCCGGTTTGTCGCTCAATCCACGAAATTCGTGCCGCATTTCCACATTCCGTTGCAATCCGGTTCAAATAAAATATTAAAGGCCATGCGTCGGCGGTATCAACGGGAGTTGTATGCCGACCGGGTGACGTTTGTGAAATCCCTGTTGCCGGAAAGTTGTATTGGCGCGGATGTGATTGTGGGTTTCCCCGGCGAAACGGAGGAAGATTTCCTGGAGACGTACACCTTTTTATCGGAACTGGAGGTCTCATACCTGCACGTATTTACGTATTCGGAACGGGATCGTACGGAGGCCGTCCGGATGGGAGAAAGGGTTTCCGCCAGGGAAAAATCGCGTCGTAGTAAGCAGTTACACCTTCTGGGAAATAAAAAGCGCCGTTTTTTCCAGGAACAATTTACAGGCCGGGACACGGAAGTTTTATTCGAAGCAGTTCACGATGGCTTCCTGCAGGGACACACCGGGAACTACATCACGGTTCGCTCCGCTGGTCCGGCAACTCTGGTTAATAAAATCGTTACCGTCAAACTGTTACAAAATAAAGGCGATTTTATGATTGGTGAAATAATCGACTGAGGGAGTTTTTAAGTCCTCGATGTTTGACAATAAACAGTTTTGCGGAACTAATCGAAATCTTTGGATTTGAGAAACAGGTTGGACATATCCGGCATCTTTTTCACCTTGCTCAGTATATTCCGTTGGAAACGCTCAAAGTTCGGTGTTTGAGCTTCGCCGAACAGTTTTATTTCCACTTCCCGGCGAACTTTCCAGGCGCGCCACAGGGCCCCGGCTTCACCATATTTTTTTACCGAAAAGCTTCGCGATTTTACAACGTTCGGCCGTGGTCGCCAGGTAACCTGGTAACTTTCAGATATGGAACCACTTCTGTTTCGACTGGTCGTGCGTGATATTCCGATAATACCGGTTTTATTGCGCGAATCCCGGGTGATCCGGCGGCGGTAATATTTTGCATCCGGATACGCCTCATTTCGTTCCTTTGTCTTTTCATCGCGGTACTTGACCGCAGCGTGGAGCGATTTTCTTTTACCGTCATATTTCAGGTCACTGAAGTATTTGTTCGCGTAGACCTTTCCGCTTAAATACACACGCACAAACCAACCGTGCATATTTTTGGCATCGGAATCAATTCTGCTGATGCCACGAAGTTTACGTTTTGTCATTCTTCTCTCCACAGCTAGGTTGCGAAATTGTCCGGATTATCGGGCAATGTATCCGGTACATCTGCAACAACAACTAACTAATGCAGGGATTGCTACACCTATGTTTGTTTTTACTCCAAGCATGTAATTATTGCCTTGCAGCTTGATGAATTTAATAATAACCGGGGGTAATTTGCTAACCGGTTAAATCAGTCGCAATCGGTCTGCCGAAGGGGGGACACAACCGGAATTTTTATAAGTCCGGACTCTCCGTTGGTGGGCAGACACACATTAAATGGCGATCGCCGTAGGCGTTATCGATTCGCCCTACGGCGGGCCAGAATTTGTATTCCTTAAGCCAGGGCGCCGGAAAAGCGGCTTGCAAGCGATTGTAAGGATGGGACCAATCGTCGGAGGCAATTTCCCGGGCGGTGTGAGGGGCGTTTTTCAGAACATTATCCACCGGATCGACAAGGCCCCGCCCGACAGCGAGGATTTCTTTTTTAATCGCGATCAGCGCATCGCAAAAACGATCCAATTCCGCTTTGGATTCACTTTCCGTCGGTTCTATCATCAGTGTACCGGGTACCGGGAAGGACATGGTGGGAGCGTGAAATCCGTAATCCATAAGTCGTTTGGCTACATCCTCTTCGGTGATACCGGTGGATTTTCGCAGCGGTCGCAAGTCGATAATGAATTCGTGGGCCACTTTGCCGCGCAACCCCCGGTAGAGGATGGGAAAGTGTTGTTCGAGCCGGGACGCCATGTAATTGGCGTTGAGGATCGCTATTTCGGAAGCCTTGGTAAGCCCCCGGTCTCCCATCAGAGCAATGTAAGCCCAGGCAATGACCAGGATATTAGGACTACCGTAAGGCGCGGCGGAGACGGGTGATGTTCCGTATTTGCCGCCGGTTCGGATAACGGGGTGTGACGGAAGAAAATCGGCCAGGTGGGCGGCAACGCAAATCGGGCCCATACCGGGGCCGCCGCCGCCGTGGGGAATGGCAAAGGTTTTGTGCAGATTAATGTGAATCACGTCGGCCCCGAATTCGGCGGGCCGGCAAAGACCCACCAAGGCATTAAGATTGGCCCCGTCCAGGTACACCTGCCCTCCCTGTTGATGAATGATTTCACAAATGGTTTTTATTTCTTCTTCGAAAACACCGTGGGTGGAAGGATAGGTAACCATCAGAGCGGCCAGGTTGTTGCCGTGTTCCTGCGCCTTTTGCCGCAGATCGGACAGATCGATGTTGCCGTTGTCGTCGCATTTCACGATGACCACGTTCATTCCGGCCATGATGGAACTGGCCGGGTTGGTGCCGTGCGCCGAGGCCGGAATCAGGCAGACATTGCGGTGGGAATTGCCGTGGTGTTGGTGGTAAGCGCGAATGACCATCAACCCGGAAAATTCTCCCTGCGCTCCCGAATTGGGTTGCATGGAGACAGCCGGGAAACCGGTGATTGATTTAAGCCAGGCGCCTAACTGGGAGATGATTTGGTGGTATCCCGCCGCCTGGTCCGGGGGAACAAAAGGGTGGAGATCGGAAAATTCCGGCCAGGTTACTGGAATCATTTCCGTGGTGGCGTTGAGTTTCATCGTGCAGGAGCCCAGGGGGATCATGCTGGTATTCAGGGATAAATCTTTCGCTTCCAGGCGATGCAAATACCGCAACATTTCCGTTTCGGAATGATAAGAATTGAAAACGGGGTGTTGTAAATAGGGCGATACACGTTTCTGCGGACCATCGTATTCCGGAGATTCTTTATGGATGATTGTTTCCAGGGAAAAAGGGGTGGTTTTACCGCAATTCAGAACCTTCAATAATGTTTCCACCTCTTCCAGGG
>Ga0256830_1002049_pt1 | contig 13653 bp, 26 predicted proteins | sample 128326metaG_FD_190537 | JGI IMG/M metagenome (GOLD analysis project Ga0256830, IMG submission 190537) | Hydrothermal vent microbial communities from Lau Basin, Pacific Ocean - 128-326 | ecosystem: Environmental > Aquatic > Marine > Hydrothermal vents | place: Pacific Ocean: Lau Basin | collected...
AGGCTTCAGAATTTTTATATAAAGTTTTATCTTTTCTCCCTTATTTTCGATAATATGGATGCTCATATTCCTATTATATTTTAGAAATTCTAAAAAACGCCACATATTTTTTGTGAATTTTGTAAATATCGTCATTTCTCACCTATAAATTAATTATGGACTATTTTTAATGTCTAATATTTAAATCATTTTCTTATCTATGTTTTTTTGTCCGGATGTTCATGAAAAGACGACTAATAGCTATTCACAGCATTGAAGAAGTCTAATAGAAAAATAATAGTGGAGTACTTCGTTGAAAATCTACTTTGAACACAAAAGCTAGCCATTTTTTTTTACTAATAGGGTTATTTGTCTTTCATTATTGCTAATGTCAGTTTTTGGTCTGGTTCCTGTGAGAGTCGAAGTAGTTCAAGAAGGCAGTCGGAAAAGCCTTAGACTGAGGAAAGGCGATAGGATAGATGACCTGTTAGAGAAACTAGGTATAAACCGGGAGACTGTTTTGGTCAGGTTGAATAACAAGGTATGTGTGGAGGAGGAGATCCTTAGGGAGGGGGATAAAGTAGAGATTATAAAGGCGATATCAGGTGGATAGATGCAACGTTGTGACAGGTGCTCTGAGGATGCTGTGTACCTGCGGAGGTACAGCGGCCAGAGGATGTGCAGTGAGCATTTTCTCAACTACTTCGAGGAAAAAGTTGTTAAAACGATAAAAAAAGAGAAAATGCTTCAGAGGGGGGATAAAGTAGGTGTGGGGGTGAGCGGAGGAAAGGACAGCTTAACAACCCTGCACATGTTAAAAAACCTTCAGGAAGATCTGGACCTTGAAGTCCACGCTATTGCCGTGGACGAGGGTGTAAAGGGATACAGGGCTGATACCCTAGGGGCTGCCAAGAACTTCTGTAGCCGGGAAAAAATCCCCCTTCATGTGGTGAGTTTCAAAGCGGGCCTAGGCTTTACTCTAGACGAGGTCCATAAAAAGCGCAGCCCCTGTGCATACTGCGGAGTTTTCAGGAGGAAACTCTTAAACGAAACAGGAATAAAACTGGGACTAGACAAGCTCGCCACGGGACACAATTTAGATGATGAGGTGCAGGCTATAATGATGAATTACATTAGCGGCGATGTCGAGAGAATAGCGAGATATGGCTCTGGCGACGGCAAGGGCGGGTTTGTGAAGCGGATAAAGCCCTTGGCTGAGATGCCTGAGAAAGAGGTGGCTTTATACGCTCTTCTATGGGATCTTGGGGCGAGCTTTGCAGAATGTCCCTACGCTGGAGGAACTCTCCGCTCAAAGGTGAGAGACTGGATCAACGCCCTTGAGAAAGATCATCCGGGGATAAAGTTCTCTATCCTGGCAGGCTCGAGGAAAATGCAGCCGTTATTAAGGAACGCCGCATCCAAGGAGCTGAAGAAGTGTGAAAAATGCGGTGCCCCCTCCTCTGGCTCAGTATGTAAGGCATGCCTCCTGCTGGAGGAAATTAATTTAAAAGGAAACGAAACCTTAATATAGTTAGATTGTGAGTTGTCATTCTTTCCATAGGTGAAATTGTATGGGAAAACGTGCGCATCATCCGAAAAGAGGATCTCTCGCATACAGCCCTAGGAAGAGGGCGTCCAGCTTAGTTCCCAGAATAAAGTCCTGGCCTCTGGAGAGCAGGGTTAGGATGCAGGGCTTCTGCGGATACAAGGCAGGGGTTACTCACGTTGTAATGGTGGACGACTATAAGAACAGCTTGACATACGGGGAAGAGATAGCTGTAGCCGCCACGGTGATAGAGACGCCACCCATGGTCGCCTGCGGCGTTAGGCTCTACGGAAGCGGGGGAAACGGTTTAAGGGTCATATCAGAGGTCTGGTCAAAGGATCTGAATAAGGATCTGGCAAGGGCTATGATTCTCCCGAAGAAAGAGCCAAAGACTCTGGAAGACCTAGAGAGCCTCCTGGATGAAGGCAGAGAGCTGAGGCTCATAACCCATACTCAGCCAAGGCTGGCATCTGTGCCCAAGAAAAAGCCAGAGATAATGGAGCACAGGGTTTCAGGAGAGCTGAAAGATGCCCTGGAGTATGTTAAAAATATCCTGGGGAAGGGGATAAAAATCAGAGACATCTTCGAGGAAGGCGAGTTCGTGGATACTATCAGCGTTACAAAGGGCAAGGGATTCCAGGGCCCCCTTAAGAGATGGGGGGTTAAGCACCTGCCCAGGAAGACCAGGAAGGGCCATAGGACCGCGGGAACCCTGGGTCCATGGCATCCGGCTGCCATGATGTGGAGCGTGCCCCAAGGGGGCCAGATGGGATATCACCGCAGAACCGAGTATAATAAAAGGATCCTTAAGATCGGTACGGGAGAGGAGATCAATCCTAAGGGAGGTTTCCTCGGTTATGGGCTGATAAAGGGTGATTGTGTTTTACTCAAGGGATCTGTGGCAGGTCCCAGGAAACGGCTTGTAAGGCTGCGGCCAGCTCTTCGCCCGCCAAATAAGATACCTGAGGGCAAGCCAGTGGTGACATACGTAAGCAGAGAGTCGAAGCAGGGGGCATGAGGTGAAAGTTAAAGTTTATACCATCGGGGGCAAAACCAGGGGGAGTATAGAGCTTCCTGAGTTCTTCGAGGAGGAGGTTAGAGAAGACCTCATTAAGAGAGCAGTTATCGCATCTCAGAGCTCCAGGTTTCAGCCTCAGGGTGTTGACTGGTATGCAGGAAAACGGACCTCCGCTTTCTCGGTTGGTCCTGGGCGAGGTGTGTCCCGGGTTCCACGGGTTAAGGGTCATCATCACCCAACAAGCGGCAGAGGGGCCATTGTCCCCCAGGCGGTTGGAGGAAGAACAGCTCACCCACCTGTGGTGGAGAAAAAGATCAAGAAGCGAATAAATCGCAAGGAGAAGATTAAGGCCCTGCGTTCCGCTATCGCCGCCACGGCGAAAAAAGATCTTGTTCTCAGGAGGGGTCACAGGGCGGAAAACGCCCCGAGCATTCCTCTCATTGTTGAGGATAAACTCGAGACCCTGAAGACAACTGCTGACTCCAAGAAGGCCCTGGAAAAGCTAAAGGTATGGGAGGATGTGCTGAGGGCAAAGGAGAAGAAAATACGTGCCGGAAGGGGCAAAATGAGGGGCAGGAAGTACAAGGGAAAGAAGAGCCTCATAATAGTTGTGGCTAAAGACGAAGGCATCTCCAGGGCTGCGAGGAATCTCCCTGGAGTGGACGTGGTGGAAGCAGGGAAGCTCGGAGTTGAGGACCTGGCTCCGGGAACCCACTGTGGACGGCTTGCCCTTTACACCAAAAGAGCGGTGAGCGTGCTCGCTGAGAGGCTGGGGGTGAAGGGATGAGCGTAATAATCCACCCTGACGTGACAGAGAAATCCATGAAGCTGCTGGAGACAGAGAATAAACTCGTATTCGTTGTAGCCAGGGGCGCCAATAAGGCCAAGATCAGGGAGGAATTGGAAAAGTTATACGAGGTTAAGGTGGATAGTATTAATACCCTCATAACGCCCAAAGGGATAAAGAAAGCATACGTTAAACTCCCCCCGGAGTACAGGGCTGAGGAGATCGCAACGAGAATTGGAATATTTTAGGTGACACAATGGGAAAGAGAATCACTTCGCAGAGAAGGGGAAAAGGAACCTCGGTATATAGAGCCCCGTCCCACAGATACAGAGGGGATATTAGGTACAGGCAGATAACCCCTCAGGAGATGGAGGGGGCCATAAAGGGTGTAGTCCAGGATGTCGTTCACGATCCTGGTAGGAGCGCCCCTCTTCTGAAGGTTAGGTATGAGGACGGAGGATCGGGGTATCTCCTTGCCTGTGAGGGTGTAAGGGTAGGCGACGAAATATATATAGGCGCAGAAGCAGGCATCGCCCAGGGAAACGTCTTACCGTTGAGCAGGATCCCGGAGGGGACGCCTGTTAATAACGTGGAGCTTACCCCAGGGGATGGTGGAAAACTTATAAGGTCCTCGGGGACCTATGGTCTTCTCATAACTCATGACGTGGGCAGGGCAGTTATTCAGCTGCCCTCTGGCGTGTTGAAAACTGTTGATTCCCGCTGCAGGGCAACCATCGGTGTGGTTGCAGGAGGAGGAAGGCGAGACAAGCCTCTCCTAAAGGCGGGTAAGATGTATTACAAGATCAAGCCCAAGGCTAAGTACTGGCCAATTGTCAGGAAGGTAAGGATGAACCCTGTGGCCCATCCATACGGAGGCGGTTCAGGAGCACCGGGTAAGCCAACAACTGTTTCCAGGAATGCGCCTCCAGGAAGAAAAGTGGGGCTTATAGCAGCAAAGAGGACAGGGAAGAAGTGAGGAGGTAAGAGAGCAACATGCCAAAAAAATTCACTTATCGCGGTTACACCCTTGAAGAGCTTCAAAAAATGCCGAGGGATCAATTCATTGAGTTGCTGCCTGCCAGGCAGCGCAGAACCCTCAAGAGGGGATTCACTCAGCGACAGAAAAAGCTCTTAATGAAGATTGAAAAAGCCAGAAAGGGTGAAAAGGTCAGGTTAAAAACCCACTGCAGAGACATGGTTGTTTTGCCTGAGATGGTTGGCCTCACAATAGAGGTGCACAACGGTAAAGAATTCACGAGGGTAGAGATCAAACCTGAGATGATAGGCCATTATCTGTCGGAGTTTGCCCCGACGAGGAGGCGTGTAAGGCACGGTGCTCCCGGAATGGGTGCTACCCGGTCCAGTCTCTACATACCCTTGAAGTAGGTGCTGACATGTCTGGTTATTCCTATGTCCCGGAGAACGAGGAAAAAGCTGCTAAGGCGTATGGAAGGGAGCTGAGGGTTTCCTACAAGTACGCCGTGGAGCTGTGCCGGGAGCTCAGGGGCAAGAAGCTTGAAAAAGCCAAGGAATACCTGGAGGACATTATAAATTTGAAGCGTGCGTTACCTCTGCGCAAGTTCAAGAAAGGCGTGGCCCACAGGCGGGGCCTCACCAGGGCTTATGCTGGGAGGTATCCTGTCAAGGTGGCGGAGCACGTGCTCAAGGTTTTAAGGAGCGCCGAGGCAAACGCCGAGTACAACGGATTAGACGGCGACAAACTATACATTAAGCACATCTCAGCCAGCAAGGGGAGGCTGATAAAGCGGTATTTTCCCAGGGCTTTTGGCAGGGCGACCCCTCATTTCAGACATTCAACGAATCTGCAGGTGGTTCTAGAGGAGCGGTAACATGGCCATTGAGCGCAAGTTTATTCAAGACAACATTAAGAAACTTGAGGTAAAGGAGTTCCTTTTGAAGGAGCTCGACAGGGCTGGTTGCGGGGAGATAGAGATTCAGCGAACCCCTCAGGGAACCAGAGTCATTGTTAACGCCCAGCGTCCCGGACTTGTTATTGGGAAGAAAGGGGCATCTATTAGGAAGCTCACGAACATATTGAGCAAGAAATACGGGATAGACAACCCTCAGATAGAGGTCAACGAGTTACAGGTTCCCGAGCTGAATGCCCAAGTAATGGCAAAGAACGTTGCCTCATCCCTGGAGCGGGGTGTGCACTTCAGGCGTGCGGGATACACTGCCCTGAGGCGCATCATGGAGGCAGGAGCGAGGGGGGCCCAGATAGAGATATCTGGGAAGCTAACTGGTGAGAGGGCGAAGTCGGTTAAGTTCACGGACGGCTATCTTAAGCGCTGCGGTGATCCGGCCTTCATGTATGTCAGGGAAGGAATTGCCCAGGCAATGCCAAAACAGGGGGTCCTCGGAGTCAAGGTTAAGATAATGCCGCCGGGAGTCGTGCTTCCTGACGACATAGAATTTATAGGGGAGGAAGTCAGAGAAAGTAAACCAGCAGAGGTGAAAGAGGAGATCGAGGAGCTGGTTGAGGAAATTCAGGAAGAAATAAGTGACATCGTGGAGGGGGAAGAGGAAGTACCAAAAGCTAAAAAAGTTAAGCCAGAGAAAGTGATGCGTAAGGCTAAAAAGAAGGAAAAGACCAAAGAGGAAGAGGATGGCGATACTGAGGAGTGAAGAGATAAGAGACCTCTCATTGGAAGAATTAGAGGAAAAATTAAAAGAGCTGCGAAACGAATTATTACGTGAAAAATCTATGATAGCTTCAGGGGGAGCCCCGGAAAACCCTGGGAGGATTAAGGAGATCAAGCGCACCATAGCCAGGATCCTGACCATCAAAACCCAAAAGGAAGGAGCAACCTGATGGCGGTTTGTGAAGTATGTGGTTTACCTAAGGAACTTTGCGTCTGCGAGGACATCGCCAGGGAAGCCCAGAAGATAAAAGTCTACACAACGAGACGGAAATTCGGGAAGTTGATGACGGTCGTTGAGGGAATAGACGACCGAAGCATCGATTTGAAGGAGCTTGTAAAGATCCTGAAAACAGAATGCGCATGTGGCGGAACATTTAAAGATAAGCGCATCGAGCTTCAGGGTGATCATAAGGAGAAAGTCAAAGACATGCTCCTGCGCATAGGCTTCTCCCAAGACTTAATAGAGGTCAAGTAAGAGCCTTCCCAGTGCCTACAGGCCTTTCGTGATGACTGAGATACGTCGTAGAGATATCCTTAAACACGAATTAATAGGCCTCGAGGGCGAGATAGTATCAGCTTCCGACCCTACCCTCGTGGGCAAAAAAGGGTTAATAGTCGACGAAACCATGAACACCCTTCTCCTCGCCACATCCAGAGGGGAGAAGCGGATTCCCAAGAAAAACGTGGTTATTAAAGTGAAGATTAATAAAGAGGAAGTAGTAATTCAGGGAAAAAGATTAATAGGAAGACCTGAAGACAGGGTGAAGAACAAATGAGAGACATCGGAATAGACGTCAGGCCTCCTGAAAAGGAATGCGACGACGCCCACTGTCCCTTTCACGGATCCCTAAAAGTAAGGGGGCAGGTGATAAGGGGAGTGGTCGCCAGCGATAAGATGAAGGGCACGGTAGTTGTGAGAAGGGATTATCACCATTATCTTAGGAAGTATGAGAGATACGAGAAAAGGATGTCTAGGCTTCTCGCCCATAATCCTCCTTGCATAAACGCCCAGGTGGGCGATGAGGTAAGGATAATGGAGTGCAGACCCCTCAGTAAAGGAACTAGCTTTGTCGTTGTGGAGAGGAGGGGGGAGAAATGAGGGGGGTTAAGGCTGACATTGTTAGGGCTCTGCCCAGCGGGGCGAGGGTCGGATGCATCGACAACTCAGGAGCTAAGATCATCGAGATAATCTCTGTAAGAGGGAGCGGAGGGGTTAGGCGCCGGATGCCCAGCGCCGGGGTAGGTGACATAGTGGTGGCGAGCGTGAAAAAAGGCACCCCTGAGATGAGGAAGCAGAAGGTTTACGCAGTTATCGTGAGGCAGAGGCAGGAGTACCGCCGACCCAACGGTATGCGGGTCAGCTTTGAGGATAATGCCGCCGTCATAACTAATGAGCGGGGAGAGCCTAAGGGTTCTGATATCAAGGGGCCCGTGGCCAAGGAGGCTGCGGAGCGCTGGTCTAAGATCGCGGGGCTGGCTAAAATAGTCGTGTGAGGTGGAGAAATGGAGTCAAGGCAACCGGGGAAACAGAGAAAGGCTCTCTATACGAGTCCCCTTCATAAGAGGCAGAAGATGGTATCCGCCCCCCTCAGTGAAAAGCTGCGCTCCAAGCAAAAAAGGCGCTCTATGGGACTTAAAAAAGGGGACACCGTGGTTGTAATGCGCGGCGACTATAAGGGTCATAAAGGGAAGGTTGTTAAGGTAAGTTTAAAAAGGAGAAAAATCTTTGTAGAAGGGGTCACTGTTCAAAAGGCCGACGGCAGTGACAGGTTCTACCCCGTTGATCCTTCTAATGTTAGAATCGTTAAACTGGCTAAGAGGACTAAGAAATGAAGAGGCATTTGAAAAGACTCGCGGCTCCTAAGGCCTGGAGGCTCCCGAGAAAGGAGCGAAAATGGACGGTTAAGACCTCTCCAGGTCCCCACAGGACCGACAAGTCCCTTCCCCTCCTCCTTGTGGTGAGGGATTTCCTGGGGCACGGCAAGACGAGCCGGGAGGCTAAAAGAATTATCAAAGAAGGAAAAATCCTCGTGGACAAGCGGGTGAGGAAGGATCACAAGTTCCCAGTAGGCTTAATGGACATAGTGGAGATACCTGATGTCAAGGAGCGATGGCTTGTCCTCTTCGACAGTAAGGGAAAAATAAAGCTCAACAAGCTAACGATAAAAGGGGCGAAGCACAAGCTTTGCAGGATCATGGATAAGACCATGGTGAGGGGGGGCAAGATCCAGCTGAACCTCCACGACGGCAGGAACATCCTCGTGGATCCTGAAAAAGACGGATACAAGACCAAGGACACGATCCTTCTGGATCTCAAGAAAAACAAGATAGTTGGGCATCTGCCCTTCAAAGAGGGGAGCAAGGCCCTGATAACAGGGGGTAAACACATTTCCAGAGTTGCTGAGATCAAGGAGTACAGAGTGAAGCGCGGATCTGAGTCTAATATTGTCGTGCTGGAGGATGATGACGGAGTATTCGAGACCATAGAGGACTACGTATTCGTCGTTGGAGACGATAAACTCGCAGTCCGGGAGGTCGCTAAATGAATGTGATGAGGGAGCTCAAGATCGCTAAGGTGACCGTTAACATGGGCGTTGGAGAAGGCGGGGAACGCCTCGCCAAGGCCGAAGCCCTCTTGGAGCAGCTCACCGGTCAGCGTCCAATAAAAACCTATGCCAAGGCCACTAATCAGACCTTCGGGATAAGGAAGGGCTCCCCCATAGCGTGTAAGGTAACCCTCCGGGGATCAAAGGCAGAAAAGTTTCTAAAAAAGGCCCTAGAGGCCGTGGAGCACAGGATCCAGAAAAAAAGCATTGATAGTTGGGGAAATCTTTCCTTCGGCATAAAAGAGCATATAGATATCCCTGGGGTGCGTTATGATCCATCCGTGGGCATCTTTGGCATGGATGTATGCATAACCGTGGAGCGCCCGGGGTACAGGATAAAGAGGAGGCGTATAGGCACGAGGAAGATTTCCAAAGCACATATTGTAACTCCGGAGGAGTCCATCAATTTTCTAAAGGAGAGATACGGTGTTAAAGTCGAGGGATAACATGCCAGCGAAGGTTGGTAAAGGAACGAGGAAGTGCAAAAGATGCGGGTCACACGGACCGGTAATAAGGAGGTACGGCCTCTACATATGCAGGCACTGCTTCAGGGAGATTGCCAGCGAGATAGGCTTCAAAAAATACGAGTGAGGTAATAACATGCAAATGGACCCCCTTGCGGACGCGCTCTCGAATCTGAAGAACAACGAGAGCACAGGAAACCTGAGGGCAGTCATAAAGCCGGCCTCCAAGCTGATAGGCAAAGTGCTGAAGGTGATGCAGGATCACGGATACATAGAGGAATACAAGTTTATTGAAGACGGTAAGGCAGGGCTATTTGAGGTTAAGCTCGCAGGAAAAATAAATAACTGCGGTGTTATAAGGCCACGGTATCCGGTTGGTAAGAGAGACTTCGAGGTGTATGAGAAGCGCTTTCTACCTGCCAGTGACTTCGGGATTCTTATTGTAAGCACCCCCAAGGGGGTGATGTCCCACAACGAGGCAAGGAAACTCGGGGTGGGCGGCCGGCTGCTGGCCTTTGTATACTGAGGTGTCGGATATGAGCTCAGGGAAATTCATGGAGGAAATTGAAATTCCTGAAGGGGTTGAGATTGTTCAGGAGGGCAGCAAGATAACTGTCCGCGGCCCGAAGGGAGAGGTCTCCAGGAACCTGAGTTATCCAGGAGTCAAGATCGTTAAAAAAGACGGGAAAGTAGTTGTCTCCACCGAGAGCGGTAGGAAGGCCCAGAAGGGAATGATGGGCACTTTTGCGTCTCACATCAGGAATATGGTGAAGGGGGTTACAGAGGGCTATGAGTACAAGCTCAAGGTTGTGTACGCCCACTTCCCCATGAGCGTTAAGGTTGTTGGTCGGGAGGTTGTGGTGGAGAACTTCCTCGGGGAAAAGATTCCCCGGCGGGTGAAGATAGTCGGCGGATGTGAGGTAAAGGTCAAAGGAACCGATGTCTTCGTAAAGGGCATCGATAAAGAAGAAGTGGGACAAACATGCGCCAATATCGAGATGCTGACCAGGGTTAAAAACAGAGACGCCAGGGTATTTCAGGACGGTATCTACCTGGTTGAGAGAGACGGTGTTAAAGTATGAAGTTCCTCAGGAGCGAGACTCACAGATACAAAAAACTAGAGAAGAAATGGAAGAAGCCCAGGGGCAGGCATCATAAGATGCGCCGCTCCTTCAGAGGCAAACCCCTGTCCCCAAGCATAGGCTACCGTGGAACCAACGGTGCCCGGGGGCTCCATCCCTCAGGTTTCCAAGAAGTCATCGTGCATAATCCATCTGAGTTAGACGGCATTGACAGCCAAAGACAGGCCGTAAGAGTGGCCGCTGGAGTTGGTAAGAGGAAAAAGGCGGAAATCATTAAAAAGGCGGAAAAACTAAAATTGAAGGTCTTGAATTAGAGGTTTTGCCATGGATCTTAAGACGTCCAGGAGACTTGCAGCATCCATCTTGAAGGTTGGAGAAGGCAGAGTATGGCTTGATCCGGAGGATGCCGAAGCGATTGCCGCAGCCGTTACCAGGGAGGATATCAGGCGCCTTATAAAGGCGGGAGCGATCCAGGCGAAGCCCGTTAAGGGAGTGAGCAGGTACAGGGCTAGGAAGAACCGCATCCAGAGGATGAAAGGCAGGCGCCAGGGGCCCGGGAAGAGGAAGGGCCGGAAGGGCGCAAGGCTCGCCCGTAAGAAGAGATGGATGGCCACTATACGGGCTATACGGAGGAGGCTCAGAGAGTTCAGGGATTCTGGTGAAATAGACACCAGGAGATACAGGAAGCTTTACCTCATGGCAAAGGGCGGAGCCTTCAGGAGTAAAGCCCACCTAGAGGCAGCGGTAAAGGAGTCCAGGAGGTAACTATGGCTAGAAGCGCGAGATACAGGGTGCCCTTCAGAAGGAAAAGGATCGGTAAAACTGACTACAGGAAGAGGCTGCGCTTTCTCCTTTCTAAGACTCCCAGGCTGGCCGTGAGGAAAAGCCTTAAAAACATACGGGTGCAGCTCATCGAGTACTCTCCCTCTGGTGATAGGGTTGTCGCTTCGGCCCACTCTAACGAGCTGAGAAAATATGGCTGGCTGGGCTCAACATCCAACACCTGCGCAGCTTACCTAGTTGGACTGTTATGCGCCAAGAAGGCCTTACAGAAAAAGTATTCCCAGGCTATTCTGGATATCGGGTTCCACGCACCCACCAAGGGTGCAAAAATCTTTGCCGCCCTGCGGGGAGCCCTGGATGGCGGTTTGGAGATACCTCATAGGGAGGATTTGATCCCTGAGGAAGCAAGGATCAAAGGAGAGCATGTGGCGGCGTATGCAAAACTCGTGGATAAAAATAAGCAATTCTCTAAATACATAGAGAGCAACCTCGACCCAGAGGGACTTCCTGATCATTTTGAGGAGGTTAAGAAGCGTATTCTGGGCTCCAAAGATTAGTGGAGGATGAAAGATGGACGACTGGGAACCGGTGACAAGGCTCGGAAGGATGGTTAAGAGCGGAGAGATCAGGGATATCAAGGACGTGTTCAAGTCCGGGCTGCCGATTATGGAGACGGAGATCATCGATACCCTTCTCCCAGACATGGAGGAAGAAGTACTGGACATAAACATTGTTCAGAGGATGCATAAATCCGGCAGAAGGGTCAGATTCAGGGCGACTGTCGTCATCGGTAATAAAGACGGTTATGTAGGTCTCGGAAATGCCGTTGCCAAAGAGGTTGGACCTGCCATCCGGAAGGCAATCAGGGTGGCCAAACTTAATCTAATCCAGATAAGAAGGGGATGTGGCAGCTGGGAATGCGGATGCGGAACGGCTCACAGCGTTCCCTTCACAGTCACAGGTAAATCCGGCAGCGTCAGGGTCACACTAATACCTGCCCCCAAGGGCCTGGGTCTAGCCACGGGCGATGTTTCAAAGAAAGTCCTGACCCTGGCAGGGATCACCGACGTGTGGTCCCGGACCAGCGGGCAGACCAAGAGCACTGTAAATACCGCTAAGGCTACCTTCGACGCCTTGAGGCAGACCGCTCTGATAAAGATAACCCCTGATCAAGCCAAAAAGCTGGGAATAATAGAGGGCATGGTGGAGGCATAATCACGGAGGTTTGGTGAAGAGATGAGGCTAGCCGTGGTCAGGATAAGAGGCAGGGTAGGATTAAAGAAAGAGGTAGAAGACACCTTAAAGATGCTTAGGCTGACCCGGCCCAATTACTGCGTCCTAATAGATGATAGGAGAGAGTACCTGGGAATGATCGCCAAGGTCAAGGACCACGTAACGTGGGGCGAGGTCGATGCCGAGGCGGTAGCCAGGCTCCTGAGGCTGAGAGGCGAGCTGGAGGGGGGGAAGAAGCTCACAGACAGCTATCTTAAGAAACACACTCCTTACAAAAGCATCGAAGCCTTCGCCAAGGATTTCGTAGCACATAAAGCAGAGCTCAAAGATATTCCTGGCCTGAGGCTTTTTTTCAGATTACATCCGCCTAGGAAGGGATACGGCGGGGTTAAGAGAAGCGTCAGGGAAGGCGGTGCCCTGGGGCTACGAAAAAACATGAAAGACCTTCTCTATAAGATGCGGTGATAACGATGGCCAGAGCTGACAGGAAAATAAGAAAAAAGAGGGGTTCAAGAACCTGCGGAAAAGGCAGCCACAAAAAGCACAGGGGAGCGGGAAGCAGAGGAGGAAAGGGGATGGCTGGCACTCATAAACACAAGATGACATGGGTTATAAAGCACGATCCGCGTCACTTCGGGAGATATGGGTTTAAGCTTCCCCCAGAGGTTAAGAGCAAGGTTAAAACAGTAAATGTGGGCGAATTGGAAGACCTGGCCAAGGCCCATGGAGTCAAGAAAGGCAAGAAAATAATCCTGGACCTGGCTTCCCTAGGATACGACAAAGTCCTGGGGAAGGGCATGGTGACTAAGGCGCTTGTTGTGAAGGCTCAAAAATTCACCGAGAAGGCTCTTAAAAAAATAGAGTCTGCCGGAGGAAAGGCTGAGTCCCTGCTGGAGTGATTTTATGGGGATCCTTCACCGCCTGGAGCCGGTCCTTACCCGGATGCCTGAGGTTGAGCGTCCCAGATATGCGCTGACCTTTAAGGAAAGACTTCGCTGGGTAGGCATCGTTCTCCTCATATACTTTCTGTTGAAAGAGGTAGCTCTCTACGGGCTCTCGCCTACCGCCATTGACTACTTCGAGAATATCCGGGCTATCATGGCCGGAGGCTTCGGATCTATAATATCCCTCGGTATTGGCCCGATTGTCACGGCTAGCATCATCCTGCAGATCCTGGTGGGTGGCAAGCTCATAGATGTCGACCTTAGCCAGCCCCGGGACAGGGTGCTCTACATGGGAGCCCAGAAGGCCCTGGCAATAGGGTTCACCGTCTTTGAAGCCGCCGTCATGGTCTTCATGGGGGCGTTACCAGCGGTAAATAACGATCCCACACTGCAGCTTCTGATTATCCTTCAGCTCACCGTTGGAGGACTTCTCATAATCTATCTGGACGAGGTTGTAACAAAGTGGGGATTTGGCAGCGGTATAGGGCTGTTCATCATAGCAGGTGTGTGTGCGGAGATAGTCATCGGCTCCCTCAACCCCTTCCCAG
>Ga0256830_1002050_pt1 | contig 13652 bp, 8 predicted proteins | sample 128326metaG_FD_190537 | JGI IMG/M metagenome (GOLD analysis project Ga0256830, IMG submission 190537) | Hydrothermal vent microbial communities from Lau Basin, Pacific Ocean - 128-326 | ecosystem: Environmental > Aquatic > Marine > Hydrothermal vents | place: Pacific Ocean: Lau Basin | collected...
TGAGTTCATGGCCTTGACCAGGTTGGCCTCGGGCACATTCCACTGCTTCGCCATCCACTTGCGATGCCTGGCATCCTTGAGCGGCATGTTGAAGGGCAGACGCCCGGTGAGGCCGCCGGTGAAACGTTCACCCATGGCATTGGGCTGGCCGGTCATGGAGAAGGGCCCGCAACCCGGCTTGGCGAGGTTGCCGGTGAGAGTCAGCAGGTTGATGATGGCAATGACGTTGTGCTGCCCATGGATGTGCTGGTTGTATCCAATACCCCACATGATGATGACGCCGCCATAACCCTTGCCCTCGTGCTTGCCCTTGCTGCGCGCCAGGCGCTTGCGCGTGGCGTCGGCAAACATGCCGGCTACCCGGCGGATCAGCTCGGGCGAGACATCGTGGTTGGGCCCGCCCATGCGGTCCTGTACCTGCTCGGGGCTGTAGTCTCGAAGAACACCCTCGGTATATTCCTTCCAGCCGGTGGTGTGGGCCTTGAGGAACTTCCAGTCGATGACGTCGGGGTGCTCCTTCAGCAGGACGTGCGCAATACTGTTGAGGAAGCTGATGTCGCCGTTGAGGATCGGGACGTGCACCGAATTGTCGGGATTGATGTCGGCATAGCCCTTGGCGGTACCGGTATAGCGCGGATCCACCACCACGGTGGGGATGTTGGCCTTGCGCTTGTAGTCGGCGGCACGCCAGAAGATGATGGGGTGCGACTCGCGGGCGTTATGGCCGAAGTGCATGATCATGTCGCACAACTCGATGTCTTCATAGGCCAGTGGCGGCGTGTCCGAACCCAGGGTGGCGAAGTAACCCGTCACCGCCGAGGTCATGCACATGCGGGCATTGGCCTCGATGGTGTTGGAACTCAACACGCCCTTCATGAACAGGTTCTCGAGGTATTGCCCTTCCATGGTGAGCTGGCCGGATCCGTACAGGCCGATGGAATTGCCGCCGTACTTTTTCGCCAGGTGGGCGATCTTGTGCGCCACCATTTCCTCGGCCTCTTCGTAGGGCACGCGCACGAAGTGTTCCTCGTCGAAGGAGCCCTTGGTCTTGCTGACGTATTCCAGGTCGCCGTGACCAGGCTTCTTCCATTCTTCCCACACGTCCTTGCGCACATAGGGATCGCCCTCCATGCGGTCGACATAGATGGGCTCCGCCGCGGTCAGGCCCTTGATGCATTGCAGGCCATAGTTGGTGGGATGATCGCGGTCCGGTCGCATGGAGACGATCTTGCCGTTCTCCACCTGGATGATGGTGCCGCAGCCCACGCCACAATACGGACACTGGGCGATGGCGGTGGTACGCTTGCCGTGCGCCGGCGCCTCCGCGGGCGCAGCTTCCAGTTCGGGATTGGCGCCGACCATCAGACTGGTACCTGCCGCCGAGCCGGTGATGAAGCTGCTGGTTTTCAGAAAATCCCTTCGGGTCATCTTGATGCGTTTCATTTTACTGTCTCCTGAAAACGGTTAGTTCTTGCTCGGAACGGTACGCAGATAGGCAATGATGTCGTCGATCTCGCTCTCCGACAGGTTTGCCATGGCATCAGGACCGCTGAAACCCAGCATGCGTGTGTTGGAGCGTCCTTTCCTGATGGTCTCGCGAATGAAACCGTCGGTGGCCTTGGACAGGAAGCCTTCCTTGCCAATCGCGGTGCCCGTGCCCCCGGCCACATAGCCATCACCGTTCTCGCCGTGGCAGGTCGAACAGATCTGGTCGAACCAGAACTTGCCCAGACGCGGGTCGCCATGGGATTCGGGCTCGGCGTCCACCTCGGCGGATCGATCCGGCAACGTGGCATGGGAGCGCAGGAAGGCAACGATGGCCTCGATGTTCTTGCGGCCGAGGTGGGCGAAGGGCGGCATGCCCGTGCCGGGTCGCCCGTCACGGATGGTCGCCAGCAGGAAACGGTCACTGGAGATGGACAGCAGCTCCGGGTTGGTCAGCGAGGGCGCAAAGCCGGGCTTGCCGATACCGTCCGCCTGGTGGCAGAAAACGCAGTTCTGGTTGTAGAGGTCCTTGCCCTGCGCTGCGAGCGCCGGATCGACCCTGGGGGGCGGCCCGGCGGGAACCGCGGCGGGCGCGGCTGCCTCTTTTTTGGGGGGTGCTTCGGATTCCTGCTGACAGGCACTGAGTATCAGTGCAAGGCCGGCAAGTAGTAACAGGGTAAACGCTGTTCTGGCCACGATCTCCTCTCCTTATCCGCTGTGGGACCCATTGTTTTAGCCAAGCCTAGTACGTTTTCCGCGAATAAAAATGATCCATGTCAGTTTTGTGCCATTAAATAGTATTTTATAAGCATATTCTAAATATATATACAACATACTGTTTTTATTGAGATTTATATCTGCATGCGGAGAAACGGGGCGCAGGGAGGGACCGACGAACGGGCGCTGGCGAGGGGCGGGCGGGGATCCGGCCCGGGGTTTTCAGGAAGACAGGCCGGCACCCGGCCCGACGGGGCGCTCGCGAAACAGCTGCACCCCGATCCCCTCGTGAGAGGCGTGCGCCACGCGGGCCCAGCGCCGGTAGGTACGCACGATACGCTCGTACTCCAGCGTGAACACCAGGGACACCACCTCGCCGGGGCGCAGCGCGGGAGCACGGGTGTGCAGGAAGACCCCGTCCGCGCTCAGGTTGCTGGCATGACAGCGCAGGGGCGCACCGCCCTCCCGGTAGAGGTAGGCCTTCACATGGGCGCCGCGGCGAACGGTGTTGCGCCGCTCTGTCCAGTTGCGTTTCTTCAAGCCTGGCTCCCTGTCATGACGTCCGTCTCCGGGCTGGCCGGTTTGTATCCTGCGCGTGGTTGAAGAGTGTCAAAGTCTAGCGATAAAACCGTGCAACCGGAGGCAATCAGTTCACAGTTTGCCGCCATACATACTTCGCTGTCATGACAAACCGCGAATCAGGATCAGGATTTGCCAGATTCCCGGCATATCAGACCATGAGCATACCGGCATGTGATAGCTATCACATGAACTTTGTCGAGTTCGGCAGCAAGTTCTGGATCGCACAGTGTTAGCATCGCGTGCCCGTTATGCAGTCATCGAACGTGCCCTGGTGCCCGGCACATGTGATGTAACGCTCAAAAACCAAAACAGGTTTCCATTGCAGGAAACCATTAATCCGAAGTGAGTGTGGAGGCATTGCATGAGTAGTGTGCCTGTCGACAACGTCCTGGATACATCCGCCGAAGGATCCTCGCGCCGCCCCCGGCTGCCCGCGTTCTCCGCGCTGATAGGCAACCGCGCGACATGGATGACGATACTCACGGTATTCCTCATCGCCTGGGGCTGGCTCAAGCGTGACAACAGTTACATAACAGCCGAGGAAGGCACCGGCTACTGGCTGGGAATCATTGGTGGTTCAGCCATGTTGTTGCTGCTGCTCTATCCCTTGCGCAAGAAGGCGCGTTTCATGCGAAACTGGGGGCCTGTGGGTTTCTGGTTTGGCGCCCACATGTTTCTCGGCGTCGCCGGTCCATTGATGATCCTCTACCACGCCAACTTCTCCACCGGCTCACTCAACAGCAATATTGCCCTGTTCAGCATGCTGCTGGTCGCCGGCAGTGGTGTAATCGGGCGCTTTCTCTATGGCCGCATCCATATGGGCATGTCGGGACACAAAGCCACCATGGCGCAGCTTCGCGAAGAGATGCAGATATCCCGGGGAAGGCTCAATGGCCGCTTCACCCTGTCGAAGAAGATCCTCAAAAGAATCCGTAAATATGAGAAGCGCATGTTGCGCCCACACATCCCTGTCCTGGGGCTGTTCAGCCTGGGCTACCACGGCTTCTGCTCACTGACCACCTACCTGAGCATCACCCACCAGTTACACAGAAGCCTGCGAAAACAGGCGCGCGAGCATGGCTGGGACCACCGCATGCGCAAGGCGCTGTTACGCGAATCCAGCCAGGCCATGCGCGAGTACATCCGTGCCGTACGCCGCGCGGGGGAATTCCAGATCTATGAACGCTTCTTCGCCCTGTGGAATCTCCTGCACCTGCCGCTCTTCATGCTGCTCATGATTACGGGGACAGTCCATGTCGTTGCCGTACACATGTATTGACAGGGACATGCGCATTGACGATGGGTGCCTGGCAACGAAAACTTCTGCTCGGGGTGGTGCTGCTCATGCCAGCTAGTCTCGCCAGTGCCGATCCCTTCGAGTCCCTGCTCATGCCGGGCCCCCTGGTCGAAGGACACGCGGATCTCGAGGACGACTGTGACAACTGCCACCGTTCCTTCAGCGATGCTACCGAGGAAACGCGCCTGTGCCTTGAATGTCACGATGACATCCGTGCCGACGTACTCAAACGGCGTGGCTTTCACGGCCGCTCCCGACAGGTGAGAAAGCAGGCCTGCCGCAGTTGCCATACCGACCACCAGGGACGCGATGCGGACATCATCAAGTTCAACCCCGCCACCTTCGATCACCACCTTACCGACTTCCCCCTGCGTGGCCGGCACGCCCGCGAGGCCTGCGGGAACTGCCACAAGAAGGGCAAGAAGTATCGCGCCGCACCGTCTGACTGCCATGCCTGCCACAAGGAAGTCAGCCCTCATCGCAGCGACCGCCTGGGCAAACTTGCAAAGAAGTGTCAGGACTGTCATCAGGAGGATGGCTGGAGCCGAATCGACTTCGATCACTCGCTAACGGATTTCCTTCTCACCGGCAAGCACAGGAAAACCGACTGCGCAAGCTGTCACCCCAATGACCGCTATGCCAGAACGCCACAAGACTGCTATTCCTGCCACCGCCTCAATGACGCCCATGCCGGGGGCAACGGGAAGAAGTGCGAAAAATGTCATTCCACACGCGCGTGGGATGACCTCGATTTCAACCACGACACGGAGACGGACTTCCCGTTACGCGACGGCCATGACGGCCTCGCCTGTCAACGCTGCCACAAGAAGGATCCCTACAAGGTAAAGCTCAAGACAACCTGCATCACCTGCCACCGCGCGGACGACGTGCACAAGGGCCGCAACGGCAGAAAATGCCAGGACTGTCATACCGCAAAGGGATGGAAGTATTCGCGCTTCGACCACGGCAAAGAAACCGACTTCCCGCTTCGCGGCAAGCACAAGAACCTCAAGTGCATAACCTGCCACAAGCGCAACCCGAAAGAGCATGAGACAGACATGGCCTGCATCAGTTGCCATCGCGCCGACGACGTGCACAAAGGCCAGCAGGGAAAGCAATGTCAGCGCTGCCACAACGAGGAAGGCTGGCAGGTTCGCGTGCGCTTCGATCACGATCTCACACGTTTCCCGCTCCTGGGCCTGCACGCGGTGACCCCTTGCGAGGAATGTCATCTTGACGGGGGAACCTATCGTGACGCGGAAACACGGTGTAACAGCTGTCACCGGGAGGATGACGAGCACCGTGGCCGCCTGGGAATCGATTGCGAGCGCTGCCACACACCTAACTCCTGGGAACTATGGAAGTTTGATCACAATACACAGTCGCAATTCAGGCTACGCCACAAACATGCAAAACAACACTGCTACGCCTGCCACCGCCGCAAGGTTGAAAAGGTGGACACAGTGCCACGACCATGCGAGTCGTGCCATGCCGCGGATGACGCACACAACGGCCAGTTTGGCAGCGATTGTGCTCGCTGCCACACGACACGCTCTTTCAAGGATGTACAACTACGTCGGCGACGTTGACGACTTCAATTTACGAGGTGAGACAGACTCATGGACAAGAATCTTTATACACGGCCAGGCTGGCTGTTCCTGATGATGGTTCCCCTGCTGCTGGCATGCGCCTCCGCTACGGCAGCCACGGCACCGCAGGAGGGCTTTGATCACGATACTACGGGATTCATTCTCTCCGGCGAACATACCCGCCTGTCTTGTGAGTCCTGTCACCAACGTGGCATTTTCAAGGGGATCCCCAAGACATGCCAGGGCTGTCACGCACAGGGAGGCCCCATGCCGGCTTCGGTAAAACCTTCCAACCATATCCCCAGCGGAGCTGCCTGCGATGATTGCCACCTGGATACCAGCTGGGCCACGGCGCGGGTGGATCATGTATCGGTTACCGGCACCTGCGAGTCCTGCCACAATGGGCGCATGGCAACCGGCAAGCCGTCGGGCCACATTCAGAGCAACAATGTCTGTGATGATTGCCATACCACACGAAACTGGGCCGGCGCGCGCTTCGACCATAGTTCTGTCTCGGGCAACTGCATGCGCTGCCACAATGGGGTTACCGCCACCGGCAAGCCGAACAACCACCTGCAAACAGGGAGTGACTGCGACGTCTGTCACCGCACTACCGGCTGGCTGCCGGCGGGATTCGATCACGCAGGCATTACCTCTGGTTGTGCCAACTGCCACAACGGCAATACCGCCACCGGCAAGCCGGCCAACCACATCCAGAGCAACAATACCTGCGAAAACTGTCATCGCACGACCGCCTGGGTGCCGGCCACCGGCTTTGATCACAGCGGTATTACCGCAGGCTGTTTCAACTGCCACAACGGCGCCACAGCCACCGGTAAGCCACCGACTCATATCCCCAGCAGCAATGTGTGCGAGGATTGCCACCGCACCGCAGGCTGGGTGCCGGCCAACTTCGACCACAGCAATGCGGGCAACAATTGCAACAGTTGCCACAATGGCTCCACGGCCACCGGCAAGACGCCCAATCACTTCGTGACCACCCTGCAGTGCAGCGCATGCCATACCACCACGGCATGGCTACCGGTACGTTACACCCATACCTCGATGAACTATCCGGGCGATCACCGCAGTGTCCGTAACTGTCTGGGCTGCCACACCACCAATTCGGAAACCATCACCTGGCCGTTCGCGGCATACAAGCCTTTCTGCGCGGGCTGCCATGCCAACAGCTACGACGCCGGCGAACACAAGAAAGTGGACAATCCGCGGATCCTGTACACCGTCGGCGAACTCAAGGACTGCTCGGGCGCCTGTCACACTTACACCGACAGCACGCTGACCAATATCCTCAAGCGGCGCTCCGGTCAACACCGGGTCACGGATGGCGGCTGGTAGCCGCAAGGGCGGGGTGGCAACACCCCGCCCGGCTGCCTTCCGTCGATGTGTATGCCTTTTGTGATGCGGCCCGATGCTGTTTCGACATATTAAATTTACGATCATGTCGGCAAGCCGCGGGCAGGGCATCCTGCTCCTCATGCTTAGTCTGTTCACGGGAACGATGCCCTTTATGCTCCCCTCGCTCACCGCTGCCGGTCCGGTAGCAGGCATCGTCTTCGATACGGTTAGCTGGGAACGCAATTTGGATCATTATCGCATCCGCATAGGCTTCAACTATCCCGTGCAATATATCCTGCATTACCCGCCCGGCCCACGCGATGAGATCGTGGTACAGATACGCCTGCTGGAAGCCAATGCCCTGGAGGGCCGCCTGCCGGTGAGAGAAGAAAGCGCGGCGCTGGATGCCATGATGAAACGTCTTTTTGAAGATATCCGTTTCGAGGGCAGTGTCCCGGAAACACCCCTTGTCGTCCTGCGCTTTTCCCACCCGCAGCATTTCCGCATCGAGCAGGGTGGTGACTGGCGCAGTATCACACTTTACCTGTTCGATGAACCGCGCTGGAGCGATGTCGCCCCACCGGAGGCTGAAATCATCGAGGAAGGCAGCCTCCCCCGCCGGGACAGGGATGAGGCGCGGCCATGAAGAGACCTCAGGGAAGTTGCTTGTCACACTGGCTGTGGCAGGGGCTGGTTCATGTCGCCATGATGGCCGCACTGATTTCATGGACCCACGGCGTACATGCCGCCAATCGATTCATGGAAGAGCTGGATATCGCCACCTCGAATGGCGATGCCGTACTGACCCTGCATTTGTCCGAGCCAGTCACCTATTTACGTCATTTTCCGGCCAGGCGGGGCAAGCTGGTTGGCGTCACGGTGCGGCTCGCCACGCCTGGAGCAACACGCGAAGTCGAAAGCGAGTCCCTGGGCGGCCCTGCGAGCGCTACCATCCCCCTGCGCGAGGTTGAAGCCACATCCGTCGATCCCAACACGCTACACATTACTTTCCGATTTACCCGGGATGTACACTTCGCCGTTTCCCGGGGAGGAGACGGAAATACAATCATCGTCCGTCTCCTCAATCCCCGCCGCAGTGACATTGCGAGTCCGGACAATATCATCCGCCCAAGCTGGGGAGCGGTAGTCAACACCTACACTATTAACCTGCAATCCTCGGTAACACCCTTCAAGGAACAACCAAGCGCACGCCTCGACATCCTAAAGGTATTCAAGCTCTACAAGATGCGCGTGCGCATCAAGGGTACCGTCTGGTATCGCTACCGCCTCGGTTTCTTCGCCACCCGTGCCCAGGCCGAACGGGTTCGCAAACTTCTTCTCAAGGACTACCCCGACGCCTGGATCGAGCTGCTGCACCCCAGCGAACACGCCCTGGCGGAACGCTGGTTCTCGCTTCACCGGAAACCACCGAAGATCGCCCTTGAACCGGCGCCACCGTCTCCCCCTGCTGCAAGCAGGCCACCCAGACCGGAAGGTGCCGCGCCCAAGGCGCCACCCCGACGCCCCGCGAAACCGTCCAGGCCTGCGGTACCATCCGCACCGCCACCTGCCCTGCCGAGCAGCAAATCCGCACGTCTCATGGAACTGGCGCGCCAGGCCATGATCGACGGCAAGTATCGACGAGCCATCAAGCTCTACACCAAGGTGTTGCAGCGTCCGGAAAAAGAGTTCCACCAGGATGCACTGGAATTCCTCGGCCTGGCGCGTGAGCGCAATGGCCAGATCGCCCACGCCAAGGCGGAGTATCGCAACTATCTGAAACTGTATCCCGACGGCGAGGGCGCCATTCGTGTACGCCAACGCCTAGACGGGATCATCACGGCACGCAAGGATCCCCGTACTCCGCTGGCCAAGCCCAGCGAACGGGCCGAGGAGGCCCGCTGGGACCTGTTCGCCAGCCTGGCGCAATTCTACCGCCATCAGACCACATCGACCGATGCGGCGGGCAGCCAGGCCGTCGACAATTCCGTCGACTCTGACATCCTTTTCTCCGCCCGGCGGCGCACCGAGGTCTGGGACATCCGCACCCTCTTCTCTGGCAGCCACCGCTATGATTTTATTGATGATCGGGATCCGGACGATGGACGCGTCACTTCCCTGTATGCGGATTTCCGCAACCGCGTGGACGACTATTCCATCCGCATCGGGCGCCAGACCCACAGCGCCAATGGTGTACTCGGACGTTTTGACGGCATTCTCGGCAGTTATCGCCTCAACAGCCAGGTCAAACTCAATGTCGTGGCTGGCTACCCGGTGGAGTTGACCTCATCGGATGGTGTCAACACCGACCGCCAGTTTTTCGGCGCCAGCACCGATCTCTCCGGCTATATCGACAACATCGATCTCAATGTGTTCTTCATCCGCCAGACCATCGACGGCATGGTGGATCGCCAGGCCGTTGGCGCGGAAGCACGCTACAATGACCCTAATGGGCGAAACGCCTTCGCGCTCATCGACTACGACGTTCACTATAATCAGCTCAATACCCTGATGTTCGTTGGCACCATGATTTTCGAGGGTAATCGCCTGCTCAACCTGGCGGTGGACTACCGCAACAGTCCCGTGCTCACCACCTACAACGCCCTGCAGGGCCAGACGGCCGCCACCATCGGTGAGCTGCGTCAGACCCTGAGCGAGTCTGAGATCGAACAGCTGGCGCGGGATCGCACCGCACGCTTCAAGTCCATCACCCTTTCCGGTTCGCTGCCTCTGACGCCTAAGTTCCAGTTCAACGGTAGTGTTACCGTCTCCAGTCTTTCGGGGACACCGGCCTCCGGCGGCGTCGCCGCCACCAACCCCAGTGGTACTGAATATGCCCTGTTCGCACAATTGCTGGGTAACAACTGGCTGCTCGAAAATGACGTCAGTTCCGTGGGATTACGCTGGGCGGATGCCGCCACCGCCACACGCACTACCCTGTCCTTTAGTACACGCTTTCCACTGAACAAGGAATGGCGCCTCAACCCCCGGTTCCAGATGGAGAAAGTCAACGGCACCGATGGTTCGAGCTCGACCCTGATCCGTCCCTCCTTGCGCGCCGATTTCCGCTTCCGACGCAACATCCGTTTCGAATTCGAGGGAGGTGTGGATCTGACACAGCGCGACATCACCGGTGGTAGTGACGACGAAACCAGCTATTTCATCCGTGCCGGCTATGTCTACGATTTCCTGTAGTCCAGCGATGGTATTTCCTGCAACCCGCCCGGAATGCTTCCCTGTCATGGCAAGGAAATGAAGTGAGCGAGGAAATCGCGACCGGGACGCGGTGTTGCCTGGCGGCTCTTGCCCGACGGCATCAGAAGATGCCGAGAAAACCACCCTCGTCGGCCTTCTCGATGAGTTCCACGATCTTCCCGTGACCTGCACTCTTTGCCACGCTGAGTGCACTTTGCCGGTCACCATTACGAATACGCACATTGGCGCCCTTGTGCAATAACAATTCCACGGTGGCAGCGTGACCGCTGCGCGCAGCGAGGATCAGGGCCGTATTGCCGAATCGATTACGCGCATCGATGTCGGCACCATGCCCAAGCAGGATGGCCACGGTGGCGGTATGGCCGGCATCGGCAGCCAGTAGCAGCGGCGTGTTGCCGGATCTGTCACCGCCCTCCACTTCCGCACCATGCTTCAGAAGGAGATCAACCACCTTGTCGAAGCCCAGTGCCGCAGCACGACCCAGTAGCGTATATCCGGCACTGTCACGCCCATGGACATCCGCACCCTGCGTGATCAGATAGGCGGCCACCCGGGGGTGCCCCTGGGTGACGGCGAACCACAGGGCGCCTGCGCCGTCACGGTTACTGTAGTCGATGGGAATGTGGCGCGGCGTCAACGAGCGCACCGCTTCAAGGTGACCTTCGCGGGCCGCCCACAGCAGGGCGTTCATGCCGTCCTTCTGCTTTTTATCGGGCACCGCACCGGCAGCCAACAGGCGACGCAGACTCGAGGCATGCCCGTAACGGGCCGCCAGCATGACGGCATCCATGCCGTCCTTTCGCTGGAGCCCGTGCCGGGCGCCCTTCTGGAGGAGTTGCGTGACGGTCTTCTCGTGGCCGCCGCGCGCCGCCCACATGAGGGCAGTCATGCCCTCACGGTTGGCGATATTGACCGCCGCACCCCGCTTTAGCAGGGTGGCGACGATTTTCTCATGGCCCTTCATGGCGGCACGCATGAGGGCCGTGTAGCCGTCGGGATCGCGGGCATCGATCCTGGCGCCACGTTGTAACAATGGCGCCACGGCCGCCGTCTGGCCGCGCCACGCGGCCACCATCAGCGGCGTCCAGCCTGCATAGGCCGCATCCCGGGCAATGGCCTCCGCCCCCGCCGAGGCCGTGGCCACGTCCACGCCGTCGGTAAACGGTTCAGGCTCGGGAGGCCTGCGCGCCCCGGCCGCCAGCAGGGCGCGCGCTACCTTCGCGTGCCCACGCCCCTCGGCCAGCTGATAGGCCGTTCGCCCCTCGCGATCAGTCGCATCGAGCGCCGCCTTGTGACGGATCAACGCCTTCACGGCACCCAGCTTGCCGCTTCGCGCCGCCCACATCAGTGCGGTATAGCCCAGCTTGTCCCTGAGGTTTTTTTTCGCGCCACGCGCCAGCAACAAGCGCACCACGGCAGCACGTCCTTCCCCGGCTGCCAGCATGAGGGCCGTCTCGCCGGCACGGTTGCGGTGGTTGAGCCTTGCGCCCCGGGCGCGCAGGTGATCCACCACCTTCCCATGCCCCCCTTCCGCCGCCAGCATGAGGGGGGAGTTTCCATCATCGTCGAGGGTATCGACGGGGATACCCTGCGCCAGCAGGGCCTTGACTTCGGGCAGGTCGCCACGCCGCGCAGCGGTCAACAGGGCCTCGCGCGGATGCTCGGTACCGCGCGGCGTGATGCCCTGCTGCTTCAGTTTTGCCAGGCGCCTTGCGGCGCGTCGGTGGCCCTGTGCCGCGGCCTTGCGAAACCAGGCCATGGCACGTGCGGGATCCCGTCCCACGCCCACGCCGTTCAGGTACATCATGCCGAGGCCGTACTGAGCGCGATCCAGGCCCCGCTTTGCCGCTTCGCCGAACCAGTATAGTGCCTTTTTATAGTCCTGTGGCGTGCCCTGCCCGTTGCGGTAAAGCACGGCAAGCTGATACTGGGCTTCGGCCCTGCCCTTCTTCGCCAGTGGTTGCAGCAGGCGCAGGGCACGCGGATAGTCGCGCAGGCGCAGGGCCTGCTCGGCGTCCTCGAAGGTACCCGCGGATACCGGCACGACAACGATCAGCATCAGGATGAACAGGATCCAGCGCTGATAACAAGCTGGAGAGGTAGTATACATTTCAGGCGGTTCCGTGCTTGGTTTCCACTTCGATACCGATCTTCTTCAGGAAGGGCGTGGGCAGGATGCCGCCGGCACAGACAATCATGGCGTCATTGGGAATGGTGATCAACTTGCCCTCCACGTCGATATCCACCTCCTTTTCGCGGATCTCCTTGACGTTGGAATTCATCAACACCTGCAGGCGACCGGCTTCCGCCGCCGCCTCGACCTTGTCGCGGTTCTTCGCCTTGGCGCGGCTGAACGAGGCACTGCGGTAGGAAATGGTCACCGTGGTTCCCGGTTCCTCGGCGATGCTGGTAGCCGCCTCCAGCGCACTGTCGCCACCCCCCACCACCAGGACGTGCTGGTTGCGGTACTGTTCCGGGTCGATGAGATTGTAGACCACCTTGGGGACATCCTCGCCCGGCACGCCCAGTTTGCGCGGCGTGCCGCGTCGGCCGATGGCCAGCAGGACGCAACCGGCGGTGTATTCGCCATTCGTCGTGACGACACGGAAGAAGCCATCTTCACGCTGGATATCATCCATTTTCTCACCGTAGTGGATCTTCACGCCGGTGCGCTTCTCCACTTCCTGCCAGAACTTCAACAGAGTTTCCTTGCGCGTCTCGCGAAACTTGACCTTGCCAATAATGGGCAGTTTGACCGGCGCGGTCATGACCAGCTTGCCCCGCGGAAACTTGAATACCGTACCGCCGAGCGAATCCTGCTCGATGGTGCGATAGCGCAGCTTCTTCTCATGCGCCCCGAGGGAAGCGGAAAATCCGGCCGGACCCGCCCCAATGATGATGATGTCGTACTCACCCTGGTGTTTCATGCCAGCGAGTTTTTTTGCTATTGCTTCCATGGCCTGACGACCCTGCTCCACGGCATTGCGGATCAGGCCCATGCCGCCCAGTTCGCCGGCAATGAACAGGCCCGGGATATTGGTCTCGAAATTCGTATCCACGTGCGGGATGTCCACGCCGCGCTTCGCGGTGCCGAAGACCAAAGTGATAGCCTTGAAGGGGCAGGCGCGGGCACAGGCACCGTGGCCGATACATTTTGTCGGTTCGATGAGCTGTGCCTTGCCGTTCACCAACCCGAGGATGGTGCCCTCGGGACAGGCGGTCACGCAGGCGGCGCAACCCACGCACTGACTGTCATCGATACTCGGGTGCAGGGAGGCCGGTTCCGTCAGGCCCGCTTCCCTGGCTTCCTCGAGTACCGCGATATTGCGCTTTTCCTTGCGCTTGACGTAGATGTAGTAGCCGCCGATGAGGAGCAGCGGCATGAGCATATATAAGGTTGTAGCTAGACC
>Ga0256830_1002051_pt1 | contig 13650 bp, 14 predicted proteins | sample 128326metaG_FD_190537 | JGI IMG/M metagenome (GOLD analysis project Ga0256830, IMG submission 190537) | Hydrothermal vent microbial communities from Lau Basin, Pacific Ocean - 128-326 | ecosystem: Environmental > Aquatic > Marine > Hydrothermal vents | place: Pacific Ocean: Lau Basin | collected...
TCCACGCGAGCTTCTCTTTCATACAAACCGTATTTCTCAATGATGCCCCTGAGATTAGCGCGAGACATGACACGCTGACTGATAACCTGAATACGCTGATCGGCATAACTGGTCACGGTTGAACGAACTAAATCAGGTGGAATGTCCTGCTCTTCGATAAGTATGGTCGCAGTTGAGCGATATATTGGAGGGAGACCAAATGCGACTGCCGCGCTCGTTATCAAAATGAGCACGGCGATCAGCATCACCCGGCCCTTCCGATAGCTCAAGGCCGTGAGATAATATTGTAGGTCCTTGTTTTCCATAGTGTCAGGCTATGACAACACTAATATAATTTACTAACATAATTTCAGGACACATGCTTGAATCCATCCTTATTAAGCGGGACTCTAAATCAATTTGAACCGGGTCAATCTCTGGACCTTGTCAATGGCGCGCTAGTCATATATTAAGCTCGGGACCAGTTTTATACGCGCTACCGGCATGTTGCACAAGGCAGAAAATCATTTCGAAAATATATACACGTATTGATGAGAACTCTCTAGCAAAGTTAATGCCAGCCTGCTTTTATCGTGACATAATTCTTCATACTCAGCTTTGAACTACTTAATTCCGAGCCGCTGGAGAAGGCCATTGATACTGTACAATAATGCCAGCCACATTGGCTTGGGCCTCATTGCTGGCTACATCATACTTGTTATACCGATAGCGATAGTACAAGCGAGCCGACCATTCCCTTGCCAACCGCCATGCCATATAGGGAGTGACAAAATAATACCTGCGGTCAAAACGGGTAAAATTCCGCTCCAAAGATATATTACGAAAAACCCCAAGAGAAAGCGCGCCATTGACTGTTGAGGAGAACCTACTTGTCACTCTCAGCTCCAGACTATCCCGCTGCATCAAGGTCCCTGACCCGCTAGGATCTATTCGCCGCTCCATGCTTACCTGGACAGAACTTACCTCCCTCTTGCGGGTCACATTGACCTTACCAATGAAGCCAGACGAGCTTTCGTTCTCGCTGAGAAGATTGTCGAACTTCGTCCTTCGCACGCCCCCGCTTAGATCAAAGCGGTAATAATCTGAATATACATGGGAAAAGCTTAACATGAACCCTTTATCCCCATACATGCTCTTCACGAATGGCGCATCGTAGGCAGTATAGTATAGATTCAGTATAAGGTAATCAAACTCACCGAGCAGATGAGATACAGTCATGCTGAAGGTATTGATTTCGTAGTCATACAGCCCTAACGCTATTCCATCTTGATAAACGACACCAGTATAGTTATATCCCACCTCCAAGGTCGAAAAGTCTGAGAGTACTCGCTTCCATGAAGGATTGACGCCCTTCTGCTTACGAACCTTACTCACATCCGAAATACCCGTATCCAGAAACTCGCTTTGAATGGTTGAATCACGGCTATAGTCAACTCCCAACAACCATTCATCAAATTCAGTCTTTACCACCCCTTTAAGATTAGTGAAGAAATTGTCGGAATCCAGATCACCTCCTCCAGAATAACGCCTGGGCTCATATCGAAAATCCCCCCGCAGCTCACGAGACTCACCAACCCCATTGATCCGGAGGCGGGGAATGATGGTATACATCCATACAGGGTCGTGGGCAGCAGCGGTGGTGAGTCGTATATTGTCGTTATACTCGCTACGAGCTTCGACAGACGGGCCGAATTCCAACTCCAGGGCGCGGCTATAGGAAACTCCTCCCAGTACCATCCAAATCGTGACAAGAAAAAAAAACAATGCCCGCTTGCAAGAAAGTACCTTGCCCAAGGAACAAATCTTGGTGATCACTCCTCCCCCTCGAGCATTTCAGGGCACAACGACCACGTCACCGTCCCTCAAGACAATGTTCTGTTCGAGATTCCGGCCGCTGACGACCTGGTCGTAATTGAAGGGAATGGCAATCTCGCGCCCATTCACGCGGCGCAGGATCTTGATCTTGTCGCCCGCCGAGAACTGGCGCAGCCCGCCCGCCATGCTGAGAACCTGCATCACTGTCACATAGCGGCCGGTGGTGTACTCTCCCGGCTGATTTACCTTGCCGATCACGTAGGCCTTGTTACTGCCGATTCGGATGAGGCTCACCGATACCACCGCCTCCGGTATGAGGCGCTTGAGGCGCTTGGTGATTTCCTGGCGCACCTCCTCGATGGTCTTGCCCTGGGCCTTGATCTCGCCCACCAGGGGAAAGGTAAGCCAGCCATCCGGACTGATGAGCACCTCTTTTTGCAAATCCGGCTCCTGCCAGACAGTGATCTCCAGGGCATCCTCGGGCCCTAGCCGGTACTTGGGAAAATGGTCGCCGGAACCGGAAAAATCCGGAGTGGAGGCGGCATTCTCCAGCGGCAGGGGCTGCTCGGGCGGCGTGGCGAGCGTTTCAGGAGCAGCCTGGAGACCTAAGACCACAGACAGGTACACAACGACCCCAAGGACCAGTTTTTTCATTGCAACCTTCCTGATATGCCGCCCCTAGGACGGTTATTCCGTTAGCCCAGGCACCGGCTCCCAGGACACCGGCGCGAATCCAGCGGCTATTATACTGAAGCGTGAGAAATATTCACCCTTGCGTGGCGCTGGGCGAGCGTGGCCAGGCAAGCCAGCCCAGTTCCCAACAACCATACCGCCGCGGGCACCGAGGACACCTCAGCGCAGACCCATCATGTGCCACGTTCGTCGCTCCCGGCGTGGCGCACCCCCAGGCAAGATCGAGCGCGGCAACATGGGCATCGATCCCGTTCAACAAGCGGCTGATGCTCACCGCTTCCACGGAGTTGGAATCGGCCAGGCGCCGGATGACGTGTTCCCCTATCTGCCTTCCAACTTCATGCGATGCAGACGGTTCTTGGCCAACTGCCCCGCGGTGGTATCGGGCCAGCGTTTCACCAGGGCATTGAGCATCTTGCGCGCCTCTTCCCATTTCTTGAGTTCATAATAGCTGTAGCCGGTCTTGAGCATGGCATCGGGAATCTTGGTGCTGTCTGGAAATTGTTTCAGCACTTTCTGGAATTCTTCGATGGCGGTGTCGAAGCGGCGCAGCACGTAATTGGCCTCCGCCAGCCAGTATTGGGCATTGTCTGAATATTGCCCCTTGGGATAGCGGGCCAGGAACTTGTGGAAGGCGTCGATGGCATCCTCATAGCGGCCTTCCTTGAGCACATTGAAGGCCTGCTCGTATGCCTTGGTTTCCTCCAGCGCGTCCTGCTGGCTCTGGACAACGGCGGCATCCGGCTGCGGAGGCGGAGTGACTGCGGATGCCCCGGTACCGGCAACGGCAGCGGCGGCCACGTCCGGGGTAGCCATGTCCGCGCCCTCAGGCTGCCGGCTGAAGGCATTGGCCAGGGTCACTTCCATTTCACGCAAGCGGCGGTCGATATCGAGATAGAGTTCCCGCTGGCGCTGTTTGACGCCCTCGATCTGGTGCCCCTGCACTTCGCTGTCACCACGAATCTCCTGCACAGCCTGTTGCAACGCCTCCAGTTGCATCAGAATCTCCATGAGGGCACGGCTCTCCACCATGCGCTCCAGGCGGGCGACGCGCTCCTCCAGGCTCATTTTCGATTTGACAGCCGCCGTGACGGGAGGGCGCGGCGCTGACGGCTGACTGGCCGCGGGCATCCCGGGACGGGAGGACGGAGCCGCCGGCAAAGCGCCTCCCCCGAGGGGCGTGGATTCCACGATGGGGGGGAGGCGCTCGGCCAGCGTGGTGCCCGACGTGCCCGCCAACGCAACGCAGACGCCGATGCATGCCAATGTGATCCCTTTCATCGCTCCGCCCCCTGTCAGGCGCCGGCTAGCGGCCCGGATAGACAATTTCCACGCGGCGGTTCAGCGCCCAGGATTCTTCGTCATGCCCCATGGCCACGGGCCGCTCCTCGCCGTAACTGACCACATCCATCTGGGAGAAGGACGCCCCTTGCACGGACATATAGCGGCGCACTGACTTGGCGCGGCGCTCGCCCAGTCCCATGTTGTATTCGCGGGTGCCGCGCTCGTCCGTGTGCCCTTCCAGCACCACACGCACGCCCGGGTTTTCCGCCAGATACTGGCCATGGGCCTCGATGATCTCACGGTATTCGTCTTTGATTTCGCTGCGGTCGAAATCGAAATAGATGACCCGCTTGGAGAGCAGGCTGTCAGGATCGTCGAGAGGGTCGCCCATGAAGCCCCCGTCCTGGCCAGGCGCGGCGATTGCCTCGGCGCCAGCGGAGGTATCTTCCGTCATGGCGGGTGGGGTGACGACCTCGGTTTCCGCGCCGGTGGCGGCCATATCTTCCTCTCCACCCTGGGTCTTGTCAGTCGTGGCACACCCGAACAACAGGGCGACCGGCACCACCATCACCATTAGTTTACTGAGCGCTTTCATCTGGTATCTCCTTGTTGTCTTCAATATGGAACCGTCACTGCAAATAAGGCGACCAGGCCGGTTCGCGCGCTGCGCCTTTCTGCAGCATGAGGCGCTGGTGTACCCGCCCGTCTACCGAGACCGCTGATAATACGCCTTTCTGGCCGATTTCAGTGGCATATATAATCATGCTGCCATTGGGCGCGAAACTGGGCGATTCGTCCAGCGCCGTATCCGTCAGCACCCGCATAGCGCCGCTGGCCAGATCCAGTACGGCTATCCGGTACTTTCCCCTGTCACCGTTGACCATGGCGATATACTTGCCGTCCGGGGACCAGGACGCCCGGGCATTGTAGCGCCCCTCGAAGGTCAGCCGCTGCACTTTACCATCCCCCAGCGCGACGCGGTAGAGCTGCGGCCGCCCACCCCGGTCAGAGGTGAATACTAGCGCACTCCCGTCGGGAGACCAAACCGGTTCCGTATCAATGGCGAAGCTGCGGGTGACGCGGCGCAATTTGCGGCTGTCCAGGTCGAGAATATAGACATCGGGGTTGCCGCCCTTGGACAACACCAGGGCGAGACGCTTGCCGTCCGGCGACCAGGCCGGGGCGCTGTTGAGGCCGGGGTGGTGGGAAATCAGTATCCGCTTTCCGCTCACCACCTCCTGAATATAAATAGCCGGCCGCCCCGTCTCGAAGGAAACATAGGCCAGGCGAGTTCCGTCGGGGGACCAGGCGGGCGACATGAGGGGCTTTTGTGAATTAAGGATGGGCCGGGCATTGAAACCATCGGCATCGGCCACCTGCAGGGAATAGTGGCGTGTGCCGTCGGCATCGCGGATCTCCGTCACGTAGGCAATGCGCGTGGCGAAGGCCCCCGGCTCGCCAAGGATGGTTTCGTAGATGATGTCGCTGATCTGGTGGGCCGTGAGGCGCAGGCGCTTTTCACTGGTGCGGATGCTGTAGCCCGTCAACTGGGTGGCGCGGAAAACATCGTAGAGCTTGAAACGAACCTCGTAGCCGCTGCCCAGTTCGCGCAGGGTCCCCACCACCAGGTGCTCCATGCCCAGGATGCGCCAGTCGCCGAAGTTGATGCGCGATGACTCGCTGGGCCGCGACAGCATGTCCTCCGGCGGCAGGGGGGAGAAACGTCCGCTGCGGTGCAGATCCGCGGCGATCACCCCGCCGATCCTCTCCGGCGGCTCGGCAGTGCTGCCCTCCCATTTGAAGGGCACCACGGCAATGGGCAAGGCCCCTTGCACACCCTGGGTGATCTCGATAGTCAATGCCGCCTGACCATTGGCCGTCAGGACCAGGGCCGCCAGCAGTGCCGAAATTTTGATGAAATACCTCAAAGTCTAATCCTCGGGTTTAAAGATGAATTTCAGTTCCCGAAAATACGTGAACATGTCCGGGTCGTCGGGCAGCGGCAGAGGCGAGGCCTTCCTCACCGCCCGCTCCACGGAGCGGTCGAACACCGCGTCGCCGCTGCTCTGGGTAATCTGCACGCTCACCACCTCGCCACCGGGAATGAGGCGCACCATGACCTCGCAAGACAGCCCCTTCTCGATATTGCCGGGGCGCAGCCAGTTGCGCGCCACTTTCTGTTTGATGAGGACAACGTACTCTGCCACCACACCGCGCGCCTTGCGCTCCTTTTCCGCTTCCAGGCGCTGCTGCTCCCGTGCCAGGCGCTCCTGCAGCTCCTTCTCCGCCTGCCTGCGCCGCTTCTCCTCCTCGGCGCGGCGGCGGCGCTCCAGCTCTTCCTCTTCCTTCTTCAGGGCGGCGAGGCGCGCCTCCTTTTCCTTGCGTTTCTCCTCTTCGATGCGCGCCTTCTCCTGCGCGGCCTTGCGCTTCTTCTCCTCTTCCTTGAGGCGGCGCTGTTCCGCCTCGCGCTTCTTCTTCAGTTCGGCAATGCGCCTGGCCTCTTCCTGGCGCTTCTTCTCCTGTTCCTTGAGGCGGCGCTGTTCCGCCTCGCGCTTCTTTTTCAATTCCGCCAGGCGCTTCTCTTCCTGTTCGCGTTTTTTCCTGGCCTCCAGGGCCTTTTTCTTCTTGAGTTCCTCGGCCTGGCGCAGTTTTTCCATCTCCGCCAGCACCTTGCTCTCGTCCACCACCACTGCCTCGACGATGTTGACGGCCGGGGGCGGCGCCGGTTCCGCATGCCAGTCCAGGCTGAATACCAACAGGGACAAAAAGGCCGCGTGGACCAGTATGGCATAGACGAGATAGCGGGGGCGGCCGATGAGATCGCCCACCCACCCCATGAATCTGCCCCTGCCAGCGCGCGAGGCGCTTTTCTTCTTTTTGTTCATTCAACTCCTACCGGCCCTGCTTGCGCTGTTCCGGGGTTTCCGTGATCAGTCCCACACTGGGCGCGCCGGCCTTCTGCAGCAGCGCCATGATATTGACGACGGTTCCGTAGTTGACCCTGGTGTCGCCCCGCACCAGCACCGGGGTCTGCGGCTGGTGGCGCAATACGGCGGCCACCCGCTGCACCAGGGTGTCCGGGTCGATGGGCTGGTCCTGCTCGTCGCCCACGCTGAGATAGAAATTGCCCTCCGCATCCACGGTGGCCACCAGGGGCTCCTTCTGCTGGGTGTCCACAGGTTCCGCCGCCACCTGAGGCAGGTCCACCTTGACCCCCTGGGTGAGCAGCGGCGCGGTGATCATGAAAATCACCAGCAGCACCAGCATCACATCGATGTAGGGCACGACGTTGATCTCGGACATGGGCCGCCTGTGGGTTCTGCGCATCATGGGTCAGGTCCCCTCAGCCCGTCATTCGCGCGACTGGCGCTGCAGGATAGCGGAGAATTCCTCCAGGAAATTGTCGTAGCGCACCACCAGGCGCTCCACATCCGTGATATAACGGTTGTAGGCGATCACGGCGGGAATCGCGGCGAACAAGCCCATGGCGGTGGCGATGAGCGCCTCCGCGATCCCCGGCGCCACCATGGCCAGGGTGGCCTGGTTGACATTGCCCAGGGCGCGGAAGGAGTTCATGATGCCCCACACCGTGCCGAACAGGCCGATGAAGGGACTGATGGAGCCCACGGTGGCCAGGAAGGGCAGGTGCGCCTCCAGCAGGTCGGCCTCGCGGTTGAGTTCCACGCGCATGACACGGCGCGTGCCGTCCAGGATCTCGCCCGAGGACAGGCCCTTTTTCTGTAAAAGCTTGAGATAACTCTTGAAACCCGCGTGAAAAATATTCTCCCCGCCGCGGGGCTTGCGAGAGCGGTTGGCGATGCTGTGGTGCAGCTCCGCCAGGTCGCCTCCGGACCAGAACTTGGACTCGAAGGCATTCATGGTCTGCTGCGCGGCCTTGAGCTGGCGTCCCTTGCGGAAGATTACGGCCCACGAGATGACCGAGGCAAGGAGCAGCAGCACCATCACCAGTTGCACCAGTATGCTGGCGTTGGCCACCAGATGAAAAATGGATAGGTCAGTTGTCACAAACGATCTCCGTCATTATTTGCTCGGGAACTCTGCGCGGGCGCAAGGTGGAAGCATCGAGGCAGGCCAGGCGCACATCGCCAGTACATAGGACGTCTCCAGGGGAAGGATTCGTTCCCGGCGGGGCACTGCCGCCGGTGCGGCAGATCTGCTGAAGAAAGCGGAGGGAAGCCGCGCGCTTCTCCTTCAGCTCCACGCTTACCAGCAGCAAGTCATTGAATCGCGCCGGGCGCAGGTATTCGATTTGGAGGGCACGCACGGCGAAAATCACCCCCTCGCCCGCGGCAAGCTCGTCCTGCTCGTATCCATGACTGCGAAGCCACTCGGTGCGCGCTCTTTCCATGAACTTCAAATAATTCGCATAGTAGACGACGCCACCACTGTCCGTATCCTCGTAATATACACGTACCGGCCACAAAAACATGATGCGCCTGCTAAAATGAGTGGATTTTAGAACAAATCGCCGGCGGATGTCATGCCATTCGCGCGCGGCGGCGCCGGCATCCCACGGTGGTCAAGACGGGTTTCCCTTTGTCCCACCAGGCAAAAGACGCGCAGCAAGGCGGTCACAGAAACAGGTCCGGAATGTCAGCGGATTGCGGCTGCAGGCCGAAGTGCTGATAGGCGCTGCGGGTCGCGGTGCGGCCGCGGGGGGTGCGCATGATGAGACCCTGCTGGATGAGATAGGGTTCCAGCACGTCCTCGATGGTGCCGCGTTCCTCTCCGATGGCGGCCGCCAAACTATCGACGCCTACCGGCCCCCCATCGAATTTGTTGATGATGGTGAGGAGCAGTTTGCGGTCCATGGTGTCGAAGCCGTGGTCGTCCACCTTGAGCATGGTCAGGGCCGCGTCGGCCACGGCATCGGTTATGCGGCCATCCGCCTTTACCAGGGCGTAGTCGCGCACGCGGCGCAGCAGGCGGTTGGCGATGCGCGGGGTGCCGCGCGAGCGGCGGGCGATCTCGCCGGCGCCATCCTTTTCGATGCCCACGTCCAGAATCTGCGCCGAGCGCACGACGATGCGGGTCAATTCCGCCACGTCGTAGAACTCCAGGCGCTGGACGATGCCGAAGCGGTCGCGCAGGGGCGAGGTGAGCAGGCCGGCGCGGGTGGTGGCCCCCACCAGGGTGAAGGGGGGCAGATCGAGCTTGATGGAGCGCGCCGCGGGGCCCTCGCCGATCATGATGTCCAGTTGGTAGTCTTCCATGGCGGGATAGAGCACTTCCTCCACCACGGGGCTGAGGCGGTGGATCTCGTCCACGAACAGCACGTCGCGGGGCTCCAGGTTGGTGAGCAGGGCCGCCAGGTCGCCGGGGCGCTCCAGCACCGGGCCCGAGGTGTGGCGCAGGTTCACCCCCATCTCGTTGGCGATGATCTGGGCCAGGGTGGTCTTGCCCAGGCCCGGGGGGCCGAACAACAGGGTGTGGTCCAGGGCCTCGCCGCGCTGGCGGGCGGCGGCGATGAAGATCTCCATCTGGTCGCGCACCGCCTGCTGGCCCACATAGTCTTCCAGGCGGGTGGGGCGGATGGCGCGGTCGATGATTTTATCCTCGCCGAGGGCCTCGCCGGTGATGATGCGGTCCGTCTCGATCATGCCTTCACCATGGCCTGCAGGGCGCTGCGGATGATGGCTTCACTGTCCATGCCCTCGGGCTCGATGGCACGCACCATGCGGCTGGCCTCCTGGGGCTTGTAACCCAGGGCGGTGAGGGCGCTGACGGCATCGCGCACCGGATCCGGCGTCTCAGCGATACCCGGCCGGGCCACGGGCGCGGCGCTGGCGGAAAGGGCCTCGTCGAGGCCCTGCAGACGGTCGCGCATCTCCACGATGAGGCGTTCCGCGGTCTTCTTGCCCACCCCGGGCAGGCGCGTCAGGGCGGCGGCGTCGCTGTCCATGACGCAGCGGCTGAAAATCTCCACGGGCATGCCGGAAAGAATGGTGAGGGCCAGCTTGGCGCCGATACCGTTGACCTTGATGAGGCGCCGGAACATGGCGCGCTCGCCCTCGCTGGCGAAGCCATAGAGCAGGTGGGCGTCGTCGCGCACGATGAGATGGGTGTGGATGGTGCAGGTCTCGCCCACGGGCGGGAGGCCGTAGAAGGTGGTCATGGTGGCCTCCAGCTCGTAGCCCACCCCGTTGACGTCCAGTGTCAGGTAGGGGGCCTGCTTGAGGACGAGAACGCCGCGCAGCCGCCCGATCATGTCGCCTCCCGGTGGGCCGCCATGCGCGCCAGGGCGCGGCAGGCATGGCTGTGGCAGATGGCGCAGGCCAGGGCGTCGGCGGCATCCGCCTGGGGCGCGCCGTCCAAGCCCAGCAGGGCCTGCACCATGTGCTGGACCTGTGCCTTGTCCGCATGCCCCCGTCCCACGACGGCCTGCTTGATCTGGTTGGGGGTGTATTCGTGGACCGGCAGGCCATGGCCCGCCAGGGCGCAGATGGCAGCGCCCCGTGCCTGCCCCAGCTTGAGGGCAGATGAGGCATTGCGGTGCATAAAGACGTTCTCGATCACGGCCTCATCCGGTTGGTAACTGGCAATCACTTCGCAGATGCCATCATAAATGACCTTCAAGCGTCCCGCCAGCGTGGTGTGCTCGGCGCGGATGCAGCCGCTGGCGGTGTATCGGATGCGGGTGGATACCACCTCGATGACTCCGAAGCCGGTAACCCGGGAACCGGGGTCGATGCCCAGGATACGCCTCACGCCTCACGCCTCACACTTCACGTCTCACGCACCACTCTATAATTGCTTCATAATCTCATCACTGATATCCGCATTGGAATAGACGTTCTGCACGTCGTCCAGATCCTCCAGCATCTCCAGCAGCTTCACCATCTTTCTGGCGTCTTCCAGTTCCAGCGCGGCGCTGGTGGAGGCCTGCATGGTGACCTCCGCGTGCTCCGGCTCCAGGCCCTGCGCCGCCATGGCCTCCTTGACGTTCATGAAGTCCTGGGGATCGGTGAGCACATCGATAGAGGTATCGTCGTTGACTACCACGTCGTCGGCGCCGGCCTCCAGGGCGGCCTCCATGATGGTATCCTCGTCACTACCGGCGGGAAAACTGAGAATGCCCTTCTTGGTGAAGAGATAGGCAACGGAACCCTCGGTACCCAGGTTGCCGCCACATTTGGTGAAGGCGTGGCGTACCTCGGCCACGGTGCGGTTGCGGTTGTCCGTCATGCTGTCCACCATTACCGCCACACCTCCGGGGCCGTAGCCCTCGTAGCGGATTTCCTGATAGTCCGTGCCCTCCAGGTTGCCGGAACCACGCTTCACCGCGCGTTCGATGGTGTCCTTGGTCATATTGGCGCCCAGCGCCTTGTCGATAGCCGCCCGCAGGCGAGGATTGGCGGCGGGATCACCACCACCGAGACGCGCCGCGACCGTGATCTCTCGGATGAGCTTGGTGAACAGCTTGCCGCGCTTGGCGTCCTGTGCCCCCTTGCGGTGCTGAATATTGGCCCATTTGCTGTGTCCCGCCATGAGTCTTGAACCTGTATTTTCTTTGCCTTGTACTGTGCTGTGGGTTGAGGGGTCTCCCCTTACCCCCACCCTCTACCGTCAAGCGGCACCGAGGCCCCCAAAGGGGAGAGGGAATTCCTTTACTTTCCTCTTTTCTCTTTACTCTTTTCTCTTAACCCTCTAAATCTCCAACATCCGCTGCAAAGCAATACGCGCGTTCGCCGCCTCTTCCGCCGGAACAGTGATGCGGTTCACCACCCTGCCCTCCAGCAGGTTTTCCAGGGTCCACAGCAGGTGGCGCGGGTCGATGCGGAACATGGTGGAGCACATGCAGATGGTGGGCGACATGAAGTGAATGGATTTGCCTTCGTGCTTGAAACGCTCATGGAGGCGGTTGACCAGGTTCAGTTCAGTGCCCACCAGCCAGCGGGTGCCGGGAGGGGAATCCGCGATGGTCTTGATGATCATTTCCGTGGAGCCCACCTCGTGGGACTTCTGGCATACCTCGAAGGAGGCCTCGGGGTGGGAGATCACCCGCGCGTCGGGATGGCGCGCCAGGAAGCGGTCGATGTGCTCTGGCTTGAACATCTGATGCACGGAGCAGAAGCCCTTCCACAGGATGAGGCGCGCGGAACGGATGCGTTCCGGGGTCAGGCCGCCCATGGGCTGGTTGAAATCCCACACCACCATGTCTTCCAGGGGCATGCCCATGGCATGGGCGGTGTTGCGGCCCAGGTGTTCGTCGGGAAAGAACAGCACCTTCTCGCGGCGCTCGTAGGCCCATTCCAGGATGCGGCGCGCATTGGACGAGGTGCACACGATGCCGCCGTGCTCGCCGCAGAAGGCCTTGAGATCGGCGGCCGAGTTGATATAGGTGACGGGGGTCACGGTTTCGTCGGGATCCAGCACCTTGCCCAGTTCCCGCCAGGCGCGGGTCACCTTGGCCAGGTTAGCCATGTCGGCCATGGAGCAGCCCGCCGCCAGGTCCGGCAGGATGACGGCCTGCTCGGGGCGCGACAGGATGTCCGCCACCTCGGCCATGAAGTGCACGCCGCAGAAGACGGTGTATTCGGCCTGCGACCGGGCGGCCAGGCGCGACAGCTTGAGGGAGTCGCCGGCGTGGTCGGCGTGCCTGAAGACCTCCTCGCGCTGGTAGTGGTGACCGAGAATCACCAGGCGCCCGCCCAGTGCCGCGCGCGCGGCCTCGATACGTTCCTGGTAGGCGTCGTCGTCGAGCGCATTGTATTGCTGAATTTCGATGGCGGGTTCGGCCATCTGTCTTACCTCTATTGTCCAAAAAAAACCGTGAGGCGTGAAACGTGAGATGAAGTGGCTTTCCGCTTCACATCTAACGTCTCACGTACCCACACAAGTCTACCAGACGGCGATACATGGTTCACTGCCGCTTCTCAGGATGACGCCGCATCCCTCGGCTTGCGCAAGCGGATGCCCAGCTCGCGCAGCTGCCTGTCGTCCGTTGGCGAGGGGGCCTCCGTCAAAAGGCAATTGGCCGTCTGAGTCTTGGGAAAGGGGATCACCTCGCGAATGGAGGGAGCGCCGCACATGAGCATCACCAGGCGATCGAGGCCGAAGGCGATGCCGCCGTGGGGCGGGCAGCCGTAGCGCAGGGCCTTGAGGAGGAAGCCGAACTTCTCCCGCGCCTCGTCATCGCCAATACCCAGCAGGCGGAACACGGCTTCCTGGACTTCGGGTCGGTGAATACGAATGGAACCGCCGCCGATCTCGGTGCCGTTGAGCACCATGTCGTAGGCCTGGGAGACAGCCTCCCCCGGCGCCTTTTCCAATTCCTCGGCGCTTTCCACGCGGGGGCGGGTGAAAGGATGGTGGAGGGCATGCCAGCGCTGCGCATCCTCGTCCCATTCGAACATGGGAAAATCCACGATCCATACCGGCTTCCAACCATATTCCACCAAGCCGCGGTCGTGGCCCAGCTTGACCCGCAAGGCGCCCAGGGCCTCGTTGACCACATGGGCCTTGTCGGCGCCGAAGAAGATGAGATCGCCGTCTTCCGCCCCGCTGCTCGCCAGGATCTCCTCGATGACCTCGTCGGGGAGGAACTTCAGGATAGGCGACTGCAGGCCCTCACGGCCTGCGGCGCGTTCGTTGACCTTGATATAGGCCAGACCCTTGGCCCCGTAGATGCCGACGTAGCGGGTGTAGTCATCGATCTCCTTGCGCGTCAGCGCTCCCCCGCCAGGCAGACGCAGGGCGGCGACGCGGCCGTGGGGGTCATTGGCCGGGCCGCTGAAGACCTTGAAGTCCACCGCCCGCATCAGGTCGGTGACTTCCGTCAGTTCCAGGCCGATGCGCAGGTCGGGGCGGTCCACGCCGTAGCGGCGCACGGCCTCG
>Ga0256830_1002052_pt1 | contig 13643 bp, 13 predicted proteins | sample 128326metaG_FD_190537 | JGI IMG/M metagenome (GOLD analysis project Ga0256830, IMG submission 190537) | Hydrothermal vent microbial communities from Lau Basin, Pacific Ocean - 128-326 | ecosystem: Environmental > Aquatic > Marine > Hydrothermal vents | place: Pacific Ocean: Lau Basin | collected...
AAAAACCATATTGTGGAGAGGACTAAATTAGTGCCGAAGGTGGGAGTCGAACCCACACGGGGGGAAACCCCACCGGATTTTGAGTCCGGCGCGTCTGCCAATTCCGCCACTTCGGCAAATCCCTCCAACCCCTTATTATACCTGAATTTTGTATGAGTAGGGAGAGGGGAGTTTAGACTATAGACCATAGACTTTAGACTGTAGACTGAAAGTATAGTGAACAGTAGTTAGTAGCGGGTAGATAGTAGTGAGGGGACATTTTAGACTATAGACCATAGACTTTAGACGTTAGACCAGGAGATAGGGAATAGTAAACAGTGAATAGTAAGCAGGGAGCAGGGAATTGTTTTCCTGGTGTCTTAGTATCCTGGTTTCTTGGTTAGAAGAATGGATTCTTGTTCTCACGTGGCTCGGGAGCGGGCAGGCCCACCTGCTTTCCGACTCCGATTTATATTTGGGGAACAGGCGGGTGTCTCGGATAGTTAACCTTAAAAGTCGCAGATGGCGTTAAAAATTATTATAGAGCCTTGTTATAGCCGGCTTCCACAATGTGGGCAAAAATCGTTGAAATACCCATAATCTTTAAATTCATACCCATAATCTGGCTTTTTTACTTTAATCTCTCTATGACAAATTGGACATTCTATTGCCCTTCCGATTATACCTAACCCCTTAATTTTGTATCGACCTAACTCTGTTACATAGTAATCACCTTCAAAGTGTCCCATTATCCCTCCTTTCTTTTAGGTTAACACTCATCCATCATTTCTAATCCATTACAAATTGAGAAACTGAATTTTCTTGCAATAAAAAGAGGTTCTACAACAAAAGGAATTTCTTTCATCTCACCACCGGCTTCTCCTCAATCACCCACTTCTTTCCTCCGATTTGGCCTGTAGGCTCGCCTTTTGTGACTGATGGGAAACGTTCACTTTCTTCTACATGTTGAGTGGGAAATCCTTCGCCTTCTGCAGAGACTACTGTATCTTTGGTGTAGAGTTTGATATCTTCCCAGCGGTAGTCTTTATGGCCAAAAAGACCACGATGGCGATGAAGATTTTTCAACTTTGCTATTATTTCCCGGAGTGTAACTTCAGCTTTTACCTTACATTCGTTATCTGTCCCCCAACTCACCGAAGTGATCTTAGCCCCCTTAAACCATTTGCTTAATTCAGTATGCAGACTATCTACATCCAGAGCTAAATCTCTCACTGAAGTTTCAGAACTTATATGAAGTCCCAGAACAGTCTCAGCAAGATTATTGTAGGCATCTAGGACAGCAGCTCGATAGGCTTTGAATTTTTCTTCACCTGGTGTCCCTGGTATTGCTCCATATCCAGTAGCTGTTATAACCTCAGGATATGCTTCTAAGCCTTTGAAATTAATCTTGAGGCGCTCTTCTTTAGGAAGTCGGTGATTATACACTGACTCCAACCATATTTTTATTTTCTGCAAGGTAATTTTCACATCAGCAGCATAAAGTCCATTTCCTAAATCACGATAGCGAACAACTTTTGCCCCCTTTATTAAAACGTTTTTAAACTCTGTTCTTATCGCCAGGCTTTGGGAAATAATATCTGAGACAAAGAAATTACCTTCGCTGTCCAGTTGAAATCCATTCACGTGTTCGATAAGCAATCTGTAAGCATCATATTTTGCTGCTCGTTTTGCCATTGTAATTTCGCGGGAAGAATATCCATACACCTGCATCGATAAGAAAATGGAAATAATTACTCCAATAAGCAACCCTTTAGAGAATTTATCCATTTTTAACCTCCTGTTAAAGCACCTTTTATTACTTCACAAAATGCCTTAAATTGACCCTTAGATCACCTCCTTTCAATCCTGGCTCTTAGAAACGAGTGAAAAGAAACTATATTGAGCCGTACCTAAAAGATTCGCCATTATTGTCCATCTTCCTTCTATTAAGTCGGGCTCCATTACTCTTTTCTGTCTCAGATTTTTTGAGGGTATAAATCTTTTCAGGAAATAAAAGAGAAAGAGCACTCTTGGAAAGATTAACATTGATAGAATCTTCAATAGTTTTTATTGCTTCTTCTGAATATCTACTGTCAAGAGATGGTACAGCAAATAGGAAGTTTACATATTCCTCAATTGCATCAGTAAAATTGTTGAAGTCCATATTCTGCCGTGCTTTATCGAGAAAACTTTCCTGACAAATTTTATTTATCTTCTTTTTCAGGTCTCTGTAAGCATCTTCTAATAGGGACTCTGATACAGAATTCAGCAATAAATCGTCAGAGGGGAGTTCTAATGGGTCAGGCTCTACACCAACCTCGGGATTACCTTCAATATATGTATCCTTTACAACTTTTCTCTTTTCATAATTTCTCACAAATAGAGTTTTCCCTGTCTCCACATCTACTATTTTGAATAGAACTTTTATTCTTGCTTTCTTCTTGTAGAAATAGACGGGATAATTGTAATAATCATATACTGGAATTTCTTTATACATAGGGGTATTTGCCAAATTTTCCTCAGCTTGAGAAAGATTCCATTGAGCTTGGGCAAGAACTTGTTTGATTTTGTTTATTTTGGATTGCTGTGACATTATTGCGGAGAACCCAACCACTCCAAAAAGGAGTGCACTGGTTTGGTCTTGTGTTTTATTTGACCCCTCGGAAACTTGATTTTCTATTCGTGTTAGTTCTTCTTCTGCTCTTCTCAGCTCTGCCCTAAGTTCTGTAATTGTGGATTTCCATTTCTCTACTTCTAATTCTACTCTCCTATACTCTGGATTGGCTACCGACCTTGTACTTGATTGATATTTAATAGATTTCCTTATGGAGGATTTATCCTCATTTACACTAAAATCCAGAACTCGGCCCAAGATTAAGGCGTTAACTCCCTTAATCTTTCCTGCGGTTATAGTAGTGCCAGGGTCAAGCATGCCCGTAATAGTCAGTTTTTGCTCTTCCAGAATCTTTCCCATATCTCCTCTGTCAATATAAGTTACGTTTTGAGGCTTACTCTTTATCAATAACTCTGAAATTCTTGCATAAAGAGTATCAGAAATTGTGGGGTCTGAAGATTTGTTATCAAAATTGACCATCCCAATCCTGTAGGCTATTCTGTTATTAATCAGGTGAGTCAATTCTTCTACCTTGTATTGGATTCTTTCCAAAGGGAAACCATATTCTGTGGAAGCAATATAGCAAAACAAAGCGTTGCCTACTTTATCGCTACTTTCAAACTTTTGGCCTTTTTGAAAAAGTGCAGTAGCGATTGCATTCTTGGTTTTGCTTATTTCCTCATTCAGGCCTTCATATCCTGGGTATAATACCTGAGCCCTTTTATAATCTCTTAAAGCCTCTAAAAATTTTTTCTCTTTATAAAGTTCTCTTGCCTTCTTTATAAATGTCTCTGCATAACATTTCTTTGCTTTCTCAAGGTTTTGTCTGGCTTCCGTATGATTAGGGTTTTTAGCTAAAGCTGATTCAAATTTAAAAATTGCATCCTTCCAATTGTCCAATTTAAGACTCTTTACTCCTTCATCATATAGATTTTCTGCATCCTGATAATCTCCTAAGGTAGAGAGAAGACTTGAAATTTCTTTCTCATAGTTTTCACTTTTTCTCTTGACACTTTCCCAACTGAAATCAAGCGACCCTTCTGCTTTCTTTCTCGTATATATGGTATCTCTCATCTTTGAAAGTAAGTCCTTACACAAGTTAATTTCTGAAGTGGCATTTCCCCATTGTTTTTCTATCAGATATTTTTTCACGCTCTTCGTATGCCTCTCCATACTCCCAGATAATATGCTCTTTACCTCGTATGCAGATAATAGAATCTCAGGATTCGTAATCACTGCTTCACAAACATAATTCAGAGCCTTATCCCATTGCTCTTTTGCTTTACTTTCCAAGGCAGTCTTATAAAGTGCTTCTGCTTTTTCTGTTCTCTTTTTGAGTTTTTTTAGAGCATCTTGTGCCTCAACGTTCTCTGGATCAAAAGAAATAGCCTTTTTAAATTCGGAAGAGGCGTTGGTAAGTTTACCATTCTCGGATAACTCCACACCAGCCTGGTAATGGTATAGAGAGGCTTTCTTTTTTACTTCTGAAAGTTTATTCTCAGCATCCATATAGTAAGGATTTATGTCTACTACTTTTTTAAGAGCTTCCAGTGCTTTATCCCATGATTCCTGGTTGTAAAATTTTTCGTATTGAGAATAGTAGTATGCCAATTTCGCTTTCTCAAACTCTTTTTGAAAACCTCTACTTTTAGAGAGAGAAGGTTTTAGTTCCAGAGTTTTTTTATACTCTTGATAAGCAAGTTCATATTGTTCATTTTTAAAATATCTCCTTGCTTCTCTCCAATGACGCCAGTGGGAATCTGCTGTTAAATCTGTTCCAAAGATTAAAAGACATAAAAACAAAAGTGCCCAGATACATACACCCTTATCCCTCATTGTCTACCCCCCTTTCACCAGAATTTCTTTTTAACTTCAACTTCTATCTTCCTGTTTCCTGTAGAGAGTATTGTAAGATAAGGACTCTTCATACCCATCAGGATTTCTTTCAAGGTCTCACTTTTTCCCAGAAATTTCACCCGAAGAATTCCCATTTTAATTTTTAAATCAAACCCACTTTCTATAACTCTTTTTACATTTCTATTACGCTTAAGTTCACTACGAATTTTTGAGAGAGTAGGCGCATCAACATTATGGACTACCAATTTAAACTCTTGTTGCTCATATACCTGACCACGCCAGGCAACCATAATTTGACCCAAAAGTTTTCCTGCAATTTGTGTGGCTGCTCTTCTTAATGCTTTGTAGGAAGCATCCTGCTTACTCGGAGAACCCCAGGTAGCAGTAGTATTAGTAGAGGCAAGTATTTTTGCGTCCGCTGTTCTAACTGCTTTCAAGTTTAAGATAGCATTGTAGAAATGAGTTCGCATTCCATAAAGATAAGAAGTCTCATAAAAACTGCTTCTTGCCTCGCCTACTATCACTATCTCAGCTCCATACCCTTTTGCCAAAACAGCGACTTTGCTGGGATTCTTAGAAAACTCAGCCAATCTGTCTTTGTAGTTCTGGCGAGCCTGGGTTGCGTCTATTAGCTCTAAACCTTTTCCCAAGAAAACCTGCTCAATAGATGTAGTCGCTATCCACGAACTGGAAGGTTTACCGTCCACCATTTCATTTATGAGAAGCATAATCCTTGGATAGTTGAGCCAATCGATTAGAAGAGCAATAGCAACAATATCATTCTCGATCTTTTCGGAATTTACATTAGCAAGGATTTTAATCTCCCACTCCCCTTCGGGAGTTTTTCTCTCCTGGAGAATTGTATATCTCCTCACATAGCCTGTGGTCTTTGCCAATACTTTATCTTTTATGAGAATTCCATTGCGAACTAATGTTTCTGACCCTATAATTGTACCTACACCCTGTTCCACTGCGTTACGAAGAGCGTTCTGTAGGGCGATATCTTTGGAAAAGCCCTTTCCTGTAGCAGATATTGTTTGACCTGTTTCTATCCCTTCGGCTTGTAGAGATTGAAGGCTAAGTAACATAGCAATCTCAACAAGAAGGAAAATAAAGAATCTGGAGAAAAATGAATTTTTCATTTGTTTATTCACTAATTGCCTTAAGGTTTCTCAATACATCAGTCGCTATATCCTTGTTATAGTCCTTTATCATTCCGGGTATCCGGAACAGATCTATGAACCACCAGAGCCCAAAACCACCTGCTGTCAACCAGAAGAGGATTTGAATTCCCCATCCTCTCAGATAAACATAATGCCAACCCAGTAGAAGCCACAAAATATATGCTACTCCAGAGGATTTGGCTTTACGCTTGTATTCTTCCACGAACTCTTCCTGTTTCTGAGCAGATAACTTAACCAATTCGTGCCTAACCATGGATGGGATAGAGTCAGCAATACTCGAAGGTGCAAGGGTTGTCTTTTCCATCGCACACCTCCTATTAAGGTTTATATTCTTTCCATCCAAAATTTGTGAAGATTCTCTCTTTATTGAATGCAATTTCTCTTCCCTTCCCTCTCATATAATCTCTCCAGAGCTTTCTTCACATCATCCTTCATCACACCAGCATAGACCTCTGTAACTTTCACACTGGAGTGACCAAGTTGTTCCTGGACCAGTCGCAGGTTATGATTGCTTGCTTTGTAGAGATGAGTCCCATAGGTGTGTCTTAAGGAATGGATGGAAAAGTGTTCAGGAAGCCCTGCTTTCTTCAGGCATCTTTTGAACGCTTTCTGGATTGCTCTTCTGGTCATGTGCCTTTTTGTATTGCTGGAAAGAAGCAAAGGGTCATCGCTTCCAATGCCCTCACCAATTCCCCTCTTCCATGCAAGATAATTTTCTATATGCTTCCTGAGCTTTCCATTGAACCAGACCACTCTCTTTTTTCCACACTTGCCTCTCTGGACGATTAGGAAGGATAATCCGTGGTCGAGAGAAATATCCCCACAGTTGAGATTAGCAATCTCCATTACTCGGAGACCGGTGGAGAGTGCAAGGTTTATGATGAAATAGTCTCTAACCGCAACTTTATTCCCTTTATTTCTGGCTAACTCTGCTCCTTCCCTGGCTACTTTTAATAACTTATTCACCTCCTCCTCCGAGAGAAACTTGGTTCTGTCCAGAACCCATTTAAACCCTTCCATTTTTTAAAACCCATACCCGCCTCCTTTTTTGGAAGTTTCAGTATTCTCCTGAAAAGCGAACCTTTGAATCGATATAGGAGACTTTTGATAATATCTAATGAATAATATTAAAAGGATATTGCAAAAAATCTGCCTGTTAAGCAGGCAAAAGTATTGACATTTGACAAAAAAATGGTTATATTCTGGTTAGAATGGTTCAGAGGAGATTAAAATCGACAGAAAGATTCATATTTCAGGAGAAATATGAACGTTTTAGAAAGTTGGCTTTATAAAACTTAAAAACTCCTCAAATGTATTAATTTCCCCCGCTTCTAATTTTCTTAAATGGTCTTGAAATAAAATTTTAATGTTTTCCTTCGAAGCTTTATCGAGAGCTTCTTTAACTAGAGTAGGCGCTATATCTTTTATCCCTTCGCCACATATTAAGACAGCATAAGTTTCATATTCTCTCTCAAATTCTCCTTTGAGGTTGACTAACTTGTTCAATTTGGTTGAAAAGTGGTCACCTTTTTTTGATAAGAGTTTGCTCGTGCACTCAATTAAAACTGTCTGTGTGTCATTAGAGAGAATCAAATCACACGAATTTTTCATTCCCTCCTCTCTAAAAATTTCCCTAAAAACATCTTCATCTTTCCCTATCCAAATACATCTTTCTAATTTAGAAAGTAAGAAATAAACATATTTTTCAAGCTGGGAGAAGTCCCTATCATCGATTTTTGAAATGCGCCTATCTATAATTCTTTCAACTAATTTCCCTTCTCTTCTGAAATAAAAAGGATATTCCAAAACAAGGCCACTTGTTAAGGGCTCTAATTCTTCCAGTTCGGCATAGAAAAATGCTGAAATTATATCCTCTGGGACTTCCAACTTTTTTATTTCGGAAACTCTATTTGTAGCTCTGTATATATGTGAGGGTATTTTAAAAATATAATGGAGAATTACTTTTGTAGGATTTAATACGGTAAAAACTTTAAACCTGTGTCCTTCTTTTTTGATATCGAGTATCTGAGAGAAAGGGATTTTCAAAACGATCCAAGACATATGGGAGGTACCAACATTAATTTCCTGCCCTTCAATAAATTCCTTTCGAAGTTCATATAGAGAGGTATATGGTAATTCTAATTTGTGGACTTCATTTTTAAGCCAACTCCCAGAGTTTCCATATACTCTACCGTAAAAACATAGTAGAATACTATTTTCTTTGACTTCTCCATACATTGAGTTTCCTAAAATTGGGCCAAATGTATAAGAAAAAGAAATAATTTTATTTCTTACATCTAACTTTTTCTCATCGAATACTTGTCTGAAGAATTCTTTTGTTGAAAGCCCCAATTTAAAAGAACACAGCTTCCTGCTTAGGTTGATTTTGTTTTCTTTAGAGCGATCTTTACTAAAATGCACTATACATCCTAAATTCTCGAAATTCCCTATCCCTGTAGAATCTACGGCAATACATGAGATATAGGCATAAGGAAAATTTTCAGAAATGAATTTCCTAACAAATTTCCAGTTGCTTACTTTAAAACTTCCCTTTGTTTTTTTAAAATTTGCCATCACATCTCCTCTTCCAATATAGTTTTATAAATTCAATATTTAATACTAACTCTCTCTTCTATCTTCATTAAAGAAAATGCAATTAGATATATTAGAACTAAGATTAGCGCTGTGGATAATTTATGCTCTTTCCCATACTCAATAAATCGACCATGCAGAATAAGATTGCGTGGAGATTCTCTACCTTTTTTCCTGTGATAAAACGAACTCAGGGTATCTTCGAACGGTTTATCATTTAATTTTTGGATAATAGCCCAAACTTTCGCTGATTCATTTTTATACATCTCTTGTTTCTTAAATTCCCACTTAAAATGATAGGCTAAATCATGGAGAATTCCTTCTATTTGTATAATCAAAACAGGTACGGTTAGAGAGTAGTTACCTTTCTGGTGAGTTTCTAAGATATCCTTTATTATTGGAATGCGATGTTTTAATATGGAGGCTTCTTTAAATACTTTAATTATTAAATTTATGATCCGTTGAGCTTTTAATTCTTCATTTATAAGGTCTAAAGGATTTTCTTTTAAGGCTACTTCTTCAGCATCTTCCGAGATATATAAAGCTGCAATATAAGTGTCCATCAATAAGAAATATATAGTTTGGATATCTGGCAATAAAAATTCGTGCCAAGTGGGGCCTTCTGCAACCCAACATAAGTGATTGGGGCATTTCTCTAAATTCATTTTCCATACAGCACACTTCTTTAAAGGACAAAAATTAGTAATATACTCTTTTACTCGTTCCTTGAATTCCTTTTTCCCTTCTCGTTCAATTCTTAAACAAATACCAAAAGCTGCTTTAAACAATTTCTCTCCTAATTTCTTCTCAAAATTTTCAATTGAAAAAGTGCTGTAACGCTCTCGCATTGTTGTCATCTTCTCTTATTCTGTTGCTCGTGAGAAAACCGTCCAATTTTTCACTTCCATACCTTTATCTCTTTGAATCTTATCTTAAAATTTCTAAAAAATTTTCCCATCCTCTCTTTTTCTTTAAAAGGAACCAGCACACAACCAGAACTCAACTTTTCCCCTCCAATTTCTTTAAGTAACCCCGGATATTTATAACCTTGAATAGCGTGAGGATAGAGTTTTCTATTAAATTTTGCCTTCTCTTTCTGAGAGAGGTTTTTTAATTCAAAAGTAAAGATGACAAAGGGTCTCTGTTTGAGTAATAAAGCCGACTCTATCTCCAGAGGCTCTTTCAGATAAAGGATTTTACCTTCCTGAAAAACGTTCTGAAGGAGTCCGGTATCTGTCTCTTTCAATTCCTTCTTTTTCCTTATAGTAGGCTGGATGCTTTTAGAAATTTTGTTCTCCAACTGAATTATTGCATCTTCAACTTTTTCCTTATCTGCTGAATTATCTACAAGTATAAACAAATCCACATCAGACCTTGCTCCATAGTCCCCTCGGGCATAACTGCCGTAGAGAATGAGAGCCAGAACTTCTTTTAATTTCGAGAGACCACGCGTTATGGTCTTGAGAATTCTTTTATCAGCCAATTTTCTCACCAAACCTTTCCTCAAAAAACTTAAGCACTATTTCCAGGCTTCTCATGACCTGTTTAGCTCTCTTCCCATTCACTCCATCGTATCCTAAATCGCCGTAAGCGAACCAGATTTTCCTCATAGCCCGATTAACTTCTTCCGGGAAATTTTTATTAGCATAATCATGTCTGGATTTGTGGTCACCAAAATGCTGATTAAACCGGGCAGCATCTGCCTCAATGAGTTGTTCAACCACTTTGGTCCCCAGATCTCCTACAACGGTGGATCTTTTCTCTTGAAAGGCTTCTTTAACTGCTTCTAACTTTTCTCTGGCTATGTCCAAATGTTTCTTGTAATCTCCCATAATTCACCTCTTTAGTTATTATAACGAAATTCTCTTATAAAATCCATATTTTAGTTATGATAACAAAATCTTAAATACTTATCTGTGGAAAAGAGGCGACTCTCCGTCTTTACTCACTTTTTATGAATAATCATTCACTTTTATTGAATATTCGTTTTGTGCCCTTCTGAAATTTAGATAGTATAACGAAATCCTGAAGAGAAATTAGAAAAATGCATGCGTGAGAACATTTTTACTAAAATAGGAAATTTTTATGGTAACAGTAGTTTACCATTTTTTCTTTCTTCTCTTTTCCTGTGTTATCCCACTTCTCAATTCTGTAAATCCTTGGATTTAAGTGGATAACAACCTTCCTTAGCAGAAATTTTGGGGGGACTCCAGAAACTTTAAACCTTGACATGCCTTTTCTCATCTGCTAACTTCAACTAACCTGAATTTAAAGTACTTTATGATTAAGAAAGTCGGGAAGGAAGAAGGTTATAGTTTTCAACACATAATGTTGGCATTCTCACGCGTACATGCTTATAAACAACTTGAAGCCTATAAGAAAGGTGCTCACCATTTATACGGATACTCCGATAATAGTTTATCCTTGACCTTTCAAAAACATTTCAATGAGGAAATTAAGTATTTACCGCTTTATTGTTGGGGTTATTTTGATCTTGTAGAGCTTTTTATATTTGAAAAGCAAAAACATTTTGTTACTTTACAAAAATTAACTCCTTATACAAACACATATGAGCATCGTTATCATTGTGGAACAATATTACATCCTGCAGATTTTACCATAGAAGAAGTAGCTAGGAAATTACCTTTATGTGGTATTTCATTTATAAAATTTAAAAATGAAATTTTTGAAGCAATGTCAGAGGAGGGATACTTTCTTTTTTTCAAAGAACTAATAAAGACAAAATTTCTGCAATATCTTGAATCAGAGGAAATTAAAAAGTTAGGCGAAGCAAAATGCATTATAATCTGGTCATTTGGCTGTGAAGACTTAATTCTGCTTCTATTTTCAGATAGTTACGAAGTGATCAAACAAGTTGTATTTAAATTAAGAACTTTAGAAATAGGAGATAGAAATCTCCGTAGACTTTTTGTTCCCGATACTGAAAAAATCATTGGAGCACACGTACATGCTTGTACTTTTTCACAAACGGTTCTTTCCTTTTATCTAGATAGAGCAATCATAGAGACTAAGGGAGAAACAGAAGCTTTAAAAAATCTCCAGAAAAAGATACGAAAAGAAGATATCATCAGAGTAGATAGTATAAAATTGCGTACCAATCCTGGGCATGTAGATTATGTTTTGGAAAATATGCAGACTAGAGGCAAATTTATAACAGGAGTCAGTGCGGGGAGAAACGATGTTCATATAAGGGTCCTGAATGATGTGAATTTTTTTGAATTTTTGGAATTCTACAGAAAAAATATTCTACCATTGTTTGGATCATCAAATAGCCCGGTAGTTGATGCAGAAACAACCTTTTGGGGGCCTGAACAAAGGCATATCAAAACTAACGAGCCAATGAGAATCTGGGAAAGCATCAGACCAGTGAGAAAGAAAACCAGAGAAGGTATACAGCTGAAGGATGTTTTAACGAATGAAGAGAGAGTTTTTATTCAGAAGTTAGGAGAGGTTTCTGAGAATATGCAGAATTCTGTTTTACATCTGCTGACAAATTTAAGCCACTTAGCAAGAAATCCTTTAACTCGTACTACCACCAGGACACTTTGTGAAAATGTAGGTAATATTCTGAGAATCGATTCGCCAATTAATCAATTTGAAAAAGAGGAGTTTCCCATAGCTGTAGATGTTACCATGAGGTTTCTATCTTTGTGTCTGAGGGATAGATTCCGTGGATTTTTCCCTGTCGGAGAAACAGGATATTCAAGTGGGTTTATATATAAAGGAAATTTCCAAAAGCTCCTAATCTCTTTAGATAAAATTGCAAGATCTCTCTATATTAACTTACTTGGATATGCTTTCAAAAGTCAACCTGGGAAGAAGCATTTCGTTCCCCTTCCAATTTCAGTATTTATTGCAAACGAGTCAAGAACTTTTGCAAAACGAATCGTGAAGCTAAAGCCTGCTTTTTGGGGATTAATAGGGATCCAATTGCAGCAAATATTTGGGTATGTGCTCTATACTAAAAAAACCCAAGAACGCTATGTACATATAAGTCTTCTCTATCCATTTGTTCACGAAGTCTCTCACCATGTAATATTTACTATTTTCCCAGATATTAAAAAAGGGGTTGATGAGATATTAGCAGAATTCATCTCTTTCTGTGTATGTGCTGATGGAGATATACAAAAATGGTTTGATATTTTTAAAGAATTAAATTTACATTTTTTCTCTTATTTAGGAAGAAAAAAAATAGAACAGAAAATTTCTTCGTATAAGATAATTATTGATTGGCTGCTAAATTACCTCCTATCTGCACGCTCCTCTTCATATATCAGATGTCCCTCTAAAGACCTCAGAGGATTTTTGGGGGAGTTATATAAGCATAAAAAATTAAATTCGAATTTTATCAAACCTTTTAAGGCTATTTATGCTTATCGAAAAGAAATACGTAATCTAGAAGAGATACAAGACTTCTTTGAGAACTTGTTAACTTACAAGGATGATTTTTCTACCCTTTTCTGGATGAAAAGTTTTAAGAGAGGGCTAGAAGGGCAGATCAGAAAGGAGTCCAGCTTCTTCTAATTCTTGTTTATAGCTTTTAATCACCTTTGCAATATACTTTCTGTGAGGAGGAGAAAAGAGCTTCTTTCTTATTTTTTCTTCTCTTTCTCTGATTTTTTTCGACATCTTAGCATACTCAATATTCCTTTTCTCAAGGTCGGGTGGATAATTTGGTTCTATGGACACCTTTTTACCTCCTTTTTTGTCTTTCATTTTTTACTTTGATGACCTATGTATCTTTTGATTCCGTAAATATTTAAGTCTTCTGGGCACTACAGCACTATATTTCGAAACATATAAGGGAGAAAAATATATCCTTACCATTTTCTCTTTTTTACATTATCTTCGCAAATATAATTTTAGTTTCTCTTCCACTGTTTTCAGTTTATAACACATCTATATGCATCATGTCAAATTTTACTTCGGAAATCATCCGCTCTGACAGAAATGCGTAAATCTCTTGATTTTAGAAGAATTTAGCAAGTTTTCTTCTTTTAGGCTCATCAAATTCCGGAAAATTTTTTCCGTTTTTTGGGAATTTTATCCATAAATCTTCCACAGATATTCCATTGGCATAAACGAGAATAGTTCTGGTGTCCATATGGTGTCCAGTCAGGAGTAAAACTGAGTATATTCCAGTAGAAATGAGAAAAGGTGAAAAATCTCCCAAACCCTTGTCATTTCTTCCTTTTCCTTGGTTTCCTTGACTTTTTAGGTCTCCTCTTTTTGCTTTTTGAGTCCGGCGCGTCTGCCAATTCCGCCACTTCGGCAAATCCCTCCAGCCCCTTATTATACCTGAATTTTGTATGAGTAGGGAGGGGGGAGTTTAGACTATAGACCATAGACTTTAGACTGTAGACCTTAGACTTTAGATGAGGAGATGGGATGCAGAA
>Ga0256830_1002053_pt1 | contig 13639 bp, 11 predicted proteins | sample 128326metaG_FD_190537 | JGI IMG/M metagenome (GOLD analysis project Ga0256830, IMG submission 190537) | Hydrothermal vent microbial communities from Lau Basin, Pacific Ocean - 128-326 | ecosystem: Environmental > Aquatic > Marine > Hydrothermal vents | place: Pacific Ocean: Lau Basin | collected...
CCGCCTTCCGCCTTCCGCCTTCCGTTCATCCTTCTCCCACTATTTTCCACTCGACTTCGAGCATGATCCCTGTTCGATGAAACACATCCTGCTGAATCTTTTTAATGAGCAGAATGGCGTCCGTGGCCCGGGCATTCCCGAGATTGACAATAAAGTTCGCATGCTTGGACGAAATTTGCGCGTCGCCGATTCGCAATCCCTTCAATCCTGCTTCTTCGATCAACTGGCCCGCCGAGGTCTGGGGAGGATTTTTAAATACCGACCCGGCATTTGGCTGTGACAAGGGTTGCGTATTCTTCCGGTACTGCAGATATGATTTCGTCTTCGATTCGACCTTGGCTTGTGCTGAACGGGTCAGTTGCAACCATGCGCCCACCACGATCCCTTCCGGCAGATCGGCCCGTCGATAAGAAAACGCAATGGCCGAGGCGGGAGACACCATCACCCGACCTTCCGGATTCACGAGGTGAACCGCTTGCAAACAATCTTTCATTTCCCCGAGGCGCGTGCCGGCATTCATCACCACGGCCCCGCCAACCGTTCCGGGAATTCCAGCCGCCCATTCCAGCCCGGTCAAGGACTGGCTCACGGCAAACGCCAGCACGGTCGGCATGCGCACGCCCGCACCCGCGTACACCACCGTAGCCTGAGCGCCCTCGACTTCCATGGCCGTGAGTTTGGACAGACTCACCACGATCCCTCGGATCCCGCCATCGCGAATGAGCACATTCGTTCCACCCAGGACGCATAAGGGAACCCGGGCACGATGGGCTTGCGCCACGAGCCGGGAGACATCTTCGATATCCTCCGGCACGACCAGCGCATCCGCCGGCCCGCCGATACGGAGGCTCGTCAGATCACGGAGCGGCGCGTCAAAGGTGACGGTCCCGCGAATTCCGTCCACTGCCGCGATCAAATCTTGATGTTTGGTCATACTCGGCTTCGCCTGATGGTCGGGCATGCCCGGATTCGATCGAGACCCGGCACTCCCCACAGGATGAGTCGCAAGGGTGTTCACAGGCACTCCAACAGCTCGTGTCCGACTTTCCAGATATCACCGGCCCCCAGCGTCAACACCACATCTCCAGACCCGAGGATGGGGCAGACGTGCTTCACTAATTCTTCCTTCTTCTCGACCCACGTCACGGATGGGTGTCCGGTCGCCTGAATGCGCTGCGCCAACCATTCCCCCGAGATGCCGGGGATCGGCGTTTCACCCGCTGAATAGATATCGGTCACATAGACGACGTCGGCTTGTTCAAACGCCTCGGCGAATTCCCTGGCGAGGTCTTTGGTTCGGGAATAGCGATGCGGTTGAAACAAGACGATGAGACGGCCCGGCCAAGCGGTTTTGGCCGCCGCAATGGTGCAGCGAATTTCCGTCGGGTGGTGTCCATAATCGTCTACCACCACGATGCCGTTCTTTTCTCCCCGAATATGAAACCGTCGCTCCACCCCGGAAAACGACGCCAAGCCCTTTCGAATCAGATCGACCGGGACGTCCAATTCCAATGCCACCGCAATAGCCGCCAAGGCATTCGACACGTTGTGCATGCCCGGAATATTCAACCGGAACGGCCCCAATTTTTTCCCATGGAAATGCGCGCGGAAATTGCTGACCCGGCCGGAGATCGACACATCCGTGGCCATGACGTCCGGTTGGACTCCCTCGGCCTGTTCATTCAGGCCGTAGGTGAGATAGCGCTTGACCATCTTGGGGAAGAATGTGCGCAAACATGGATCATCGCTGCACAGAATGGCGACGCCATAGAACGGCACCTTGTTCGCAAATTCCAGAAAAGCGGCTTCCAACTGCTCCATGCTGCGATAGTGATCCAGATGCTCCCGGTCGATATTCGTGATCACGGCGATGGACGGCGAGAGCCGAAGAAAGGACCCATCGCTTTCGTCGGCCTCGGCGATCAACAAATCGCTCCGGCCCAATCGGGCATGCGTGCCCATGGCATTGACTTTTCCTCCAACTACAAAGGTGGGATCGAGTCCGGCATGCGCCAGAACCGATGCGACCAAGGAAGTCGTCGTGGTTTTGCCATGCGCCCCGGCGATGGCCACGCCGAACTTCAATCGCATCAGCTCGGCTAACATCTCTGCCCTGGGAATGACCGGGATGACGCGAGCCCGAGCCGCCACGACTTCCGGATTCGTGGATTGGACCGCGGAAGAGATGACCACGACCTGCGCGCCTTCGATATGCGCGGCATCATGGCCGATAAAGATTCGACCGCCCAAGGTCTCCAAGCGGCGCGTGGTGTCGGAATGAGCAAGATCCGACCCGGTCACTTTATAGCCCAGCGTCAACAACACTTCGGCGATGCCGCTCATGCCGCTCCCGCCGATGCCGACCAGATGAATATGTTGAATTTTTCTAAACATTTTCTCCAGTCGCTCGCTGCTCGTTTCCAATCGCTGGTTGCTCGTCGCTGGTCACTCGTATCGAACGCATAAACATCCTCTTGGTTTTCTAGCGATTAGCGACCAACGTCGAACATTCCCGAACCATGACTTCCGCCGAATCGATTTTGCGCAGCCCCAAACTTTTCTCGGCCATGGAACGCACGCGTTCTGGATTGTCGGCCAAGGATTCGATGACCTGCGCTAAGCGCGGACCCGTCAATTCCGATTGTTTCAACATCACGCCCGCTCCGGCTTGTTCGATCACCCGCGCATTATGCTCCTGATGTTGATGCGTCGATGACGGATACGGGATCAACACGGCGGGTTTTCCGCATGCCGCGATTTCAGCCAAGGTCAAAGCCCCGCATCGAGAGATCACAAGGTCCGCTGCACGCAAGACAGTGGGCATGTCCTTCACAAACGGAACGACCTCGACCCGCGCATCCATCTCGGCATAGGCTTGGCGCACTCGTTCGACATCCGCGGTTCCGGTTTGATGAATCAGTATGAAGTCCCGGCGGATACGGTCAGATGACTTCGCCGCTTCAACCATGGCCGTATTCATAGCCGTGGCTCCTTGACTTCCGCCGCACACCAGCACGGTCTTCACTTCGCCCGAATGACTGGCCGGCGGTGGATCGACAAAGGCCTTTCGAATCGGAGCGCCCACGACTTCGACCTTGGCCGGATCGAAATAGGACGCGGCATGCTCAAAGGAAACAAACACACGATGCGCCAGAGGACCCAGCACACGATTCGCCAGACCCGGTATCGCATTGGGCTCCAAGAGTACGCGCTTGATGCCCAGCAACCACGCGGCAATGACCACCGGTGGGCTGGTATAGCCTCCGGTGCCGATGACCAGATCGGCCCGAGCGGAGCGCAAGAGCCGCATGGCTTTCCCAATGGCTCCTGGAATCAGCAACAACGCTCGCAACGATGCCAACGGCCCTCGCCCGACCACGCCGCGAACCTGGAGAGGCTCGATCTTGATCGCGGTTTCGGCGCTCATGAGTTGCTCCAATGCGCGGCCCGTGCCGATGACGGTCACGGTCGTATCGGCGTCTTGCCGGCGAAACTCTTCCGCCAGCGCAATCGCCGGATAAAAATGTCCGCCTGTTCCCCCTGCTGCAATGACCACGTTCATTCCACCCTTTTGGGAATGTTGAAAAAAGCCGCCTGCCTGTGCGTTCCACACGCAGACAGGCCAGCCGCGTTCTCGCCCTTTTGCCGACCTTCGCGCTCACGTACGACGTGTGCGCTCCACGCGTCAAAAGGGCTGCGGCCTTCCCTTCGACTCTGCTCAGGACAGGACAGGGCTGGACGGACTTTTTTGAACATTCCCTCCTGTTGCGGCGCTTGTCGCCTACAAAGAGTTTGTATTTGCCTTGCGGAGTGAAAATTGTTCAACAGGCCCCTTTTCACGTACCCACCCCTTATCGCCAGGCAACTCGACTCGCCGGATCCGCACGGGAAATACTCAGCAATATCCCGATGCCGATGAGACTCATGATCAACGACGATCCTCCATAGCTCACCAGCGGCAAGGTCAAACCCTTCGTCGGCAACAAACCCGAGACGACCCCGGCATTGATGAGCACTTGGACCCCCAACAACAATGTCACCCCACTTGCCAAATGTCGGCCAAACGCATCGGGCGCGCGCCCGGCAATGTGAAATCCTTTGACGATCAGAATCGCGAACAGGATCATCAGTAATCCCGTTCCGAGAAAGCCGAGTTCCTCCCCGACCAGAGCCAGGACAAAATCCGCATGGGCTTCAGGCAAGAAAAACAGTTTCTGCTTGCCTTCGCCTAATCCCACCCCAGCAAATCCGCCGTTGCCCAACGCCACGAAGGATTGCATGAGCTGAAATCCCGCGTCAGCGGGATCTTCCTCAGGATGAAGAAAACTCATGAGCCGCCGCCGCCGATACTCCGATTGCATGATCAATAGATAGGCCAACGGCGCCACACTCAACACGAGTCCACACAGATGCATGATGCGCGCGCCGCCAAGGAAGAGAAGACCCAACAAGACGGAAAACAACACCACGGCGGTTCCCATGTCGGGTTCGAGCAAGGCGAGCCCCGCCAAGGTCCCCACGACAATCAGCGGAGCCACGACCCCTCTTGTAAAACTCGAGATCTCCTCTTCTCGACGCACAAGAAACGAGGCGAGGTACAAGACGGTGGTCAGCTTGGCCAGTTCGCCTGGCTGAAATGACAATCCCGCGACGCGAAACCAGCGACGCGCGCCATTGGCTTTGGATCCGATGTCGGGGATGAGGACGAGCACAAGGAATATGAGAGTCAGGCACAAGACAAACGGCATGATCGATTTCCAAATTTCGTAATCGAGTCGTGACACCCAGTGCAGAACCACCACGCCGAGAACGATCCACACAGCCTGGCGCTTCAAAAAAAACATGGAATCGCCATACTTGCTCTCCGCCATCACTCCGCTCGCGCTAAACACCATGATGAGTCCGACGAGCAGCAACAGGTATGTGATCGCCAAGACCGTGCGATCCGCAGGGGCGAGCGACCCTCTTCCCCCGGCGCGTGATGTCCACTCCAACGACAATTGCAATGCCTGATGTCTCAGATGTCTCATTGGTCGCGAGTTGCTCGTCGCGAGTTGCTCGTGGGGTAGAATCTTTCACGCTTTTTTCAAGCGACGAGCAACTAGCGGCCAGTCCCCCCTTCCGGCAAGGAATTCACTATTTCCCGAAACCGTTGACCTCGCTCGAGATAATCTCGAAACATGTCGAAACTCGCACAGGCCGGTGACAGGAGCACGACATCACCGGAAACCGCCAGGCGTTCGGCGAGTTCGACGGCTTGCGCTAAGGACCCAACTCGATGGATCTCACCGGCTCCGGCAATAGCCTTGGCAATGGATTCCGTTGCCTCGCCAATCAGCACAATGGATTTCGCATGCTGTCTCAGCGGCTCACGAAGCCGGGCGAAATCGCCTCCCTTGTCTTTTCCCCCGAGGATGATCACTACCGGCTGCGAGAAACTCTCCAGGGCTTTGATCGCGGCATCGACATTCGTTCCCTTGGAATCGTTCACGAACACGACTCCTCGTCGTTGCCTCACGATTTCGAGCGCATGTTCCCGCCCGCGATACGCCCCCACCGCATGCCGAATGGCCGCGATCGGACACTCGCACAAGATGCCCACAGCCACGGCCGCCAACACATTGGCCACGTTGTGCGCCCCCAGCAGTCGAATTTCCTGGATAGGCATCACTTCATAGGTCTGCCCGCCGATCGCAGCCATGATCGTCGTCCCGTCAAGGTAAACTCCGTTGTGCAGCCGCTCTTTCATGCTGAATCCGATGAGAAGGCCACGGATCGAGTCGTGCAGTGGAATGAGCTGACTGTCATCCACATTCACAACCGCGAAATCCTCGGCGGTTTGATTTTCAAAGATCCGGCCTTTGGCCGCGACATAGTCGGCGAATGTCGCGTGGCGATCCAAATGATCCGGCGTGATATTGAGGATCACGGCGATGAACGGATGGAACCGGTCGATCGTTTCCAGTTGAAAACTGGACGCCTCAACTACGGCGACATCATAAAGAGCGTTTCCAGGGGGATCGTCTCGATCACGGTCGTATACGGCCAAGGCCGCCTCGCTCAGCGGCGTGCCCAAGTTTCCTCCGATGAATACCGACCGGCCGCTTTGCTCGAAGATTCGTCCCATGAGCTCGACCGCGGTACTTTTTCCATTCGTTCCCGTGACGGCAACGAGAGGCATGGGGAGAAACCACGAAGCCAACTCCAATTCACCGATCACCGGCACGCCTTGCTTCCGGACCTCGTCGATCACCGCGAGTGAAGGAGGAACGCCCGGACTCAAGACCACCAGCTCCGCGGCTTTGACCCCTTCGGCGAAACGGTCTCCTCCAAAAATCTGTGCGTCCGGCTGGCGAACATGCGCGCGAAGCTCGGCCAGTTCGGATTCCGGCTTCTGATCCACCAATCGCAAGCGAGCGCCAACCGCATCGAGGAGTCGGGCCGCTGCCGTGCCACTCGCGCCAAGACCCACCACCGCCACGGTCTTGCCGCGTAGGGCATCAATCCATGTTTGATGGCGGCCAGGCATTGCGACCATTGCGAAAGAATCCCCCTGCGTTGCGTCGAATCGAATCGATGACAAAGGCATCCCTCAACGAAGCTTCAAGGTGCTGAGACTCAACAGGCTCAAGATGATGGCGACAATCCATAGCCGCACCACGACCTTCGGTTCCTCCCACCCCTTCATTTCAAAATGGTGGTGCAACGGCGCCATGAGAAAAATCCGCTTCCCCCTGGACTTATACGACAACACTTGAAAAATGACGGACACCGCCTCCATGACGAACACGCCACCCACGAGAATCAACAGGAGCTCATGCTTGCTCACGACCGCGACCGTGCCCAACGCGGCGCCCAACGGCAGCGACCCGACATCGCCCATGAACACCGAGGCGGGGTACGCATTGAACCACAGGAACCCCAGACTGGACCCGAAGATCGCCGCCATGAGAACGGACAATTCACCCGCCCCTTCGATGTAGGGAATTAAGAGGTACTCGGAGACCACTCGATTCCCCGCGGCATACGACACGACCAGATACGCCACCGACGCCACGATCACCGGGCCTACTGCCAGCCCATCCAATCCGTCCGTTAAATTCACCGCATTCGAACATCCCACGATCACGAGGATGGCGAACGGGATGTACAACGGCCCCAGATCCGGCGTGAACGCTTTGAAAAAGGGCACGCTCAATTCAGTCGAATAGGCCGGCGACGAGTAAAAGAACACCCCGATTCCCAGCGCGACGCCGATTTGCGCCAACAGTTTTTGCCAGGCCTTCAAACCCATGGATCGACCCCGCAGAATCTTGATGTAATCATCGACGAACCCCACCAACCCAAACCCCACAATGGAGAGCATGACCAGCCAGACGTACAAATTCGTCACATCCGCCCATAATAACGTGGAGAGGAGCACCGCAAAGATGATGAGAATGCCCCCCATCGTTGGCGTGCCGGTCTTGGTCAGATGACGACTCGGCCCCTCTTCCCGCACTTTTTGTCCCAGCCCCAGTTCTTGCAATTTTCGGATCATGGGCGGCGCCAGCACGAACGCGATAAGGAACGCCGTCACCGCCGCATAAATAATGCGAAAGCTGAGGTAGCGAAAGACATTGAAAATCGCGAACTCGGTATGAAGCGGATAGAGCCAAAGGTAGAGCATGGATGTTACTCGATCCTAATGAGGACGTTTCGCCCGTGCATGCTTTTTCGCGGCCAACCCATCGAGAACCTTTTCCAGACGCATGCCCCTGGACGCCTTTAACAGAACCACATCGCCTGGATTCGCGATTTCTTTCAAGATGGCGGCGGCCTGATCCGAGGCATCGGCATGGAAAATCGACGATCCTCTCATGCCTCGACTTCTCGCGCCACGAGCGATTTCTTTTCCAAGATCGCCACACACGATCAGAGACGACACCGATTGGTCGGCAATATAGGTTCCCACCTCTCGATGCATCGCTCGCGCGCCCTTTCCTAACTCTAACATGTCACCCACCACCGCGATGGTCCGCCTTCCCTTGCCCAACTCTTTGAGGAGGGTGACCGCCGCCTTCATGGAAGCAGGATTGGCGTTGTAGCAATCCTCGATGATCGTCAGCCCTTCAATCGATGTCATCCGGGAACGCATGGCGACCGGACGAAACCGCGCCAACCCCTCAGCGATTTTCGCCATGGACACGCCAAGCGTGCATCCCACGGCGATGGCGGCCAGGGCGTTGGACACATTGTGGCGCCCATGCACATGCAGCGCCACAGGGCATGACCGTTTTCGGCCACGAATATGAACGCGGAAGACGGTTCGCGCGCCTTGACGTTGAATCTCCGTGGCGCGGACATGAGAGTGCGGACTCATCCCGAACGTCATTTCCCGGCAGCGCGTCCGCCGTTTTAAAAATCCATAAAAGCGGTCATCGGCATTGAAGACGATCACGCCGTCATCGGGCAGACAGGCGAGCAGTTCGGCCTTGGCCCGGGCCGACCCTTCCAGACTGCCGAAGAACTCCAAGTGATCCGGTCCGATATTCGTGATGACGCCCAGCGTGGGCTTGGCAATTTCGCACAGCCTCGTGGTCTGGCCTTCCGCGTCCACGCCCATTTCCACGACCGCCACTTGATGACGTTTCGTCAGACGAAGCAAGGTATGGGGCACTCCCAACCGATTATTGAAATTGCCTTCGGTTTTCAAAACCCTCCATCGTTCTCGAATCGTATTGGCGACCATTTCTTTCGTGGTGGTTTTCCCGTTGCTCCCGGTGATCGCGACGACTGGGATCCGGAACCGTTGCCTGTGAAACGCCGCAATGTCTTGATAGGCCCGAGCGGTATCGTCCACACCGACAACGAACGGCGAAGATCCTGTTTGATAGCGCGTCATTCTTCGCACTGCTGATACCGCCGTTTTGCCCTTGGAATTCGCCACCACGACGCCTTTCACTCCCGCGCCCAACACATCCCCGACGAATCGATGTCCATCGAAGGTTTCGCCCCGCAAGGCGATGAACAGATCTCCTTCACGAACCATTCGAGAATCCGTGCAGATCCGGCGTACTCGAGCTTTTTGCAGCGATCCGGCCAACAACACCCCTCCTGTGGCCCGAACAATTTCTTCTCCGGAAAAAGAAGCCACGACTACTCGGCCGGCCTCTCGCCAGCCTTCATTCGGACGGCTAATGCGTCTCGGGCCGCCTCGCGATCATCGAAGTGCACTCGCTCGGTCCCGATGATTTGATAATCCTCATGCCCCTTCCCCGCGATGAGCACCATGTCCTGTGGAGCCGCCTCTCGAATCGCCGCATGAATCGCCTCTCGTCGGTCGGGGATCAGTCGGTACGAAGTCCGCTCCGACTCCGAAAGAGCCAGAATGCCCTGCTCGATGTCATGAATGATGGCCGACGGATCTTCGGTCCGTGGATTGTCAGACGTGACAATGACGAGGTCGCTATTCCTTGCAGCGACTTGTCCCATCTTCGGACGCTTGCCCCTATCGCGATCTCCGCCACACCCGAAGACGGTAATAATTCGTCCCTTGTTGAGCGCCTGCGCAGCGGCTAATAATCGAGCCAGGGCATCCTCGGTATGGGCATAATCGACGACCACGGCAAAGTCTTGTCCTTCGCTAATGAGTTCGAACCGGCCAGGCACGGCCCGAAAGTCACTGATGCCCTGTTGAATGATTTCAGGGGAAAGCCCGCACTCGATCCCAATGCCTACAGCCGCCAACAGATTAGACACGTTATGCTCGCCGACCAACGGGCTGTGGATGGACATCGCCCCGATCGGCGTCACGGCGGTAAACCGCGTTCCATCTATTGATAAGGAAAGGTCGGTGGCTCGAAGATCGGCTGCGCAACGAATCGAGTAGCTCCACACCGGCACCTCGCATTGCCGGAGAATCCGCTTTCCCCACTCATCATCGATATTCACGATGGCCCGCTTCGGACTTGCCTTGCGCTTTGGCGCTACGTACTCCTGAAAGAGCCGCAATTTCGCGCGAAAGTAGTCTTCCATGTCCCGGTGAAAATCCAAATGATCTTGCGTCAAATTGGTAAACACCGCGATATCGAACTCGCACCCCGCGACCCGGTCCATGGCCAAGGCATGCGAGGAAACTTCGAGGACGGCGGAGTCCGCGCCGGCATCGACCATCTTGCTCAAGAGCGATTGCAGGGCCACGGCACCCGGCGTGGTATGGCTGGCAATAAAATGCTCTGATCCGACGACATAGCCGATGGTTCCCAGCAGACCAACTTTCCGACCCGACGTTTCCAGCAATCCTTTCGCCAAATGCGTGACCGTGGTTTTGCCATTCGTTCCCGTCACGCCGATCATGGCGAGCGAGCGGGACGGCTCTTTCCAAAAATGCGAGGCCACATGCCCCAACGCCGCGCGCGTATCATTCACTTCTATAATGGCAGGCCTGTGCCGCCCAAGCGCAGGAGGACGCCTTCGACGAAAGGGCGTCTCTACCATGATACCAACCGCCCCCTGTTGACAGGCCTGATCGAGGAAATCATGACCATCGACCTGTGTCCCTTTAACCGCCACGAAAAACGTTCCAGGCTTTACCAGACGCGAATCATCGGTAATGTCAGCCACCTCCGCTTCGAGATCGCCTTCTTGGCTGACAACATCGAGTTCCATAACCAACTCCGCGATGCTCATTCCGATGTACTGCCCACCCAAGCCAATGAAGTGCCCATATTCTCAACCGCCGCCATTCTTACATCCACGCCCCGTTGTGGCGGGGTTTTCAAATGACGCAATACTTGCTCTCCCACCTCGCGAAACACCGGCGCCGCGACCACCCCTCCCCACGCCGGCCCTTGCGGCTCATCGATGACGACCAACATGACGAATTGTGGATGCTCGACAGGAGCGAATCCGACAAAGGACGCAATGAGTTTGGTCGATGAGTAGGCGCCGATCGTCGGATCGAATTTTTGAGCCGTCCCGGTCTTGCCGGCGACACGATACCCATGAATCGCCGCCCGTTTTCCCGTACCACGCACCACAACGTTTTCCAACAACGCCGTCAACGTTCGCGCTGTTCGTCTTCGAATGGGACGGCGTCGAACTTCAGGCTCTTGGTTCCACACGACATCTCCTTGTGTCGAATGAATGCGTTCTACAACGAAGGGTTTCATCAGAGCGCCTTCATTCGCAATGGCAGAGACGGCCGTGACTAATTGGAGCGGTGTCACCGCGATTCCTTGTCCAATCGCAATAGAAGGTAACGCCCTCTTTCCCCATTGATTTGGCGGCTTTAAAATTCCTACTGATTCTCCAGGCAGATCGATTCCGGTTTTCTCTCCGAATCCAAACGCACGGAGGTACTCATACATGCGGTGTTTCCCCAATGCGAGGGCGGTTTTGGCCGCAGCGACATTGCTCGATCGTTGAATCGCTTCTTGAAACGTAAGCCATCCGGCTTTTTCATGGTCGTGGAGCACGGTCCCGCTGATCGGCATCTCGCCATGCCCGGCGTAAATAAGGGTTTCGGGCTCGACAAGCCCTTCTTCCAGGGCTGCGGCGGCCAAGATGGCCTTCATGGTTGATCCGGGTTCATAGGGATCGGTCACCGCTCGATTTCGCCACCGGTCCGGGGAAACCCCCGCCACGTGATTAGGATCGAATGTCGGACGAAGCGTCCAGGCCAAGATTCCTCCGGTGCGGGGATCCATGACGATGATCGCGCCGCCACGCGCACGAGTTCGTTCCACAGCCGACTCCAGCGCTTTCTCCGCCATATACTGAATCACTTCATCGATCGTGAGATGAATGGTGTGCCCCGAAAGGCTGTCCGCCTCCTGCTGACGTTCAGGAAAAATGACGCGCCCCAAGGCATCCCGATGCAACAACACTCTCCGCGCTTGCCCCTGAAGATACCGCTCATATCCAAACTCCAACCCTTCAAGCCCTTGTCTGTCGATTCCCGCGAAACCCAACACGTGCGCCAGGAGCGTGCCCTTGGGATAGAACCGCTGCTTTTCCTTCTCCATGTTAATGCCGGGAAGAGCCATCGCATCCACACGAGTGGCATAGTCGGAATCAATCTTTCGCTTGATCCACACGAATTCACGATCGCCCCGAAGACGTTGCTCTAATTCCGGACGTGGAACCTCCAACACTGTGGACAGTCGAGCAGCCACAGCCGTTGGATTTTGCACGGCCACCGGCGAGGCCGACACCGAATGCACGTCCACATCGAGCGCCAAGGCCCGGCCATGACGATCGAGAATCGCTCCACGGGTTGAGTCCAGCGTCACGATTGTATGATGCTGACGCTTGGCCTTCTCGGTCATCATCTCCGCTTGAAGGATGTGCAGATCGAAGAGGCGGAGCAAGACCACGACGAACCCCAGCAGGAAGAATGCACACGCCACGGCCCGCCTCACGGAATGGCCTGTCTCCTCCTGTTCCCGACGATCACATACCATCACCGTTCCCCCTCGGAAACATTCCATTGGGCCACGCGAAGCGACTCTGACTCTTTGCGTTGCTCCTCGTCTTGCCGGGTATCCGTAGAAACGAGAATCACCTGACCAGGATCCGGCGGCCTCATACCCAACTTAGTCGCAGCCTCATGAGCGATGTTGTCTGGAGCCGTCAATTGCGAGTAGAGAATTTGCAGACGGTCATGTTCTTGCTCCAGCGCGGCTTTCCGCTTAGACAGTTGGTCGAGTTCATACCCTACTCGCACCACATCCATTTTCCCCCAGACATAAAAAAGAAACAGTGAACTGAGGCCTGCTATAAGAATGACGAACAGCCCAACTTTCATCACGAGGCACTTCCCGATTGAACGTCAACAGGCTCCTGAATTTTTTCCAGGACTCGTAATTTTGCGCTCCGCGCGCGCGGGTTCCGTTTCCGTTCCTCTGCCGACGCCACGCACGGCTTTTTCGTCAGGACCTTCACCCCCTTATCAGGCTGCTGAGAAAGCTCTCGAAACGTGTATTTCACGAGTCGGTCTTCAAGAGAATGAAATGAAATCACGCACACTCGGCCTCCCGGGGCCAAACGATCGACAGCCTCGTGCAGCGCAGGAGTGATCGCCGCGAGTTCGTTATTCACCGCGATGCGCAACGCCTGAAAAGTCCGCGTGGCCGGATGCAGCCGTCCGTGCCGATACGCCGGTGGAACCGATCGTTGAATCACGGATGCCAATTCGGACGTGGTACGAAGCGGGGCGGATGTCCGCTGCTTGACAATCCCTTTCGCAATTCGCCTGGACAGTCGTTCTTCACCGAATTCGTAAATGACATTGGCCAATTCACTTTCGGATAATGTATTCACCAGATCTCCGGCTGTCACAGGTTGAGAGGGATTCATACGCATATCCAAAGGGCCATCCTGCTGAAAACTAAAGCCCCGATCGGCATGGGCTAATTGCACGGACGAAAGACCGAGATCAAAAAGAATGCCATCGACTTGGCCGACTCCTTCTGAATCGAGAATCGATCGAAGATCTCGAAAGTTTCCACAATGAAACGACACATTCGCGAGATAGGGTTTAAGCGTTTCACGCGCTAATGCGAGCGCATGGGGATCTTGGTCGATGGCAATCAGTCGTACGTTGTCGCAAGCCTGAAGAATTCTGGCGGCAAGTCCTCCAGGCCCGATGGTACAA